>JGI24422J19971_10002417_pt1 | contig 11595 bp, 12 predicted proteins | sample DeeMarSWOR152_54_FD_19971 | JGI IMG/M metagenome (IMG submission 19971)
AACCTCAAAAGAGTTGTCCTTATGAACCTCAAAACCTCGGAACCACTCATAAGGTAAGGCGACGTGAGAGAATCGAAGACCAACAAAGCGTTTTCACCTACCCTTTCCCGCATCTTTGAGATAGCAATGCTTAGACTAGTCAAATCCTCGCATGAAGCAGCAACAGCATCTGGCCTAGTCGTGCTTGGGAGCCCCACAGTCTCCCGGAACGCGTCGACAAAGCCCAAAGGATGAGGCAACTCCTCACCCAGTCCTCTTTGCCTGAATGATTCCACAATTTCTGACGGAGTGGATTCAGTGGTCACGTAGATTACTGGTCCCAAGGTGATGCTCTTTAGAACAGTTTCCTGGCAGAAGGTGGACTTTCCCGAGCCAGGGGGCCCAACCAACAAAATCATGTTCCTTAGCGGTATTTCTTGAAGTTGGCTTAGAGAGACCATCAATAACTCCATTAATAAGTAAGGAAGTACTGGTTTATTAGTTTATATAGGTATGTAGTTAATTATGTTTAGAAAATAAACTAAATGAGGTTAACTGTTTGGATGAAGTTAATCAGAAGCTCATATCAAAGCTCCAACTGGACGGTCGAACAACCTTCAAAGAGTTAGGAGAACTCACTGGTTACACCAGCATGGGGATCAAGAATAGACTTGAAGGCCTGCAAGAACGAGGGATCCTCAAGGTTTCAGCTCTACTAAACATGGAATCACTAAACCTTACAGGGGCGATCGTTATGATTGAAATTGAAAGTGCCGAAGCTATGAATAATCTTCTCGAACGCTTCAGAAACTGTCCGAGAATAGTTCACATCTTCACCACTCTGAGCGGATATAATCTCATTACCCTTATAGTAGCCGAAGACCAAAGCACCTTGGAAAGTATATCTGTAGAGAAGTGCTCTCTGAGGAGCAACGAGGGAATTCGCAGATCTGAGTTCTATCCCATAGGCAACATCCATTATTCCCCCTTTTTACCTGTAAGAGAGTATCTCGCACATAAGGAAAGGGCGATCACTCCCTGCAATGTCGACTGCGGATCCTGCCAGAAATACCAGTCAAAAAAATGCGTTGGATGCCCAACCACACAATATTACAAAGGTTCCCTCTAGCAACAATCAACCGTATTGGCATCAATGAAGCTCAGTAAGCCTGGTTCGATTTCACTTAATCCCCCTTTCAGCCAGAGCATTTCTAATTTCAGACGGGTCACGGTCAGTCGTCACATAGATGATGGGCTTATCCATCGCCAAGCTCTGGAGAACAGCCTGTTCGCAGAACGCCGATTTCCCCGCCCTAGGAGGGCCAACCAGTAAAACCGTCTTCCTAAGTGGTACTTCTTGTATTTGGGTTAGGGTTACCAATAATAACTCCTGATTAAGGATAACTTACGTACCTTTTTTAGTTTATCGGTAGTCCTCTGACGAGTTTAGAGTTGAAGGCTCACTTGTAAACCATGGCTTTTGGAAATACTTCTATGCCTTTACCCGTTATAGTATATGGCCGTGGCTGGTTGTCTATGGCTAGTCCTCGCATCTTCTCCACCTGAAACACCCGAACCAACTTGCTGTCCTTCAGAAACGTGCGAAGCAGAATAACCCCCTGAGCTAAATACTCTTCAAACTGATGCTCCCTTTCCAGCCCCGTGCCCCTCAACTCGGAGATCAACAAGTTTGTAGAGTCCCTCTTTCTCAAGTCCCTCATCAGGTCCCTCATAGCATATATGCGCTCTATCTCGTCCGGATATTGAAGAGTGAAGATCGTGAGGGGATCAACAATCACCCTTTTCGCATCGACTTCATCGATACCCTCCCTAATGGCTTCCAGCAACTTTACCAGCCTGAACTCCTTCATCCCAATCTGGATCAGACCAACCTTCTCAGAAGGCGCAACACGAACCGGCGAAACGTTAATAAACACAAGCTTCTTCTCGTCCTCCAGTTTCTTTAGGTCCCACCCGAACTTTGCCATGTTCGCCTTTATGTCGCTTGGGTCTTCATCAAGCGTAACATAAACGCCCGATTCACCATGCTGAGTTGCTCCCGTGTAAAGAAACTGTATAGCGAAGGTCGTTTTTCCGCTGCCAGGTCCACCGCTCACCAAAATCGTGCTACCCCTCGGAATCCCCTTTCCCGCAAGGATTTCATCAACACCGGGAATGCCCATTGAAACATATTCCGCTGCCAGATCAAACACCTTTAAACCGCTCTTATTATATTTGCAGTTAGTGTTTTTAAATGTCGTTAAGACAATTTATGTAGAGAAGATGCTTATGACTGAACTCACAGATAATGAAATGAAAAGGCTTCTCAACGCAGCTAAGAAAATTTATGCACACAAGATCATGCAAACCAAGGGGTACGAAATACTCATTAAAAGGGCTAAGGACGAAAGAATAAAGCAACTCTTAACACGGATCAGCTCTGACGAGGCGAAGCACGCCGAATTCTGGACTAAAAAAATCGAGGAGTTAGGGGACGAACGCGAGGGGGCAGCCAGAACCTTCCTCAGAAACCAGAAAGCAGGATTTATGATGCGCATCCTAGGCACAAAGGGATTCTTTGAGTGGGCCGTGGTAGGCGAGGAAGAGGGCATCCAAGATTTAGCCATTCAAGCCGAAAAAATCAGGGACGCAGCCACTTCTGAAAACTGGAGTAGATTTGCTTCTGACGAAAGGATGCATCTGGAAAGAATGAAGAGCGAAGTGCTTGGGATGGAGGCTTGGGAGATACGGGGCGGTGGAGGGGTGAGGGACATGATCTTTGGGGCCAACGACGGGCTAGTCTCAACCCTCGCCTTCGTGGCTGGAGTAATGGGAGCCATTACAGATCCTTACATCGTTCTATTATCAGGGGTTGCAGAACTCTTTGCCGGAACCATCTCCATGGCTGCAGGCTCCTACCAATCGTCCAAGTCTGAACTGGAGGTGTTAGAGAGGGAAAGCCAGAGAGAAAAAGTCAAAAAAGGGAGGACTCCTGAAGAGGAAAGGGAGGAGCTGATAACGTTCTATCAGGCAGAAGGCTTCAAGAAAGGAGAGGCTGAGGCCATCGTCAACAGGATCGTCGGGGAAAAAGAGCTACCTACACGAGCAGGCACCCTTAAAGAGCTGGGTCTTGCGCCTGAAGAGCTTGGGAGCCCAGTTAAGGCCGGTGTTTTATGTGGGATATCTTTCGGCCTCGCTGCTCTAGTGCCAATATTGCCCTTCGCCTTTCGAGCTCTAAGCTGCACGAACGCCTTGATAGCCTCCATCGTTGCTACTGTGGCCACCCTTTTTGGGGTTGGGGCCATGAAGACCATTTTTTCAAGAAAAAACTGGGTTCGGAGCGGCTTTGAGATGATGGCTATAGGAACTTCAGCTGCGGCAGTAACCTACCTGATTGGAACCTTGTTTTCTATGATAGTTTGACAAAATGTAATGCGCGCGCAAAAAGGTTTTAAGAAAAAAGGGGGAGTTTTGCGGGAGATATCTCCATCGTTGTCGGAAATTGTTGTTTATTAAAACTTCCATCTGAAAGTCTTCTTTTTTGGTAATGCGCGTATATTTCATAAAGGACAAAAGTTGATTGTTAACTAAAGCTTCACTGAGTCCGTGGTGTCATGTCGATCCGAAGGTGTAGCCCAGAGGACGAGGATAGAATCCTCTACATTATAAATCAGGCGGCTAAGGCTTATCGCGGTGTGATACCTGCGGACAGGTATAAAGAGCCCTACATGTCCCGAGAAGAACTACATAGGGAAATTGAAAAGATGATTTTCTTCGGATATGAACAGGATGGAGAGTTAGTAGGGATCGCGGGTTTCCAGCCGATGGACAAGGAGACAACCCTCATTCGGCACGCTTACGTCCTTCCCAGCCACCAAAGGAAAGGAATCGGAGGGAGGCTACTAAACCACCTAAAGAAGTTGAGTTCCGCCGAGCGGTTACTCGTAGGAACTTGGGAGGACGCTTGGTGGGCGATTCGATTCTACCAGAAAAACGGTTTTCAACTCCTCCCCAACAAAGATGATTTGCTCAGAGGATACTGGGACATACCTGAAAGGCAGATACGGACCTCCGTGGTGCTAGGCATGGGAAAGGACTTTTAGCGCGCTTGTGCGCCTTTACAAGAAATCGATTTTTACTTAGGCTTTTTGAGAGCTTTCTTAGCTGGTTTGCCTTTCGGTTTCTTTTCCTTCACTTTGGCTTCTGCTTTCTTCGGTTTTCCTTCTTCAGGTTTTTCCTCAGCTGCCTTTTCCTCTTTCTCGGGCTCCGCGGGTTTTTCTTTCTTCTCTGGTTTTTTCGGTTTCTCAACAATTTTCATGTTGATTTGAACAATATGATCGGTTATTACGTTTCCACGAAGGGTTTTCCTCTTTCTTTCGCCTTTGCTGGACGATTGAAATCCTACTCCTTCGCTTATTATGATGTTGACTCGGACTCCTCCGTGGACGTTAGGTCTCATGGGGAAGCCGTCTTTGTCGGATCCTCCAGTTATCTGAAGTTTGTGCCCGGGCATCCCGATGACGGATCCGTCGATTGTCTCTCCGATTTTTCTCCCGATGAGGGGGACGGCGCGGCTTCCCTCTGTTTCAACCGACTGGGACTCACCCTTCGCGGGATCAGAGACTATTACTTTGAATTTTGCCACGTGTTGTCCTCCGTGGATGTAAACGTATAGCGGTTAGAAGTCCTTATTAAATATTTTATGCGTAATTCGGTCTGTTGAACAAGGGCGGGTTTTAGAATTTTTAGGCGGCCCAGAACGGGGTTTTGCTTCTCATCATTTCGACAAATTCATTCAGCACCGCAAGTTCTTCTGGGGTTAGGCGGTTTTGGAATTTTGCTAGCAGGGCTTTCGCGTGGTTTTCAGGTATTTTCACGTAGAGTACGTCGCCTTCGTTGATGTGTCTTCCCACGATTGGCTTGTCCATCGAAACTGCTACTTGCATGCCGGTTTTAGCCTCTGAGATGGCTTCTCCGCGGTCTTGGATCTGTTGGATTTTGTCGATTTCCGTTCCGTCTGTTTTAACCAGTGGGTATTTCGGTTTGATTTGCCCCGCTTGAACTTCGACGCCTACGATGGCTGGTTTTGCTCTTCTGAACACGTAGCCGGGTAACAGTTTTATTTTGCCCGGTTTGATCAAGGTGTCAAATTCCTCTTGTAACCGAGCTTCTTTTTTGTCCTTCATCCACTGCGTGTATTCGTCGATCAGGTGGTAGATTATGTTGTGTTTGAAGATTGGTATGTGGCGGTTTTTTGCTTCTTCCTCTGCGTCTGGCAGGATTTTCACGTTGAAGGCGAGGATGACGCCGTAAAGCGGCTCGTTTTGTTTAACCACGCTGGCTTCTGTGACCTCGCGTTTGGAGACATCGCCTACGTCTGCCAGCCTTATTGGAATGTTGTCTTTTGTGAGGCTTTCTGCGATGGCTTCAAGGGAGCCCAACGCGTCGGTTTTCAGGATGACGCCGTCTACGTCGGTTTCTATTCTGAGTTTCTGGATTTCTTCTGAAACGGATTTTATGTACTGCGCCGCCGCTGCCTCCGATGGAACCGCGTATAAGGGTGCTCCAGCCAGCGCGTCTTCGAGGTTTGGGGCGGCGATTTTTACTCCTGCTGCGGCTGAAACCGTTTCCACGGAGGAGAATCGATCTCGGGGGTCTCTGATTTCGTCTAGGGGTTTGGGCAGTAGAACCGCTCGGATTTTGGTTAGAATCGGCTCTTCTTTGCCTCCGACGACTATGGCGTCGTCTTTTTTGAGAACCCCATCGTAAATTATGGCGTTTATGGTTGTTCCGAGCCCTGTTTCCTCTTTGACCTCTAAAACTGTGCCTTTTGCGGGTCCTTCGGTTGTTTGCAGTCGGTCTCGCATGTACTGTTGTGTCAATCCGATGAGGACGGCGAGAAGTTCGGGTACGCCTTCGCCTGTTTTTGCGCTCACAGGCACAATGGCTACGGTTCGGGTGAAATCAGCTATTTTATCGTAGCGGTCAGCTCTGAAACCACTTCTAGAAAAGTCTCCCATAATTGTGTAGAGGCGGTTATCTAAGTCTTGGCGAATGTAGGGGTCCTGCTCCTCGTAGGAGGCTAAGAAAAGTTCGGTTGGTTTTGACTTCCAGCCGGGTATGCGGTCGATTTTGTTGGCTGCCACGAGAAATGGAGTTTTACGCGCTTTAAGGATGTCTATGCACTCGTAGGTTTGGGCTTCGAAGCCTTTCAGGGCGTCGATGACGAGGATGGCGATGTCCGCAGCCGCTCCGCCCCGCTTTCTAAGATTGGCAAAAGCCTCATGCCCAGGCGTGTCGATGACCAGCAAACCTGGAATCTGCACTTTAACTTTGTCCTTCAAAAGGGGACCACAAATCTTGACAAGCGTCTCAGCTGGGAAGAAGCTGGCGCCTATGTGCTGCGTTATGCCGCCTGCCTCCCGCGCCTGAACACTGCTCTTACGAATTTGATCTAAAAGAAGGGTCTTCCCAGTGTCGATGTGACCGAGAACACAGACAATGGGCTGCCGAATAGGCACACAGACTCCTCCACACACACGCTTTATTCATGAGCAAAACCACATATTAATAAACCGTTCCCAAACAGGCGTACTGATAGCGAAACTAGACCCTATAGTTTTATTTGCAGTCAAATAGGCTTCAAATATGTGGATTTGAGGGTGGAGATTGAAAATTGAAAGAATTCGATGAATATCATTGGAGCTATGTTCAGGCGCCGGAGGAGATGTTTGTGCTGAGGCGATTTGATTTTGACGATGATACTTTGCATCTTTTGAGAAAGTGGTTAGGACTCGGAAGACCGAATCTGAAAATAGTTGAAATGGGATCGGGCAGTGGATATTTCACGGAGCAGCTTCTAAAGGCCTCTAATAATTCGTTTATAACCTGTGTTGAGCCAGATGATACATTAAGAAAATATGCCGAGGCAAGACTAGAGAAAAAGGCAACTTTTTTGAAGGGATTTGTTGAAAATCCACCGCTACCTAGAGACATAGCGGACCTTGTTATATGCTATATTCTGCTCTGCAATGTGCCTGATATTCCAGCAGCTGTAAAGGGCATGATGAATGTTGCTAAGCCCGGAGGCGCCGTTTGTTGCATAGAGCCTCTTTTTGCAGGCGGTTACCATCCAGATCCTAGGGCTAATTTGATTGTTGAGGGGCATTCTGCCAACATAAAAGGTGCTTGGATGAGGAGGAAAGAGTTGATTCCGTATCCTGAAGAGGACCCGAATAGAGCTTACAGTTATCCAAGGGTTTTTGTTGAGTGTGGTCTAAGCCAGGTTGAGATGTATACTCTAGCAACTTGCTACTACAGCGGAGATTGGAGATGGAACAGGGAAGATCAACTGCAGCTTTCAAGGAACTGGCTGAATCTTTTGAACAAGCATAAGGCGAGATACGAGGCTAATCTCAGGAGGAGTGGATGGAAAAAAGATAGGATAGAAGCCCTGTTTAAAGCTTGGCGAAACTTTCACACAGAAATCCTACAGCGCCCGGAAAAACTCATAGAGGATCATGGGGTCTTCGTTAAATGTAGTGGAGTAACAATTGGACGAAAGATAAGTTAATCTTTGGATTATTCCATCAAATTCAATTTCTGCAGTTTTTCCAGGATTTCGTTAACTATTGTTTCTGGCGACGTATCTATTTTGTTGTTTTCGGCGTTTATGAAGGGCACTTTGCCTTGGTAGTAGGCTATGAGCGGTTGCGTCTGCTTCTCGTAGATTCTTAGGCGTTCTTTTATGACCTCGGGCTTGTCGTCTTCCCGTTGGTAGAGGGGTCCGCCGCATTCGTCGCATACGCCCGGTTTTTTCGGTTTCAAATATTTCACGTTGTATATCGCCCCGCATTTCTTGCACACTCGGCGGTTTGAGAGGCGTTCTATGATGATCCACTCGGGCACAATCAGGCGGATAACGGTGTCGATCTCGGCGATTTTTTGCAGGGCTTCTGCCTGCGCAACTGTCCGAGGGAAGCCGTCGAGGATAAAGCCCCCTTCAGCGTCTGGTCTGCTCATCCGCTTTTTCAAAACCTCTATAACAACACTGTCGGGAACAAGCTCGCCACGGTTAAGATAACCAGCAACCCGTCTACCCAACTTCGTGTCTCGCTTAATCTCTTCTCTGAAGATGTCGCCGGTGGAAACGGGGGCTATGCAGAGTTTCGCTCCCAACCTCGTAGCGTAGGTGCCTTTACCTGCGCCTGGGGGACCGAAAATAACGAGTTTAACCTCTTCCCCGCTCCTCTTTACCGTAGTAAATCGTCCACCTTAGCTTACGGGAGTCCCGCTTCAGCTTCACCGAGCTTTTTCTGCATTTGTTTGAGCAGAACCAAAGGATGGAGCCGTCGTTTCTAACGTACATTACGCCAGTGCCCTGTGGAAAATCGTGACCACAGAAAGAACAGCGTCTCGGTTTCGGCACAAGCAAACACCCTCAGGGAGCGGTCACCTAATCTTCTTCGCTTCTCTCTCGGTTTCCCTGAGCATCAAAACGTCGCCTGTCCGAACAGGACCCTTCACATTCCGAGTTATGATGCGCCCCTTATCCACGCCCTCAAGCACCCTAACCCTGACCTGCGAAATCTCACCGGTCACGCCGGTTCTGCCAATGACCTGAATTACTTCAGCGGGCGTAAGCTCCCCGGCTGCCGCTGCTTCTTCTTCACTCATTCGCCGCTGCCCTTCTGCTTCAAGTTCTTAATCCGAGTTGCGATTTCCTTAATCAGCAACGCGGCTTCCCCAGTTTCAGTTATACACGCTGCGGCGGCGTAAACGTCTATTCCCGCCGAATTCCCCAGCTTCTGCTTGTTAGGAACAAACACGTAAGTGATTTTGCGCTCCTCACAAAGGAGGGGAAGATGGGCAACGACCTCCGGCGGATCAACATCCTCCGCTATGACGACCAGCTTCGCTATGCCTCGCTCCACAGCCTTCGTGGTTTCATTGGTTCCTTTGCGAACTTGACCGGTTTCGTTAGCAATGTGCAGGGCTTCATAGGCCGCATCGACAACTTCCTGAGGGACCTCAAATTTCACATAAAACGGCTTAGACATTAGCCTCACCCCTTTTTAGTGTTGTCTTTATTCAACTACACGCACTTATGAATGTTTCTAAAACCAACCGCAAAACAGAGAAGTTTACCGGTGGGCAAAATACGCAGTTAACTTTTCGTCTAGGCTGTCGATGCGAACGAAACCGAACCGCTCAAACTGAACAACCTCGCCCACACGCAACTTCTTACACTCGTCCTCAACAACGCCTCTAGCAGATGAGCCATCGGGCATAACCACCTCACACGGAAAACCTGTGCCTGCGGGAATCCAATGAATCAAACGAACCCCCAGCCGCTTAGCCTCCTCATAAGACTCAGAGAGGAAAACCGCCTCAACCCGCCGCGCCGAAACCTTCTCAACCTCCACGTTAAACAGCTCCATGAACCGCAGTTTCGCCCCCTCCACAATGATCTTCATGTCCTCTCCTGAAACCAAAAGAGACACTTCACCAGCCTTCGACTCAACTTCGAAAACACGAACCCCCCGCTCAGGATAATCAGGATGCAAAGGAATATGCGACGTAAAACTTCGCGGAACATTTTTTACGGTTAGTTCCCGCGGGTTCTGCACGAAAAAGTACCGGTTTGCGATGGGGTCAATGATTTTTCGGTTATGCGCATAAAGGTTCTCCCAGCTCAGCGTCACATCAGCCGCCTTAGGTCCAACATCAACAATCAAACTTCGAATCGCCTCAGGCACTATTCCCCGCCTCCTCAAAGCGGCAAAAGTGGCAAGCCGAGGGTCATCCCAACGCTTGTAAATTCCTTCTCTGAAGCCCTCTAGAATCTTAGACTTACTCAAGGAGGCGCCGGTTATCTTCAGCCTACCGTAATGAATTGCCTCAGGATAATCCCACCCGAAATGACGATACAGATACTCCTGCCTAGCCTGATTGGTTAAGTGCTCCTTCCCGCGGATGACATGCGTTATCCCAAGCAGATGATCGTCCACGCCGCAGGCGAAATTGTAGAGAGGCCAAACGCGGTATCGGCTGCCCACCCGCGGATGAGGATACTTTTCAGCGTCAATTATCCTAAAAGCAGGCCAATCTCGAACAGCGGGATTCGGATGGTCCAAGTCGGTTTTAACCCTAACCACCGCCTCCCCTTCGCCGTAAGTTCCATCCAACATCCGCTTCCAACGGGCAACCTGCTCCTTCGGCGGCAAGTCACGGCATGGACAAGCCTTCCGCCTACCTACCTTCTCCCGAAAATCGTCACGCTTACAGGTGCAAACATAGGCGTAACCTGCCTTGAGAAGCTTTTCAGCGTGTTCATAGTAGATCGGCATCCGGTCGCTTTGAATGAACTCAGCGTCCCATCTGCAGTTCAGCCAAGTCAAATCCTCGCGGATCGATTCGTAGAACTGTAAAGCCGATTTCTTAAGCCTCGGATCCGTATCCTCGAAACGAAGGTAAAAGCTTCCGCTGTACATCCTCGCGTACTCATGGCTCAAAATGATAGCCCTAGCTGATCCCAAATGTAGGACGCAGTCTGGGTTAGGTGAAAAACGGGTGACGATGTGCTTATATTTGTCGGCGTTTGGCAACGGAGGAAGCTTCCTCTCTTCCTCAGCCTGCTCTTTGACTAACGTCTCAGGCCACTTTTCCTCAACTATTCGCCTCTGCTCATCCGGAGAAAGCCTGTTAACCTCCTGAACGACCTCGGCGACCAAAGGGGCGACTTCCTTTATTTTCTGCCTGAGGTGCGGCTGCTCAGCGGACAACCTGCCAATAACTGGCTTAGCTTGAGCTTTTCCTCCATAATTAACGGCGTTTATGAGCGCAATTTTCCGAATGGCTTCTCTGATTTCCTTCGATGTCAAGGTTCGCCACTTTTCAGATTCTTCTCTCTATGAGGTATTTGGCGAATGCTTCCAGTTTTTCCTTTGCCTCTGACGGTGGCAAAAGTTTATCAATATCCGACCAAGTGTTGTCCACCATGCTTCTCGCGAACCATCTAGCGTACTTTATCGCGCCGTATTTGCGGATTATGCCTATGGCTTCGTCTCTTAGTTTTTGGTTTTTCGTGTGCATGTTGAGAATTTCGAGTAGTCTCTTCTTGTCTGCTGGTTTTGCCTTCCTCAGCGCGTAGATAACCATCAGCGTGCGTTTTCCCTCAGTTATGTCCTTTCCGAGACCCCCCTTCTTTTCCGCGAATTCTTCACCAACTAGGTCTAAGATGTCGTCCTGAATCTGGAAGGCGACGCCAATTGACTCAGCGAATCTTCCCATCTTCTCAACCACATCGTCGTTGGCGCCGGCTAAAACTGCCGCCATCTTCGCCGCCATTCTTGCCAAGGTCCCGGTCTTGTAAATGCACATTTGAAGGTACTGTCTCTCGGTGATTTCGTCAGCCTTTATCCATCCTTTGTGCCACGCGATGTCGGTTGCTTGCCCAAAACAGAGGTTAGCCATTTCCTGCACGTAAATTTCATAAATTTTGTTTGCCTTCTCTGTTGATATTTTTTCTTTGTTTTTGATTAAGGTTGCCAGCGGCAAATAGAACATGGCGCATCCAACGTTTACGGCGACGTCTAAGCCGTACAGTCGGTATGT
>JGI24422J19971_10002418_pt1 | contig 11593 bp, 5 predicted proteins | sample DeeMarSWOR152_54_FD_19971 | JGI IMG/M metagenome (IMG submission 19971)
GCAAGGTCACAGTCCACTCTTCCGGCTAAAAGCGCCACCCATTTCAAGGAGTGATAGAAATTCCCCCTGCCGATTATGTTTTTTGTCTTGAGACTTTTAGTGTCGATATCTGGCTCTACAAACCAGTTAAAGAGAACGAGCGCATTGCATCCACCATCCACGAGCCTCTTTCCCAAATGGGGAATTGAAGTGATCTGTGACATCAATTTCACAGAAACCGGGATAGATACCGCCTTCTTGACCTCTTTGAGAATTTGGACATGAGTCTCCTCGTATTTTGATCCGGGTGTGTCCAGATCGAGCGGGAGAAAGTAAATATTGAGCTCCAGCCCATCTGCACCGGCCTCCTGGAACTGCCGGGCAAAGCTCGGCCACAGCTTCGGAGATTGACAGTTTATGCTGGCAATCACAGGGATATCCAGTTCTTTTTTCATTTTTTCAATCACGTTACAGACTGCTTGGGGTGCATACTCCAGCAATCCGCCACTCCGAAAATAATCCAGGGCTTCCGGGTAAATCCCATATTCCTGCTCAGATGCTCCTTCCAGCTCCTGGAACTGCTCTTCGAAGATTGATTTCAGCACAACGGCTCCTGCACCCGCTCCATAACAACGGAGTATTCCCTCAGGAGTCTTGGTCAAATCGCTGCTTGAGACAATTATCGGATTTCGGAGTTCCAATCCCATGTATGAAGTGGATAGATCCGCCATTTATCTCTCCTTTATTTTTCTGGTATTTTTACAGGCTCGGGAAGGAGGAGAAGAGGCACTTGAAATTTCCTGAATGTTTCATTGAGATCTTTCACGGACTGGCTCAGGTAATTGTTAACCTCTGACATGGCTGTCCTGAACTCCCCTTCAAGTTCACGAAAATAGTCTAACTGTGCCTTTGTCGGTGGTGCATTTACACCATCGATGGACCCGAACAGGCTGTTCAGCCTTCCTGTCAGACGAGGTCCTTCGCTCCAGCGGGCTGTTCCCTCAGGCCTTGCCAGAAAGTCCTGAAGAGACTCGATCTTTTTTAAATGAATCTCAACAGCCTCCGTAACTTCCTTCGGTATGTTTTCCCCTTGCCTGTTCAAAGTCTCTTTTCTCTCTTCGATCTGTTTCTTCAGAATATCCAGAGCCCGAAGACCATCATTCACGAATGACTGCATGTCTATGAGCTGGATTGAATACTGCTGTTGAATCTCCAGGTCTGCCAGAGAAACCCTGACAGTGGGATCAAGACGGACTTCAAAAGATTCTTCATAGGTGTTTTCACCCACTGTGAGTCGGGCAGTATACGTCCCGGGGAGAGCCAGAGGTCCGCGCGGCCCCCTGAAGAAAAAGTCCTCTTCCACTCTCACCTGCTGACGTGGCCGGGGTCCTTCAAAGCGCAGGTCCCAAGCGATACGGTGGATGCCACCCTCTTTTGGAATATTCTTGATTGTCCGGATGACTCTTCCTTGGTTATCCACGATTTCAAGCTTCACCAGCACTTTCTTCTCAAGTGTCTCTATAAGGCTGTATGTTACATAAGCCCCATAGGGAGGATTCGGCCCTCTGTACACCTTATCCCCAATTCCATAGCGTGTGGGTTTGGTAGTATACCGGAGTGCTGGTCGAATGGAGAAAAGATGATCGGGATTGGTGAGAATGTCGGGTGTTAACTCCTGGAGAAATGAGACATCATCAAAAATCCAGAGGCTTCTGCCGTGTGTTCCCAGGATGATGTCATTTTCTCTCGGATGAATCTGGATATCATGCACTGAGACCGTGGGAAGATTTTTCATCCGGAGATCGATCCAGTGTTTTCCCTGGGTAAAAGAGACAAAGAGACCCAGCTCAGTTCCCGCGTAAATGATGTTTGGATTCCTTGGATCTTCCCTTACCACCCAGACATAAGCTTTCTCAGGGAGATTTCCGGTTACGTTTGTCCAGGTCCGTCCAAAATCAGTCGTTTTATACACAAATGGCCGGAAATCATCGAGCATGTGCCGGTCGAAAGAACAATAAGCCACTCCAGCGGACGTCCGGGAAGGCTCGACGTGAGAGACCGGTGAAAACGGGGGAACCTTCGGAACATTCTCGATGACACTCTGCCACGCCTCCCCGCCGTTCATCGATACATGGAGGTTTCCATCATCTGTTCCTGCCCATAAGATTCCTGGCTGTAACGGAGATTCCGACAGACTGATAATTGTACAGTGGTATTCTGCGGTTGTGTTTTCTGTCCATGCCGGCCCTCCAGCTGTTCTCTGCTTATCCGGATCGTTGGTAGTCAAGTCAGGGCTAATGATTTCCCAGGTTGTGCCAAAATCTGTTGATTTGAAGACGACATTGCCTCCGACGTAAACTGTTTGTGAATTGTGAAGAGAAAGGATGATGGGCGCGTTCCAGTTGAACCTGTACTTGAGAGTGGAAACAGGCGCGCCATCCGCCCGACGGGGCTGGGGACTGACTACCTGCTGCTCCCGAGTACGCATATCCGTCCTCATGATGTTGCCTCCCTGAGATTCGCTCAGGAAATACTCATGATCTTCGGGGTGAACCACGATATGAAAACCGTCACCAAAACTGACCATTCTCCAGTCATCATTTAAAATTCCAAAAGGCTCTTTGTTGCGACTCGGCCCGGACCAGGTGCCGTTATCCTGCATTCCTCCGCCGACATAATAAAAAGGTTCACGATTATCGGTGTATATCTGGTAAAATTGTCCGATGGGGAAATTATTCACATAATCCCAGGTCTTCCCTCGATCATAGGAAACACACACTCCTCCGTCCTGCCCCTGCCATATCCTGTTGGGATTTTCGGGGTCTATCCAGAGAGAGTGAAAATCCACGTGCGTTTCAGGAGAGATGCGCCTGAATTCCTTCCCTCCATCGATGGAGAGAGACAGCCGGGAGGAGACCGCATAGACTCTGTTCTCATCAGCAGGGTCAACTCTTAAATCGGTGTAGTAAAAGCCTCGAGAGACAATCTGGACATCCTTGGATACATTCCGGAACGTCTCTCCCCGGTCATCGGAACGATAAAGCGTTCCTTCAGGAGATTCTGTGATGACATAGACCACATCAGGGTTGCTTCGTGCAACTTTTATCCCCAGCCGGCCCACAAGTTTCGGCAGACCTTTTGTTATCTTCTTCCAGGTCTGCCCGCCGTCTATTGACCTGAAAACGCCACCGTTTTCGTCCCCGCTGGTAAATGTCCAGGGCTTCCGTTCAAAAAGCCATAATCCCGCATAGACAATATTCGGATTCTGAGGATTGATATCCATATCAGCCACACCATGACGGTCATCCGTGTAGAGAACCTTTTCCCACGTTTTTCCTCCATTGGTGGACATGAACACACCCCGTTCTTTGTTCGGGCCAAACGCATGGCCCAATGCGCCCACATAGATGATATCTGGATTTTTCGGATTGATCACGATGCGCGAAATGTGTTCTGTGTCTTCTAGCCCCAAGTGCAACCAGGCGTTTCCGCCATCCGTGGACTTATAGATGCCATTCCCGAAAGAAACACTGTTGCGGACATTCGATTCTCCGGTCCCCGCATAAATCACATCAGGATTGTCCGGTTCCAGAGCCAGGTCTCCTATGGAAGCGACGGGTTGATTGTCGAAAATGGGTATCCAGGTGACACCCCCATTCACAGTTTTCCAGATTCCGCCTGAGGCAGCCCCGACATAAACAATGTTCGGGTTTCCGGGCACGCCTTCTATATCAGCAACACGTCCCATCATATTGGCGGGCCCGATGTTTCGCCAGGCCATATTCTTGAATAAATCAGGGATGATGAGTGCTTCTACAGGGTTGTTCTTTTTGCTTTCCTGTCTGGCTTGAACAGTCGGGATTGTTAAACCTGCAGTCAGTAAAACCGCTACGAACAGGATCATGAGTTTCCGAGTATGCATCTGTACCTCCTTTTCAGCAATATCTAGAGCAAACTAGGAATTTAATCAAAGATTTTACCGGGATTCAATATGTTTTGAGGGTCAAAATGTGTCTTTATTCCTCTCATGAGTTCGATCGTTTCTTTGTCCAGAACATATGAAAGGTAAGACTTTTTAACAATACCTATTCCATGTTCTCCTGAAATTACTCCTCCTCTGCTCTTGCAGTCCTTGTAAAGCTCCTCACGCACTTTCTCAAATTTCGCCTTCCATTCCTCTTCAAGCAGAGGGATGATTTTTCCTCCCTCAAAACGGGCAGACATGATATGAGTATGCACATTTCCGTCAGCCGCATGACCGAAGGTGGGAAGCCATATTTTATATTTTTCCGAGACTTCCTGGACTTTTTTCACATGGCGGGCTATCTCTGCTCGTGGGATGACGATATCCAGGATATCCAGTGTATGAGCCTTGATCGCCTCATAAATTTTGCTGCGGATATCCAGGACCTCTTCCTGTTTTTTGGGATTGTCCGCCACATACACATCCAGGGCTCCCTTTTCCATACAGATTTCAGCCACTGCTTCGGATAATCTGTCTATCTCATCTTCGCTCGAAGCATCAAGAATAATCAAAAGATGCGTGCTCCCCTGAGTACACGGCCATCTTTTTTTCAGGAACTCCTCAGTAATCTGAATAAGCTCCTTTGGGACAAACTCCACAGCAAGCGGAAGAATCTTTTTCCTGATCAACAACGGGACTGTCTCAATCGCTTTCTCCAGTCCATCATAGGGGATGATCAAAGACCTTTTCACCTGAGGGGAAGGCATCAACTGGATTGTGGCCTTGGTGACTACTCCGAGTGTCCCCTCAGAGCCGATGATTAAATTGAGCAGGCTGTACCCTGTACTGCTCTTCATGAGCTTGCCGCCAAGATGAATGATAGAACCTGTGGGCAGGACAACTTCCAATCCCCGCACATAATTCCTGATCACTCCGTATTTGACAGCTCTGGCCCCTCCGGCATTTGTGGCGATCACACCTCCGATCATCGCACTTTCCTCCCCGGGATGCGGAGGGAAAAAAAGCCCTGCCTCTTCGACTGCCTCGTAGAATTCTGAAAGCATCACTCCAGCTTCCACAACAGCCATTTGATTATCCAGGTCCACTTCGAGTATTCGATTCATATTCTCAAGGGATAACACTATGCCGCCATAGATAGGAACACATCCTCCAGCCATACCTGTCGCCCCCCCACGTGGCGTCACAGGGATGTTCTCTAAGTTCGCCAGATGAAGAATCTCTGCCACTTCTTTGGTTTTTCCCGGCTTAACCACCAGCTCAGGCATCTTGGCGATATCTCTCAGCGAAAATTCATCATGGCTGTAATCTTCCATCTTTTCCGGGTCAAAAGTGAGATTTTTCTGCCCGACTATTTTTTCCAGCTTCTCTATTATGTCTTGAGTAACCTTTTTATACATGATTCCTCTGCCTTTTCAATCTAATATCCCAAAGGCCTTCGCAACACAGGAATAATCTCTTATGGTAAACTTTTTCGCTCTTTAATGGAATGCTATTTTTGATTTTTTCTCTACGTTCGACGCTCAGGCAAAAATTGTGGACAGCAATAATTGGGGACTGTCCCCAATTATTTATTTTATAATGATGGCTGGAATTTTTGCTTTTTTCACGACATCATTGAAATCAGGGAGGTCTTTCTCCATAATCTTCTTCAACTTTGCTAACTGTTCATCAGCCATGGCAGACAGCTCTTTGAAGACTTCGTAGGATTGGTCTGTGGGGCGAAAATCAGAACTGGCCACGATCCCTGCCAGCGCGGCAATCTTGTTATCCAGTAAAATTGGATAATTGAGCGGATCCTGACCACTTTTCGATTTTGACTGGATGAGCACATCTTCGACCGATGTCAGTTTGGCTTCCAGACGCCTGGCCTCCTCAATGACCTGCTCTCCCTTTTCATGCCCTCTGACTTTACCCGAAAGTGCATCTAGCTGTTTTTTGACATCTCTCAACCGATTTATCGCTCTGTTGATTTCTGTGACTTTCTTCTGGATTTGAATCAGAAAATCAAACTGTTCCTGGAATTCTTCCAGAGTAGTCGAAATGCGGGGGTCTTTTTTCCATATCCAGCTCTGAGTCATCGATTTTTCACCCACCGTCAGTTTGACCTTGTAAATCCCTGGTACAGCGACCGGACCGCTCAGCATTCCACCCCAGAGAATGGCACCTGGAACTCGTTCAGCATCGGGGTAGAGCATGTTCCAGACAAAACGATTCATTCCCGATTCCACGGGCAACTGCATAGAAAAGCGTCCGGGCCTCGCTTCCTCTCCTGCACTGCCTGTGTATTTTTTAATGGTGTTACCTTCTCGGTCCATAAACTCAAGGATAACCTCTTCCTCAGGTTTTTCCTTAAAATAGTAATAAATGACCGAGCCTCCGGGAGGATTCTGTCCGACATTGGGCTGCGGACGTCCCCATCCCCCCATTCGATACGCATCCCTGGGTTTGAAAAGATAGAAATCTGACTTTTCTACTTTATTTGTAATCTGGTGCAAGGAAGTCAGGTCATCCAGAATCCAGAATGAACGTCCATGGGTCGCCACTACGAGGTCGTTCTCTTTGACAACCATATCATGGATCGGAACCACAGGCAGATTGAGCTGCAAAGACTGCCAGTTAGTGCCGTCATCGAATGAGACAAAGACTCCTGTTTCTGCCCCTGCATAGAGCAGTCCTTCTCTTTTAGGATCCTGGCGAACAACTCTGATAAAAGTGTTATCCGGAAGTCCGTTTGTGATCTTCTTCCAGGATCTTCCATAATTCTCAGTCTTGTAAATGTAGGGGCTGAAATCGTCAAGCTCATGTCGGTCAACGGCAATATAGGCAGTGGCTGAATCAAAAGTGGAGGGCTCAATCATGCTGATGAGGCTCCACTCCGGCAGATCTCTGGGAGTGATTTCCTCCCAATTTTTCCCGCCATTCTGGGTGATACTGACTAAACCATCATCCGTTCCTACCCAGAGTATATTCGGATTATGGAAGGACTCGGCCAGGGCAAAGACAGTGCAGTAATACTCAACGCTCGTGTTATCCTTTGTTATCGGGCCTCCGGAAGATTTCTGTTTTGACTTGTCATTGCGTGTAAGGTCAGGACTGATGATTTCCCAGCTCTGTCCTTCGTTTGTTGTCTTAAAAATAACCTGAGCCGCATGGTAGAGCACATCCGGGTCAAACCGGGATACAACGATGGGGGCCGTCCACTGATACCGGTATTTCAAATCACCAGCCCCCCATCCCATCGGATTCTCTGGCCAGGCTGTTATGATCCGCGTCTGGCGGGTTCTGTAATCCCAACGAGTGATATACCCTCCATAACTCCCGGCATACACGATGTTGGGATTATCATGGCGGGGAGCGACATGGCCGCTCTCTCCGCCCCCGACCGGATGCCAGTCAGGCTTATCGATTCCNCNCNCNGTCGTCCGGCTGGCGATACGAACAGTGGAATTATCCTGCTGGGCGCCGTAGACGCGATAAGGAAAATAGTTNTCGGTGATGACATGGTAAAACTGGGCGGTGGGCTGATTGTCCTGGTCTGTCCAGGAAATTCCCCCGTTATAACTCACATTGGCNCCGCCGTCGTTCGAATTGATCATNCTGTCCGGATTCTCAGGNTCAATCCATAAATCATGGTTNTCNCCATGGGGAACACGNATAGANGAAAANGTNNTNCCTCTNTCCACNGAGCGNTAAAAGCCAGTNTTCAGGACATAGACGGTTTCCGCATCCTTTGGGTCGGCATAGATCCGGCTATAATACCAGGCCCTCTGGCGCAGATGGCGTTCCTCGTTCATCTTGCGCCAGGTCTGGCCTCCATCATCCGAACAAAAAACACCGCCATTATTCGCCTCAACAATGGCCCAGACTCTGTCGGGCTTAGCCGGAGAGACAGTGATGCCAATCTTTCCCAGGAGTCCCTTGGGAAGCCCACTGTTTCGAGAGATCTCCGTCCACGTATCTCCGCCATCGATCGACTTGAAAATGCCGCCTCCCGGGCCTCCACTGGAAAGGCTGTATGGAGTCCTGAAGAATTCCCAGAATGCCGCATAGATGATCCTCGGATTCGAAGGGTCCAGGATGAGATCAATGCATCCAGTCTTATCATCTCTGAAAAGAACCTTCTCCCAGGTCTCTCCACCATCCTGGCTCCTAAACACACCTCTTTGCTCATTGGAACCATAGACATGGCCGAGAGCTGCGACATAGACAATATCAGGATTCCGGGGATGGATACGAACTCTCGAGATCTGGCTTGTATCTTCCAGCCCGATACGCTTCCATGTCTTTCCCGCATCCAGGGATTTATACATCCCATCGCCATGGGAAACATTGCCGCGAATCGGCGCCTCCCCCATGCCAACGTAGACGATATTCGGGTCGTATTCAGAAACAGCGATAGCTCCGACCGAACCGGTCTTGAAAAAGCCGTCAGATACCGGCCTCCAATTCAGGCCTCCATCTTCAGTTTTCCAGACACCTCCTCCGGTCGCCCCGAAGTAATAGGTATAAGGCTGACTAGAAACGCCTGTGACGGCAGTCACACGACCGCCTCGGTAGGGACCGATACATCTCCAACTCATCGCATTATATAGACTCGGGTCAAAGCGATTCATATTCTTTGACACTTGAGCGGTACTCCCCGCCGGAGTAATCAAGACGCCACAGATGAAAGTCAAGATACAAAACAGAACTCCCCATCTTATATTTTTTTTCATGGATGAACCTCCCTGCTCAAGCACTTTTTCATTTCGGGAATTGAACCAAAGTATAAGGATTTATAAACCAATTTCTGAATAAAATCAATAAGCCTCTAATATCATAAGTGAAATAAGAACGTAGTACTTTTTCAGAAACTTCAGCATACTCCCCGAACCTTCCTTGATTTCTCTGAATCCGTAAGATAGAATTATTCCGAGTTTGTCAGCATCAGAGATTCTTCAAAACAGTAGAGGAGATCATCGTCTTCAACGTCCTGGAGATGTTCCAGCAACTTGGATTTCAGCTGATACCACCTTCAATTTAGGGAAAAATTAAGTTTAAAAGGAATTGTATAAAGCTGAGGATTTCTGAATTGGATTTATTTTCCCTGACTGACTGGCACGGATGCTTTTTTTCCTTTTTTCCTAAATGACCAAATAATAAGGGGTGGTGTGATCAGTGTCGTCAGGAGGGACATTCCCAGGACAACTGTATACATATCATGAGAGATGGTGTGAAGGGATAGGCCGATGAGCCCGACAATGATTCCGACTTCTCCTCGTGGAACCATGCATACCCCTACTTGAATCTTTGTTTTCCAGGTCTCCTTCATGCAGGCTAAAGCAGAACCAGCCATTTTGCTCACAACCGCCACAACAGTAACAACCAGTATTAAAATGAGCAACCGCAGGTCCAAGAAGGCCCGGGGATCAAGATGGGCCCCCATCATGACAAAAAAGAACGGGAGCAGGAATTCGTTGACGTATTTCACCTTGTTCTCCAGGTCATACACACCGGCCAGCTCATCGATCACGATTCCTGCCATGAAAGACCCGATAATGGCAGCCAGGCCTATCACATCGGCCAATTCCGCCAGACCCAAACAGAGGATGACAGATAAGAAAAAAGGTCCCTCCGGTATGTTCAATTTCTCAATCCAGTGTCTTGTGCGAGACGCCAGCTTCGGTCCCCACCAGGTGAGAAAGCCCACAAAAACGATGGATTCAAGCACCAGAAGGGAAAACTCCACTGTGTGAAACTCTCCCCTTGCCAGGCCCTTCACCAAAGCCAGTATAATCAGCGCCAGAATATCATCCAGGACAGCGGCACCCAGGACAATATAGGCCACCTTATGCTTGATTAATCCCATATCCTGCAAGACCTTAACGGAAATCCCGACACTCGTGGCCAGTATAGCGGTAGCGATGAACAGGCTCTCGACAATCTGGTAGCCGAGGAAAGACATGGCGAGAAAACCCATGATCAAAGGGATGAGGACTCCGAGGATTCCAACAAAAACAGCGGTCCGGCCGACTGCAAAAAGGTCCTTCACCCGTATTTCCAGTCCGACATGGAACATGAGAAAAATCACTCCGATCTCGGCAAAGGACATCAACACATCATTGGAATTATCGATTATTCCCAGGACGTAATTCCCCAGCAGAACACCCGCCATTATCTCCCCGATGATGGGCGGCATCCGCAGCCTGACGCAGATTTCTCCCATTATCTTGGCAGAAGCGAAAATAATAAAAAAATAGAAAAGGAGGTTCCCGGCTTCCACTTTAATTCTCTTTCATTTCAACCTGGCTTGGGAAGAAAGCCATGATTTGAGGCTTTCCTTTGTATTCCTCCAGGAAACCTGTTACAGATAAAACTTTCCCTCGATAGAACTGAGGCAGTGGAAAGAGAGAGAGGTTTTCTTTGGGGATGAGAACTGAGAATTCCCCATCCTCAGAATTCAGATAATATAATTTTCCCTTTAAACGCACGCTGACACATCTATATTCTAAAGTAACAATTTGGCCGATATGACTTTTAATCTCTTCTGCCCGGATACGTGTGTAATTCCCAAGTTTCCAGTATCCTTTTTCCTGTTGACGTGCTTCCTTTTCTATCTCTTTAAATTCTTCTCGATACGAAAACCGAAAATTCGCATAAGCAGAGGCAAATCCTTCGCTGATGATGAATCTGTTGAAAAGATCATGTTCATCTGTCCAGACATAGGCCAGGATCCTGCCATAACTATCAAAAAGTTCGCTCTCGTAAGATAATCTTATTTTTTTTCGGTAAAGATGGTAAAAAGTGAACCGTTTGGACATCTCCGCCATGAATTTCATGTCTTCCCTGACATCTCCTATTTCTGGCGCATCGATGCCGATGAGCCTAACTCTCCATTCCTGTCCATCATCGAATCGGACTTTAATTGTATCTCCATCGTACACCACATCAACACGACCTCTAGTGGGGAAGGAAGAGATGTCCACTTGTGTGGACAGGAGTATTCCATCTGAGGAAAAGCCAGAAATACACAGGAATACAAGAGAAATAAAGAGAATCTTAGTACATTCTTTCATTCTCTTTATCATTTCTCTAATTCATTGCTGCAAGTGGACCATGATTGGTCTAAAAGGACTCCGGCTGTATGAGAAAAAGGTATAAAAATTCATATCACATCTGTCACAAAACCTCTTTAGCGCTTTAAAATCTTTTTCACGGCCGCTTTTATGTGTTTGGCGTTTATGCCGTATTTTTCCAATAACTCATCCGGCTCACCCGACCGGGGAAGATCTTCAACTGCAAGATGGACAATCTCGGCTTTACCGCTCAAAGCCATAGCCACCGCATCTCCCAACCCACCGTTCGGAAAATGGTCCTCGACCACAACGACCTTATTCCCGGCTTTCCCAGCTTCTTTTGTGATTCCGGCCTTATCAATCGGCTCAACAGAGTATGCATCAATAACCTTAACCATAATTCCCTCTTTTTTCAACTCTTCGTAGGCCTTCAATGCTTCATGGACCGTGATTCCTGCCGCTATGACCACAGCCACATCTTTTTGACTTTTTTTCAGGACTTTCGAGCCACCTATTGGAAATTTCTCATCCTTATTGTACAGGAGAGGAGTGGCGGGTCGGGTTGTCCTCAGAT
>JGI24422J19971_10002420_pt1 | contig 11587 bp, 9 predicted proteins | sample DeeMarSWOR152_54_FD_19971 | JGI IMG/M metagenome (IMG submission 19971)
GTAACATGACAACGCTGCTTGAAGGCTTTACTCCCTATAGAAAAGAAGATGCCGAAAGTTACAAACGGCTTGGGTGTTGGGCGGGCCTGACATTCGGCGATATACTCGACAGGGCCGCAGATAGTTATCCGGACAAGGAGGCCTTTGTCGACAACGAGAGCAGCCTGACCTATGCCCAGGCACGGGACAGGGCCAACAGGCTGGGCATCAGCTTGATGAACCTAGGCATAAAGCCGATGGACCGCGTGCTGGTGCAACTGCCGAACTGGAACGAGTTTGTATATACCTATTTTGCCCTGCAGAAAATAGGGGCTATCACGGTTCTGCTGATCGACCGGTACCGTCAGTACGAGATCAATCATCTCTTCCAATTAACCGGCGCAACCTGCTGGATCCTGCCAGAGAAATACGGGAAAAAAGATTACCTGCCCATTGTCGGTGATGTGCTGAAAGAGCACCCTCAGGTCAAGAATCTCATCCTCGTGCGAGGGAGAGAACATGAGCCCTATTTGAATCTGGAGAAGCTATTGGCTGATGCCGAATTGACAGATGAAAATCTTGCCAGACTTGCACTAAGACGGCCGGATCCCATGCAGGTGGCCCACATGGGCCCCACCGGAGGAACCACCGGGCTACCGAAGATCGTCCCCCGCACCCATAATGATCTGCTGTGCGGCTCCGAGTACTGCGCCAGGGCCTGGGACATAGATGTCCAGGATACCTGTCTGCTTGCCGGACCCATAGGCCATGACTTAACATTCACAAAGGGTCTCCTGGGCAGTATGCTGACCTATGGAAAAACGGTCTTTCTTGATTCAACTGATCCTGAGGACATATGCCGAATGATCGAAAAGGAGCGGGTTACTACCCTGGTATGGGTTCCTACCCTGGCCAAACGGTTGGTGGGATTTGAGGGCCTCGGAAACTATGACTTGAGCTCCCTCAAAAAGATGCACTGCGGCGGAGGGGCCAGCCTCCCCGACCTGATCAAGGCTGTCAGGGAAAAGCTCGGATGCACCTATTTCAATGCCTACGGTGCAACTGAGGGTCAGACCACCATAACGCGATCCGATGATGCCCTCGAAACCCTTTACAAGACCGTGGGAAGGCCAACCTGTCCCCATGATATCTACAAGGTTGTTGACAGGGACGGAAGGGAATTGCCTCCCAATACCCCTGGCGAACTCCTCATCAAAGGCCCCGGCGTCTTTACCGGCTATTATAAAAACCCCAGGGAGAATAAACAGGTATTTGACAAGGACGGATTCTTCAGAACAGGAGACGTGGCAAAGATCGATGAGAAGGGCTATATTACCCTTACGGGAAGGATAAAGGAGATGATCAACCGGGGCGGGGAAAGCATCAGCGCCGTAGAGATTGAAAAGCTGATCAGCGAGCACCCCGATGTTGCGCTCGTGGCCGTCATTCCCATGCCCGATCCGGACATGGGTGAGAGGGTCTGTGCATATATCCAGCCCAAACCAGGGACAAAACTGAATTTCAATAAAATCATCTCCTTCCTGAAGGACAGGAAGGCATCGGTGCTTCAGCTTCCGGAGAGAATTGAGTTCGTTGATGTCCTGCCATTCACCAAGGCGGAAAAGATCGACAAGACGGCTTTAAGAGAAGACATCGAGAAAAAACTATTGAGCGACTCCGCAGCGAGCTAGAAACCTGTCGGAGAATGCCGGGACTAGGTTAATAGCGCCCCATTTGTTGCCTGTACCAGGATTGATTTAGGCAATGCAACATGTTGTGTTTCCTTGCCCATCTCGTCCCGAACCTCGCCTAAAATTGCCTGCCAAAACTAAGGGCTCACAGAGTACTTGAGTTAGCATCTGGGTCAATATGCTTCGGCGCGTTCCGCCGAAGAATGTGGAGGTGCCACGCGCTTGCCCGTGGGGCTCTACCTACGGGACCCGTAGGCTGAAGCGTCAATGAATCACCCACCACCGCCGGCGGCTCTTGGTGTGGGAGATCCGGGGACAGGGGCCAGGATTTGAATGTTGTCCACTAATAATGCGGTATCAACTTGTGCATCTCCTGAATCTCCAACGTAGAACTCCAGAGTATGTGGGCCTGATGAAGCAACTGAGATACTGAAATTGCTCCAGCCAAGACGACCATCCTCATACGATGAGCCATGTGGCCCAGTGATCAAAGCCGCTGAAAACTCTGGTACAGCAGGAAAAGAGCCGCTCGCATAACCGATCGATCCAGACGCTATTGTTTTGCCATCAAGCCGTATTTCAAATATATCCGCGACACCTCCTAATATCTCCTCGGTTAAGACATCATAATCGAAAGAGACAATCCAGTCCTCAGGTGCCGTGAAGCTCATGCTCATCACTGCAATATCATTTTCAAATTCCCCATCTCCGTCACGGTCGTATGTCGATGGGCCGGCACCGGTCGATTCAGGTCCGGTTGTCATGTAGAGCAAATTATCACCTTCGGTGGCTGAAATTGAGTTGCCACTGAACCCAGAGCCAGTCTCAACGGTAACATTGCCTATGCAAGTAGATGCGCCTGGTGGGGACGAGCCAACACTATGAGCTTCAAACCCCTCGATCACTGCTGCACTCGCCATTGCGGTGGAACCAAAAACCAAAAAGACAGTGCATAGAAATATCACCAAGTCTCTTATCTCTAGTGCTCCTTTCTCACCAATTGCTTTTATAGCAGAAGTCTTGGTCAGGAATTGAGGTTTTAAAGCTCCTCTCGGAGCGCTCAACGTTCCGGGGGAGCTTTATATGGAAAATTCGAGCGATTTCTCCATCAGGAAATCCTTGGAGGTGAGATCAAAGTTGTTGCTCGCATACGCATATTGATTATGAAACGGCAGCAAGGGCAATGCCAAAGCTCATTTCTCTAAACTTTGCATAAATTTCAAAGAGTTACGTTAACTCCTTTGAGAAAGCATGGGGAGAATGAGCAAGGCAATACCCAATTATAAGAAATAAAATGCCACTTTTTGGTTAAACTTTACCCAGTAACGGAGCTAGGAATGAAGGGGATAGGTGGGGTTGGGCCTGCCCGCCCCTCTTCTGGCGGGTTTATTAGTCACCTAAGTCAACGATGTCTCCTAAATCACGATTAAACGCTACCTAGAAACCCCCTAAAAGCGGGGTCTCGGGATTTCCCGGAGCTTATACAGCGGATGGCTCCCGGCAATTAGTCTGTTTTGATCACATAATTCACGGTAGAACGGGTTTTCTGTTCGATCAGGATGGTTTTCCCGGAAATCATCTCTCGGATCGATTCATCGGTATAATGGCGAATGGTGATCAGTTCGACATTGGTGTTATACAAGACCTTAAAATCCATAGACAATTCGCTGATCAAGCCTTCCACGCGCTCGTCGAACCGGTCGACACACAGTGAAATACTGACCGCGGAGTTCTGGATCAGGTTTACCTTCACCTTGTGGTTATCGATCTGGCTGAAGATCCTGCCGAGTCCCTCATCGATCAGGAAGGACAAGTCCCGCGGCAGGATTGAGATAAGCATCTGGTTGCGCTTCCGCACAAATACCGGGATGAGCTTTGGAGACTGCTCCATTTCATGGATAAGCGTACCTTCACCAGAGGGGTCTTTGTACGACTTCACCAAGAGGGGAATTTTTTTGTTGTACAGCGGCTTGATGGTCTTAGGATGAATGACCTTGGCACCGAAAAAAGCTAGTTCGATGGCTTCTTGGTAGGGGATCTCTATGAGCTTTTTGGGGTGCAGGTAATCCTCGGGGTCAGCGTTCATCACCCCGGGAACATCTTTCCAGATGGTAACCTGTTGGGCGTTGAGGATGTAAGCAAGGATAGCTGCGGTATAATCAGAACCTTCGCGCCCCAGTGTAGTGGCATACCCGTTTTCGGTCCCCGCAATGAAGCCCTGGGTTATGTATTTTTCCTTCCCAGTACAGGCAAACCCCTTCCGGATCAGGAAACCGGATTGGTCCCAGACAACCCTGCCTTCCCGGTAATTGCTATCGGTAATCAAATATTGCCGAATATCGATAAAACGGAAATCCAGTCCCGTTGCCACCAGGTAATGATGGATAATCAGGGTCGACCAGATCTCACCCATGGCTACGACTTGGTCATAGACAAAATCGAACGATCCCGCAGGTGGATCCTCTAGTTTGCGGGCAAGGGCGTCAAAGGAAGGACGAAGGGTGGTATCTAGAAACTCATCCGTCTTGGATAGCAAATCAGAGGCAACGATCTCGTGAAATTCCTGAATGGCATCCAGCTTCTGGCGCCAGGCATCCGAGAGCTCAAACGAACTCCGGACTATCTCCTCCAGGGCATTTGTGGTTTTTCCCAGAGCAGAAACCACCAAAACAAGGCATTGCTCCACCCCTGCAACGATTTGCCGCAAGGTGCGGATCCCCTCGGCATCCTTAAGCGATGAGCCTCCGAATTTATGTACGTGCACCATATTAATCACGGTCGATCAACCATTTCTCACAAAGACAAGACTTTCTGCGCATCTGCTTGCCCATCCAGCCGATGATAGGTCGGGGCATAGCAAGGCTCAGGCCCACTCAGGTAGTTTTTCGCCCAATACTCACCATCACTCTTAGAGGATAAATCCTTCCTTTTCTGGGGACTTGGAGCCACAATTTCGTCACCGTGAACAAATCTATTGTTGCTCGGCAAAAAAGACCCTGCCTCTGTCAAGGGCCAACTGTCATGATTATTACATCATATCGGCATTGAAGCCAAGATGGTCAACGCAGGGTCGGGGCCGCACTAACTTCGCCTTTAATGGGTGACCCTCAGTTCGCATAACTTCGCGTGGGTTAAGCTCGGCCTGACTGCTTTGCCCTTTCCAGGATTTCCCTAATGTAGGGAAGAACATACACCTCATCATGCTCAAATGCGGAGAGTGCTCGTGATAAGATCTCAACCCTGCGGTCGATTGTGTAAGATGGGTCTATGAGGATCTTGTATTTCCCCTTCACTTTACATAGGCCACCGGTGGTGAAGGGATCTTTGGGCTCCAGTTTTTCGTATACAACCTCAATGCCCAACTTTAGGGCAAGATCCTCGAGTTGCTCCAAAACCCTTGTCGGCTCCATTTGCATGCGCAAGAATTTATGTCCATACCACTAACATATCAAGGATTAATTGAATGAGCTTTATTTTTAATAAAGCTCGTAGTATTAGGAATCCGTCATTCAATGCTGAGATGAGTTGCCTGAGCCAGTTCCAATCTGCACGAGCTGTGAGGAGGCACTTATAAAAGGGAAAAGAGAACAACTGATTGAGGGGGTAACATGGATAAGCGTCAGATGGCCGAGATAATTCGGAAACGGTTGAAACTGGAGGATGCTGAGTGGTCGATTATTGAAAAAAACCCCAAGTTTCAGCAACTGTTTCAAAACGCTCTTGAGGCCTCTAAATACCGTTTAGTTGCGGAGGTCATTGAGTCCAAGGGGTGTCATTCAGGACATGTTGTCGGGCAAAGGCTCATTTTCGACAACTCGGGCAATATTCTTACCAGGGAAAACCCCGACAGAGTCTGCTCATTTTTGATGCCGAATCTTACGGTTTTGATCAACGCCTTCTTTGAAAACCTCATGAATGGCCGAAATCCCAATGAAGTGATGTTCAATACAACCGGATGCTATGATACCGCACCGAGCTGTGGGGGATGGGGGCATGTTGTTGTGAGAATGACCGCAGAGCTGAAGTCTTAGAGGATGGGTTTCGATATCGTAGGTTCGTGTGCCGGGTTGCGGGTATGGCCCTACTTGCTTTTTCTTATGATGGAGAGCAACTGTTTCGTATCACCTCTCCATTCATCCATCTGTGAGCCTGCCGAGATTATCCTGGTGATGATTTTCAGTGAGTCCGATAAAGAGGTGACATATGATTCCCTCACCTTGAGCGCAAAGCCTCTTTCCACGTATTCCCTAAGCGCCTTAAAGATGGTTTCGATGAGGCCCTCTTCTTCAATGGCTATATCTATGGTAAAACTCCTCGTGTTGAGTGACACATTCAGTTCTTTTGCTTCCCTCATGAGCTCACCTCTTTATTTGTGGCCTGCACGTTGAGGCATGGGCAGGATGAACCTCGACAACCAACCTTACAGAATAATGCTCATTTTGTCAACAATTAAATATACTTACCACTGATAGCACTGCATAGAGTATGGGAGCGCACGGATAGTGCCATTGCTTACTTGGGCTTGCCCTGAATCATGGTGAGCTATGACTCTGTGCTTTATTTTTTGTTCCACCCGTAGTATTAGAAACTGGCTCTCTGTGGAATGGGCTGCACCACGGAGACCATACGCAACAAGGTAGCGCTGTGAGACCCGATATACCTGCACTTAAGAATCGAACCCGTTTTTTGGTGAGGCATGATCTATGTTCATAAAGGAGTTTGAATCTCGTGATACTATAAATAAGCTGTGGTGGCTGCACGACTCCTTCTGGCACGCAGCGCTCGTCAGGAAATTTGGAGCCTCTGAGGCTAGCCGTCTCAACCTCGAGGTATCGGAGAAGATATTCCGGCTGCTCACCCTAACACTGCTGCGGGAGGGAATTATTCAGAGGCCACGGTCGATTCAGGAATTGATGTTTGCCTTTAAGACGGTATGGAAAAATGCTTTTTTTGATGAGCTCTACATAAACGAGCCTATCACCTATGAGGGAAATACCGCTATCTGGACGGGAAGCCGATGTCATGTCTACGATTCACTGAGCAAGGCGAACCTTTTGGAGGGTTACGAGTGCGGCTGCCAGGCGCTCAGAAATGGGGTTATGAAGGCCTTGCGTCTCAAGCCTGTTCACGAAATAAAAGAGAGCCTCGTCAAAGGCGACCCTCACTGTGTGATAAGGATCTCGTTTATCCCGAGCTCTTGATGAGGGTCTGAACAGCGCCGGTGGAGATGGCCCCGGCATTACCCAGCCAGGAATAGGAGTCCTCCTCTCGTACGTTCTTGAGGAGGGGATGGAATTCATCCTACAAGCTCGCTGAATAAAAGATCTTACGCATGAGCATGTAGCGCTGCTTTGCATAGCCTAGCATAACCGATGCCGTGCACGCGATGGGGGAGTTGCTGGCATTTAAGGAAAACCTATTTCCCGCGCTGCGCGTGTGCGCAACTTCTGAGGGCTGGTGTTAGTGGTTAGCACGATATGGGGGGCTATTGAGGAGAGGATGGTCATTCACACACGGACAAAAGCCGCGTTTTCATCTCGCGGTATCCTCGTTCCATCAACGGCTCGAGATCGACAATATCCGCGGTGTTATAGAGGATCAGGCGCTCAAGTGCGCTTTCATCTCCGGATTGGTAAGCGTTCCAGAGCAGAACAGCATCATAACCGTCCATTCCAGCAATGGCAGCATTACGGAAGAGGCCGATGGATTTCTCAATGGTTTTGAGGCCACCTCTGTAGCCCAGTTTTCTGAGGAAAAACCGGAGATCAATATGGGCAGGGGGCAGGGCAATATTTGGAAACTGGCGCCTTATGAAGGGAAGATCAAACTGCGATCCATTAAAGGTGATAATCAACTCATAGGGTGCTATTGCCAGCTCGAATTCATCTAAGTTGATGCCCTGGACAAAGCTCCTCACCGTTTGACCGTCGTACATGCCAATAACCGTAATTTCATCAATGCCCTGGTAGTATCCGCTCGTTTCGATATCCAGATAAACGGCGCTTTTCTTGAAATCTTCATAAACTCTCCATAGAGCCGCGACTGGTAATCTATCACGAAAAAAGCGGATGTTGTCCCTGTTTTTGATTGACGCTTCCAGGGTCTCACGTACAAACGAATCCCGTAGCCGGGAGAGGAGCCTCTCTTTATTTCCCAAGAAATCCCTCCAGGTAAGGATACCATGTCTCCAGAGGTGCTGCTCGGTTTTTGGGCCAATGCCGGGGATGTGGATAAAGGTGTGCTCAAGCAAGTTGTTTTTCTCCTTTCACTGGGTAACGACATCGAGGGATTCTACATTAAGAAGAGGCTCACCATGTCCAGGATAGATGCTTTCAACCGCCAACGGCAATAGTCTCTGAAAGGAGTCCTTGATTGCATTGGGGTCGCAGCAGAAACTGTTCAACCCAAAACTGCCCTTTGTGTTGAGGATGGTATCTCCGGTGATGAGCGCTCTTTCTTGCCCGTTGTAAAAGCATACGCTGTCGGTGGTGTGCCCGGGAGTTGCAATCAGTTCCCAGTCGGGTAGATAAGACACCGGCTGCCCCTCGCACAGGGTGCAAGCTGCGTGATAGTGCGATGGAAGCCTTATTCTCAGCACGGGCAGCGGGATCCCAATCTTATCGCTGAGGAGTGCAGCCAAGGTATTCTTGCCATGATCCTCAAGGGCTATGAACACGGTAAGCCCCTTGAGCCACAGGGACGGTGAGATAAGGCAGAGTTTGCTTTTTCTGGTAAGATAGTCGCCGACTGTCTTATAAAAACAGACCTCGACTCCGGGAAACAGTTCCACGAGCCGCGATATGCCGGCTACGTGATCTATATGAAAATGGGTAGCAGTTACTATTTTTAGGCGGGATGGATCTATGGATCTACAGGTGAAGTAATTTGTATTTGTTTTGCAGCGCATGAGGTGCCTACATCTACGGCAACGAAGCTATCCCCATCCTCTATAAGATAGGTATTGGCATAGCCCCCGCTGATAGTATGAATAGGCATCCCGTTAAGATCTCATCAGCGATCAACAGACCAATCAGCGAGATGAGCGCTCAGCAATCAAATCGTAGACCTTTGAGAGGGCAGCCTTAAGCTCGGATACCTTTGTTCCACCTCCCTCAGCCATATCCTTTCTTCCGCCGCCCCTTCCACCAACAACTGCGGACAACTCCTTTATGATACTTCCAGCGTTGTATTTGTCTAGGAGGTCAGTGGTTACCCTGCACTGCAGGAAGACCTTGTTCTTATCCCGGGCGCCGAGTACGATTACTCCAGATGGCAGTTTATCCTTCAGGTGGTCGCCAAACTCCCTCAAGTCTCTTGGGTTGCCCACTGGCACCTCGCGACTGATAACTTTTACGCCGTTTACCTCGCGAGCGGTGGCGATCAAATCCTCGGACTGCTTGGTTGCGAGTCTCGCCTTCAGGGATTCTATCTCGCGTTCTCTTTCCTTCTGAGCTTCGAGCAGATGTTGAACCCTTGTGATGAGTTGATCAGGGGATGTCTTGAGAAGTCCAGATATCATCTTAAGGCTGTCTGTCTCCTTCTGGATTTCTCGAACGGCCCCCTCTCCAGTGAAACCTTCAATTCTCCTAACACCAGACGCAACTGCCCCCTCACTTACCAACAGAAACACGCCGATTTCACCTGTTGACTTAACGTGAGTGCCCCCACAGAGCTCTTGGCTCAATCCGTCCCCAATAGTCAAGACCCTCACCTGATCACCGTAGCGTTCCTCAAATAGGGCAATGGCGTCAAGCTTGAACGCCTCATCACGCGGCAGGATGCGCGTTGTAACAGGAAGGTTCTTTTGTATGTTGAGATTCACCAGCATCTCAATCTCTTTCAGCCGTTCAGTCGTTATCTGAGCAAAATGGGTGAAATCGAATCTCAGACGATCGGGCCCGACATGAGATCCTGCCTGCTTAATGTGCTCTCCGAGGGTTTCTCGCAGGGCAGCCTGAATAAGATGGGTGGCCGTATGATTGTGGGCGATGCTATTCCTCCTGTTTTCATCAACGGTGGCCTTTACGGTGTCCCTTGGAGAGATGGCGCCCTCAACTATCTCCCCCTTATGGATGATGAGATTTGAGGGGTAGCGTAGGGTGTCTGTAATTTTAATGCTGCATTGATCGTTGGCCATCCATCCCGTATCTCCAACCTGACCGCCCGCCTCCCCATAGAATGGGGTTTTATCGAGGAGGATCTCCACGTGATCCCCTGCTTGGGCCGAATCGAGCTCCTTACCATCTTCAATGAGCGAGACCACCCTTCCCCGTGCAGACAGGGTTTCATAGCCTAGGAATTCGGACTCCACACCGCTCGTGTCGAGCCTTCTGTAGATCTCCGGGATCTCCTCTTCCCCGCTTCCCTTCCAGCTCCTCTGTGACACGGCTCGCTGTTCTGCCATTGCCCGATCAAATCCCTCGTGGTCCACCACAAGGTCTTCGTCTCGAGCAATATCCCCGACCAGGTCCGGGGGGAATCCATACGTGTCGTACAGCCGAAATACCAATCCCCCCGGTATAGTCGACTTCCCCCTTGAGCGCAGTTCATTCATCTCTTCCTTCAGCAGGGAGAGACCATGAATGAGGGTGTCCTCAAATCGTCTCTCCTCATTGATTACTACCTCATCAATGAACTTCCTCGATTGCTCTAACTCCGGGTAGTCGTCGCCCATTATGGTAACAACTGTATCCGTTAGGCGATGTAGAAACGGGCCTTTCAACCCGAGAATTTGGCCGAATCGAAGCCCACGCCTAATGATGCGCCTCAAGACATAGCCCCTGCCATCATTCGATGGCATAATGCCGTCAGCTATCAGAAAGGCCACGGCCCGGCAGTGATCAGCAAGGACCCGGAAGGAAATATCACGTTTTGCATCCTGGCCATATCTCGATCCTGCTAGCTCCTCGGTGAGCTTGATAATATCGGAGAACAGGTCCGTGTCGTAGTTTGAATATACCCCTTGCATAATCGCGGCCAGTCTTTCAAGACCCATCCCCGTATCTATGTTTGGCTTGGGAAGGGGCGTCAGGGTGCCATCGGGCTCCCTGTTAAACTGAGTGAAGACCAGGTTCCATAGCTCCAGGTAACGGTCGCAGTCGCACCCAACTTTACAGTCAGGCCTTTGACAGCCAATCTCAGGACCTTGATCAAAATAGATCTCTGAGCAAGGGCCACATGGGCCTGTTTCACCCATGGCCCAGAAATTGTCCTTCTCGCCAAATCTGCTGATCTTATGATCAGGTACGCCTATTTTCTCGTTCCAGATCTTGTATGCTTCATCATCGTCCGTATAAATGGATACCCACAGTTTTTCTTCTGGTAACCCATATTCTGCGGTCAGAAGCTCCCATGCCATCACAATGGCCCCTTCCTTGAAATAATCACCAAAGGAGAAATTACCGAGCATCTCAAAGAAGGTGTGGTGCCTATTGGTATACCCAACCTCATCGAGATCGTTATGTTTTCCTCCAGCCCTGACACATTTCTGGGAGCTGGCTGCCCGCGTGTAGCTTCTCTTCTCAATGCCCAGATAGAGGTTCTTAAACGGCACCATTCCGGCGTTGGTGAAAAGAAGGCTGGGATCATCCTTGGGCACGAGCGAGGCGCTCTTTACGACCTCGTGGCCTTGATCCCTGAAGTATTGTAAGAATTTGTCTCTGATTGTTCTGGTATCCATAGGTCAATCAGGTATGTTACTGCTCTTTCTTAGCTTCCTTATTCTGTGGAGCGGCTCTCTTTTCTGCGAGCCCCAGTTTTTCCCTCACTTTGGTTGAGATATCATTCATAACATCAGGGTGTTCGCTCAAGAACCTCCGGACGTTTTCCCTTCCCTGGCCGATTCTTTCCTCGTTAAACGAGTACCAGGAGCCGGACTTCTCCAAGATATCCAGTTCAACGCCTAGGTCGAGGAGGTC
>JGI24422J19971_10002421_pt1 | contig 11585 bp, 9 predicted proteins | sample DeeMarSWOR152_54_FD_19971 | JGI IMG/M metagenome (IMG submission 19971)
TTCTTTTATTACGTAAGTTAGAAGCTTTTGTATAATTTTTTATAAACATCGATTGAATATGATTGTAAGTTTCTATGGGACATCGAGTTACACAAAAATATATCTTGTGTAAAACCTGTGGATAAAATATTAATTTTTCGTATAAAAACTCTCGGATAACGGTAGATGCAGAACGATATATGGAAAGAAATTTTGAACCTTATTTCCCTGGAAGTTTCATATCAAGAATACACTACCTGGATAAATCAAATTCACTTCCTCTCCTCTGACAATAACAGTATCACCATTGCTGTACCTTCAAAACTTGCCAAAGACATAATAACAGAACGATATCTAAAACTGTTACAAGAAAAAATAAAAGAACTCCTTGGAAAAAGCCTTAAAGTGAACATCGTGGTACGCTCAACCATGACAGCAGACATGGCGTCAGATAAAAAAACCAAAGATAGGGAGAAGCCAAAAGAGGACCCCAGAAAAACGATGTTCAATCCCAAATATACCTTCAATAAGTTTGTCGTTGGTGACAGCAATGACCTCGCGGCGGCTGCGGCAAAAAAGATCGCTGAGAATCCAGGAAGATACTGGAATCCATTTTTTGTCTATGGTGGTGTTGGATTGGGTAAGACTCATCTTTTACATGCGATAGGACAGACAATTGTCGATAAATTTTTGGAAATGAAGATTCTCTATATAACAGGCGAAAGTTTCATGAATGACTACATTACCTCAATCCAAAAAGGAACAATGAACAGCTTCAGGATGAAATACAGGAAAGCAGACCTTCTTTTAATCGATGATGTACATTCGATCCAGGGAAAAGAAGGAACCATGGAAGAGCTTTTTCATACTTTCAATACCCTGTATGCAGCAAAAAAACAGATGGTCTTTACCAGCGACCGTGCACCTAAGGAATTAAAAAAACTTGAAGACAGATTGAGAAGCAGATTCGAGTGGGGTCTTACGGCTGACATTCAACCCCCTAACTTTGAAATGCGTGAATTGATTCTCAGGCAGAAAATCCACGAAGAACTGTACGAAGTGCCCGATGACGTAATCCGCTTTATAGCAGAAAGTTTTACCTGGAATATAAGAGAATTGGAATCCGCCCTCTATAAACTCTTTGCATATCATGATCTTGTACATGAAGAGCTCACCATAGATCTTGCAAAGCGAGCTTTAAAAGATATGATATCTGTAAAAAATATAGAGGATATATCCATAGATCTCATTCAAAAAAAGGTAGCAAACGCCTTCAATATCAGTTATTCAGACATGAGGAGCAAAAAGAGAGTAAAAAACATTGCACTACCACGCCAGATTGCTATGTATCTTTCGAGGCACTTAACTGAATATTCAACCACTGAAATTGGTAATGAGTTTGGAGGAAAGGATCATTCAACGGTTATTCATGCTGTCTCCAAAATTAGACAAAAATACGAAAATGATGATGCGTTCAGATCGAAGATAGATAATTTGATTCAAGCAATAAGGCAAGATCATTAAAAACACTGAAAATACTAATAAGTCTATTACAATATTCCTGATGTGAAATAGATAGTTGAAAAGTGTGAATTTGTTGTGTATTTTCTGTTGTAGAAAGTAGTATATCTGCCTTTTTAGAGTGAATAAAATGTGAAAAAGAGAGACCTGATACAAGAGCTCTGTTGATAACTTTTAACTTTTCAACAATAGATGTTAGAACCTAATTCTTAATATCAATCAATTTAAATGAGATTTTAACAATATGAACAACCCTACTACTTCTACTATTATATATTATTAATAAAGGAATAGTATATGAACATTACAGTACCAAAGCAAAAGCTTTCTAAATACCTCTCATATACGGATGTCATAGCAAGTTCAAAATCAACTGTGCCTGTTCTAACCAATGTGCTGTTAATCTCGGAGGGAAATGATTTCTCGATACACTCATCAAATCTTGAAACTGGTATCAAGATTACAGATAAAGCTGTGATCTCGGAACCCGGTGCTCTCGCAGTGAATGGAAAAAAGCTCCTGAGCATTATACGTGAGCTACCCGATGAAGACGTAAACCTTACAACAGATGAACATAACAGGCTTACCATACAAAGTACGAGTAAAGATATTAAAGCCAGGTTTGTGATAGCAGGAATACTCAAGGAGGATTTTCCACAGATTAAAACAGAGCCTGAAGATAAATATATTCATTTTAAAGCGGATGAGTTCAAACAGATGATCAGAAAAGTTATTTTCTCGATATCAACTGATGAGAATAAGTATTCATTAACAGGCGTTTTTCTTGAAAAGGATAATGGCAATCTTCACATGGTTGCAACAGATGGTAAAAGGCTATCGCTGGTGACAAAAAGCCTGAAAGATCTCGATATACAAGAGGAGATGTTTCACATCCCCCATGATGGGATAATTATACCGAAGATAGTGCTCACAGAGATAATACGATATTCTTTTGAAGATGATATTATTAACATGGGATTTAGTAAGAATCAAATCTTCTTTTCCTATGATAACATCCAGCTCACTTCAAACCTCATCGAAGGTAAGTTTCCTGATTATAAAAAAATTATACCAGAGCCCAGGGAAAGATACTTTATTTCAGACAAATCGCTCTTATATAATGCAATAAGGAGGGTTTCTGTTCTTGTCGATGAGAGTTATAACCAGGTGAAACTGAGTATTCTTGAAGATAGGCTTTTGGTCTCATCAAAACATCCTGCAATGGGGGGCGCTGTAGAAGAGATTCCCATTGAATACAACGGTGAGGAGATCGACATTGCTATTAACTATCTCTATCTCATCGACTGTTTAAAGGAGATAGCCTCTGATACAGTGAAAGTTGATTTTGAGAATGCTGAAAGGGTGCTGACGGTGCGAGGGGAGGGGGAGGAGAATTACATAAATCTTATAATGCCGATGAAAATTAATATATAACTATTCCTCAAAAGATTGCTATTTTTGTCCAATTTCCCTGCCTGTTTTGTAAGAGCTGAATGATTTAATATATCCTAAGTTATATCAGGGTAACAATTATTGTACCTACAATCACTCTATATGAGAGATTTTAGAAATTATGATAGAGTAACATGCCATTTTTCGCCAGGTACCAACCTCATACTTGGAAGAAATGGAACAGGAAAATCAAACCTTCTAGAAGCTATTTATATACTCTCTACTTCAAAGTCCTTCAGGAATGCCCAAGACCAGAAAATTACAAAATGGGAAAAAGACGGGTATTTCATACGGGGAGTATTTTCTTCTGAAAATGGAGAATATGACATAAGCATTGAGTTTTCTGGTGAGAATAAAGTTCTCTCAATAAACGGGGTCCAGGAGAAGAGAATATCAAACATAATCGGGTATGTGTACTGTGTTCTGTNTTTTTTCGAGGATGTCTACCTNATCATCGGTNCACCAGGAATGAGAAGAAACTTTCTGGATTTGATACTCTCAATGGAAGACCCTCTGTATTTCAGGAATCTTAAGGTATATTTAAATGTATTAAGGCAAAAAAACAAGTACCTCAAAGACAGTGCGACAATTGATAATGAGCTTCTCTTCTCATGGAACGAACAGCTCATATCCTTAGGTTTCTACCTTATTAAAAAAAGAGTTATGTTAATCGATTTTATCAACTCCTATATCGAGGCCTCGATAAAGGAGTTGGGAAAAGAGCTCATTTTTCCTTTCCGAATTATTTATAAATCCAATATCCCGGGAGTAGCTGTACAGAAAGAGAACAGCTCGATAGAAGACGCTTACAGAGAGGCTCTCAAAGATGGAGCCATGCGAGAAGTAAAGTTTCAAACAGCGATTTTTGGTCCCCACAGGGATGATTTTCAGTTTACTGAGGGCGAATATGAAGTCCGTCACTTCGGCTCTATTGGAGAGGCGAGGCTTTCTTCGATCATTCTAAAACTGGCACAGGCGGAATACTATAGAAAGATAAAGAATATCACTCCCATTCTCCTCATTGACGATATCCTGCTCGAGCTGGACATGAATAACATGGAAAGGGCGCTGTCCCTGTTTGAAGGGAAAGCTCAGAAGCTTGTTACCACAACAGAAAGATTGAAACTCCCTGAAATTTTTTCCTGTGATCAAGTGTTTTATATCAATAGTAGAGGAAATATTTTTACTGAAAATGAAAGCGAAAATTGACTTTTTTTGTGTCTAGTTTCAAATTTAATTAAGCACATGGTCATGAAGAAAGGTAAAACAACCTTTTCGATTAGAGAGGCGCTAGAATTCTATCTGTCAAAGAACAAGCATCTCGCATACAAGGTTAAAGCTCTTGATGCGATCAGGCTCTGGGAAGCCATTGTGGATGACTACATTCGGCAGCACACAAGGGCTGCTGTGGTAAAAGACAACGTGCTATTTGTTAATACAGAATCTGCAGTTTTGGCCAGTGAGCTTTCACTCCGTGAAAAGGAGCTGGTAGACAGAATGAACAATGCGCTTCGCATGCCCATTATTAAAAGAATAGCATTCAAATCTGGGTATATAGGAAAAAGAATTAATAAAAAAGATAATATAAATAAAATCGAAAAAAATATAACAATGAAAACCATAAATTGTATCGATAAGGCAGTGAGTAAGGTGAAAGAGGATGAGTTGAGAGAGATTTTGAGAAGCTTTCTTGTCACCGCAGCCAAGCGCAATCCCGATTTGTAGCTGTTATATATAAGGCCTTTTTTTAGAAGTCTTTCCATAAGAAATCTAATTCTCTTTGAGAAATTGGGAAAAATTATTATATTAAATTATTGTTAAACAATGATTTAAGGATATTTTTGGCAAGGAAGTCAACTATGGATAAATACGAAGCAGAGAGTATACAGGTCCTAGATGGTATAGAGCATGTTCGAAAGAGACCGAGCATGTACATCGGATCTACTGGACCGGAGGGCCTTCATCACCTTGTATACGAAGTAATTGATAACTCTGTAGATGAAGCTTTGGTAGGTTACTGCCAGAACATCAGAGTGACGATATCTAGGGGCAATGTGATTGATGTAGAAGATGATGGGAGGGGAATTCCGGTTGAAAAACATCCCGGTGAAAATATTTCTGCCCTTCAGGTCGTTATGACAAAACTGTATGCCGGTGGAAAGTTTGACAACAAGACATACAAGATCTCAGGTGGACTTCACGGTGTTGGAGTTTCAGTGGTTAATGCACTTGCTGAGTGGCTCGAGGTCATTGTGTGTAGAAATGGGAAGGTCTATAAGCAATACTATAAAAGAGGCATACCCGAAAGTGAGGTTACCGCAGAGGGTGAATGTACCCAAACAGGCACAAAGGTAACCTTCAAGCCGGATAAAAAGATATTCAAGGATACCCACTTTAATTTTGATACTCTATCCAAAAGGCTCAGGGAACTCGCATTTCTCAATAAAGGAATCAACATAGAAATAATCGACCTGCGGAATAAAGAGGATGTGAAACAGCACACCTTTAAGTTCGATGGAGGGATTGTTTCCTTTGTACAGTACATCAACCAGGCGAAAAATGCATTGCATAAAAAGCCCATTTACTTTGAGGAAAAAAAGGAGGAATTAGAGGTAGAAATTGCAATTGAGTATAATGTGGGGTATACGGAAAATATCTTCCCCTTTGTGAATAATATCAACACCGTAGAGGGCGGAACGCACCTGATCGGATTCAAATCCGGTTTGACCAGAACCATCAACGACTTTATAAAGCGGAGTAAGCAGATAAAGAACAAGATCTCACTCGTAGGAGATGATGTCAGGGAAGGTCTCACCTCAGTAATTAGTGTGAAACTGAAAAATCCTCAGTTTGAGGGTCAGACAAAGGCAAAGCTCGGCAACAGCGAGGTAAAGGGTATCATTGAATCCATTGTCTACGAGCACCTATCCAACTACTTCGATAGAAATCCCAATATTGCCAAAAAGATAATTGAGAAATGTATCCAGTCTGCAAAGGCACGTGAGGCTGCACGAAAGGCGAGGGAGCTCACACGAAGAAAAAATGCCCTTGAAACCGACTCTCTTCCTGGAAAGCTCGCTGATTGCTCGATCAAGGACCCTGATAAGTGCGAGCTTTACATTGTGGAAGGTGATAGTGCCGGGGGAAGCGCAAAGCAGGGAAGGGACAGAACGTTTCAGGCCATTCTTCCTCTGTGGGGAAAAATGCTGAATGTGGAAAAAACGCGGATCGATAAGGTGCTGACTAATGATAAGCTTCAACCGATTATCAGCTCTCTTGGGACCGGAATCGGAGATACCTTTGATATTTCAAAACTCAGATATGGGAAAATTATTATTATGGCAGATGCAGATGTGGATGGCTCCCACATCAGAACCCTTCTCCTCACCTTCTTTTTCAGATATATGAGAGAGCTGATAGAACAGGGGCACGTCTACATTGCATGCTCACCTCTCTATAAGATCACCAAGAAGAAGGAGGTTTTCTATTCCTACTCCGAAGAGGAGAAGAATCGTATTCTAAAGAAAATCGGTGGCCAGGGTGTGACCATCCAGCGGTATAAGGGACTTGGTGAGATGAATCCCGGGCAGCTCTGGGAGACCACCATGAATCCTGAGAAGCGAACCCTTATCCAGATTACCTCAGAGGATGCTGTAGAGGCAGATGAAATATTTTCAATTCTGATGGGTGATGCAGTTGCGCCCAGGCGGAAGTTTATAGAAGATCATGCGCAGTATGTGAAAAATCTTGATGTGTAAGCTCTCTGAAAGCCGTGATTCTTTTATACCAGTGGTTGAAATAGAAGCTTACGAATAATGAATCCTGCATTCATTAAAAATGATGCTACAGAGTTATATATTGCTACGATAAATACATTACAAAAGAGAGGGAATTACATTGTCGCCACGTGAAAAGGTTGTACCGACATTTATAGAAGATGAGATGAAGAGCTCATATCTTACGTACGCGATGAGCGTCATTGTGAGCAGGGCTCTTCCAGATGTGAGAGATGGACTAAAGCCTGTCCATAGAAGGATTCTTTATGACATGAATGAATTGGGCCTGAGCAGCGATAGGTCTTTTAAAAAGAGCGCGCGTGTTGTTGGGGATGTGCTTGGAAAATACCATCCCCATGGTGACCAAGCAGTGTATGATGCCCTTGTGCGTATGGCTCAGCAATTCTCAATGAGGTACCCTCTTGTTGATGGTCAGGGGAATTTTGGCTCAATAGATGGAGATACTCCTGCAGCTATGAGGTATACTGAAGTCCGTATGCTGCCCCTTGCTGAAGCCCTCCTCGCTGATATTGACAAAGATACGATTGATTTTCTTCCCAATTTTGATGATTCCTTGAAAGAGCCATCAGTGCTTCCTGCATCCTTTCCGAATCTTCTTGTGAACGGGGCAAGCGGAATAGCAGTGGGCATGGCAACCAATATACCTCCTCACAATCTTGTTGAAACAGTAGAGGCAATTATCGCTGTTATTGAAAAGCCTGACATAAAAATTAAGGACCTAATAAAGATTATCAAGGGTCCTGATTTTCCTACAGGTGGTCTGATAATAGGGAATTCCGGGATTAAGGAAGCATACAGGAAAGGAAAAGGCCAGATCAGGATCAGGGCTAAGGTGAGTATTGAAACAATGAAGAGCGGACGCGATTCTCTGGTGATAAATGAAATTCCCTATCAGGTGAATAAATCGAGACTCATACAGGACATTGCATCCCATGTAAAAGATAGGAGGCTCGACGGTATAACCGATTTGAGAGACGAGTCCGATAAGGATGGGACCCGTATCATTATTGAATTAAAAAGGGGAATTAACCCTCGTATCATCATGAACCAGCTCTTCAAACTCACCTCTCTTGAGGTTACCTACGGGATAAACCTCCTTGCCCTTGATAATTTCAGACCTGTGGTAATGAATATCAAGCATATCCTCCAGTGCTACATTTCCCACAGGGAAGAGATTGTTAAAAGAAGGACGAAGTATGAATTAGAGAAGGCTGAAAACCGAGCCCATATTCTCGAGGGATTCATCCGCGCACTTGATATTATTGATGAAATCATAGCACTCATACGCTCGTCCAAAACGCCAAAAGAGGCGGCCGAGCGTTTGATCGTAGACTTCAATTTTACGAAAATACAGGCTGAAGCGATCCTTGATATGAAACTCGCAAGGCTCACAGGTCTGGAAAGGGAAAAAATAATAAAGGAACATGAAGAGCTTCTGAAACTTATTGCAAAGTTAAAGGAAATCTTGAAGAGCCGAAAAAATATTCTCGTTGAAATTATAAAAGAGCTAAAAGAAATAGTAAAGAAGTATGGGGATGAAAGAAGGACAACAATCATCGCGGAGGAGAAGGAGGTTGATCTTAAAGACTTAATTATCGAGGAAGATGTGGTGGTGACCATATCACACAACGGATTCATAAAGAGAACTCCCATAACAGCATTTCGNNATCAGTCGCGGGGTGGAGTAGGAGTAACTGCATCGTCACTTACCGGGGATGACTTNATTGCGCAGATGTTTGTCGCATCAACCCATGATACCATCCTTTTTATAAGCGATAAGGGGAAAGCATANTCGGTGAAGGTACACGAGATCGTCAATGTGGGACGGGCTTCAAAAGGTCAAAGTATTAAACTCCTTTTGAGCCTCAAAGAGGGCGANAAAATCGCTGNATCTGTTTCCCTTAAAGGGGACAGCAAAGANGAATATCTGTTGTACTTAACGCAAAAGGGATTTATTAAAAAAGTTGAGGCTTCAGAATTTCAGAATGTGAGGAAAACAGGAATCATTGCAATNACCCTGAAAAANGATGATAGCGTGATCGANGCAATTCACACTGATGGAAAGCGGGAGATCATCGTTGCAACCGCNAAGGGNCATGCNCTGAGGCTCAAAGAGAGTACCATTCGGCCAATGGGTCGCACCGCNAGAGGGGTTACAGCGATACGCCTTGNNCGTGANGATTATGTATGCGGCATGACAAAGGTGCTNAAGGANGATGATCTTCTNGTCGTTACNGNGAATGGGTATGGGAAGAGGGTCAACTTTGACAATTTNACNCCCCATGGAAGGGGGACAAAGGGACAATTTTACATAAAAGAAAATAAAAAGACGGGCAAGGTTGNCGGTGTTCTCTCCGTNGGAAAAAATGATGCCTTTGTAATTATCACAAACAAGGGAATGATNATAAAACTNAAAGTAAAGGCAGTTTCACGCATGGGAAGAACTGCCGGTGGTGTCACACTGGTGAATATAAAGCAACCTGATTCTGTTGCTGCAGTATCCCGGATATTACAGGATTAGCAACCGGTATTGTACTGCCGTAGGTCAGTNGTAGTTTNTNCNTGTACTATTATGCANGANGATTTTCACTGACGGTCGACCTATTTAATTTGACAGGAAAACATTAATTAATTAAACTGATGGTAAAAGGGTCNTTAGAGTGGAGAGATGGCTGAGTGGTCGAAAGCGGCGGTCTTGAAAACCGTTGTTCCTTACGGGGACCGGGGGTTCGAATCCCTCTCTCTCCGAACNATATTGAAGTATTCTGAAGTGGAGATCTAAGTCGGGGTATACTGTATAAAAGTGTTTCCCGAATGTGGATGAATNCCGATAATCCGGTGATTGTGTATTCTTTTTTCACATTTATTATATAGGCTCTGCTCTCTTGAGCGAGTCATTTGAGAAGGAGAGGTGCGAGAGCGGCCGAATCGGGCTCCCTGCTAAGGAGTTGTGCTCTTACGGGCACCGTGGGTTCGAATCCCACCCTCTCCGATTTTCGTGCCCATAGCTCAGTGGATAGAGCATTGGATTGCGGATCCAAGGGTCGGAGGTTCAAATCCTCTTGGGCACGCATGTTTTTTCCCCATACAAAAAGATATACCCTGCATAGGCAATATCTGCATTGTTATAGAGATGAGTGGAGTGTATCTACAATTCCCTGCTCTTGTGAGTACGGCATTACTAAAATCAGATCCATACATTCTGTTTAGACGGTTATCTTTTATTACTGTACCACAGAGTTACAGGAATAAGATTCAGCATTTTCAGATGAAGAACAGGCATTTCTGTAGAAAAAATTAAAAGATCAGTGTACAATAGTAAAGGGAAACTGGGAAAAAACAGTGACTAAACATCTCAGTGCGTAGTAGTTTTTCAATATGAAGGGTACATATGAAGATAGATTATTATTCCTTCGGTGTGTTGCAGGTCGATGGAAAGAGGTACTCCTCCGATGTGATTCTCTATACTGATGGTACGGTAAACTCATCATGGTGGAGAAGGAGTGGACACAACCTTCAGATTGAAGACCTCGACCGAACTGCCGATATGAAACCCGAAATTGTCATCGTTGGTACAGGGGCGAGTGGATTGATGCGAGTCGAGAAGAAAACCCTGGATTATTTAAAATCTCTTGGCAGCAGAGTCATTGTTGAACCCACTGAAAGGGCAGTGAAAAGTTATAATGAGCTTGCGCAGTCACATGAGGTCTTGGGGTTGTTCCATCTGACCTGTTAATATATTTTCACTATGGATATTTTTTCGCTGTAATGGAGAGGTGCGAGAGTGGCTGAATCGGGCGGTCTCGAAAACCGTTGTCCTCTTTGGGGACCGTGGGTTCGAATCCCACCCTCTCCGAATATTGCATCTGCAAGCTCTGCCGGATGTTCATTTTTCTCAACAACAGATTTATTGAGCATACGAAACCTAAAAGCGGAAAAATAAAAAAATGGGAAGGACTATTGTCGTCGCAAATCAAAAAGGGGGAGTGGGAAAAACTACAACCGTTGTGAACCTGTCCGCATATTTCGCTGAGACTGGAAGCAAAACACTTGTAATTGATCTGGATGCTCAGGGAAATAGCTGTTCGGGACTTGGGGTGAATAAAGAGAGGGTTCACAGGGGCTTGTATGAAGCTCTCATCGGTGCTATTGATGTACGGAATATAATCGTACGCACTGAAGTACACAATTTATTTGTTATTCCTTCCAATATAAACCTTTCCGGTGCACAGGTTGAGATGGTGGATATGCCCAGGAGAGAGTACAAGCTGAGAGATGTGGTAGACAAAATACGGCATGAATATGATTATGTATTTATCGATTCACCTCCATCACTCGGTCTGCTCACTATTAATGGTCTTGTTGCTGCAGACACAGTGATTATTCCCATACAATGTGAATACTATGCTCTGGAAGGATTGAGTCAGCTTTTAAGGACAATAAACCTTGTGAAGCAGAGGTTAAATCACGAGTTGAAAATTGAAGGCGTTCTTCTCACNATGTATGATACGAGAACCAATCTATCCAANCAGGTTGTTGAGGAAGTAATTGCTTACTTCAAGAATAAGGTGTATAAAACAATAATTCCNAGAAACATCAGACTTGCTGAAGCGCCCAGTTATGGAAAGCCGATTAGTCTCTATGATCCNAAAAGCATAGGGGCGTTAAGTTATTATAATCTAACAAAGGAAATCATAAAAAATGGGGAAAAAAGCATTAGGTAAAGGGCTCGATGCACTCATCTCTGGCTCCTTAGAATCAGAAGTTGTTCAGGAAAGCATACAGTATATCAAGATTGATAACATCGTCCGCAATCCATATCAGCCGAGAAAGAGC
>JGI24422J19971_10002422_pt1 | contig 11584 bp, 11 predicted proteins | sample DeeMarSWOR152_54_FD_19971 | JGI IMG/M metagenome (IMG submission 19971)
ATCGTGATCGAGGGAGAGGCCGTTCCAGAATCCTATCGTCAGCAAGGAGAAGGAGCCCCACCTCCGAGCACGCCGACGGCTGCGCCGTCAGTTCTCCTCGGAGAAAAAGCACCAGGGCTTGTCAAGGCAGTTCCAACAGCCCGGAAGTTGGCCGAGCAAAGTGGGGTGGATCTTTCCCTCGTGACGCCAACGGGACCCCACGGAACGATCATGAAGAAAGACGTGGAGGCTTACCTGGTCTCACCGGTTTCGGGAAGACGCCCTCAAACGGTCTCCACCTTGGCACAGAGGGAAGCGGAGAGGCTCCGGGTTTCTCTGGAGGGGATCCAGGGCACTGGGACCCGAGGCCGGATCATGAAGGCGGATGTTCTCCTCACATCTATCTGTTTACCGATGTCAACATGGACAAGGTGCTCATTGTTCGGGAGATCATCCTGGAGGATTTTGAACGGCAGTTTAACGTACGCCCCTCCATCAACGACTTTCTGATAAAGGCCGTGGCACTAACTATTCGAGAATATCCATTGCTCAATGCCACGGTAAAGGGAGATGAGATTCATATTCATCCCGAAATTAACGTGGGGGTTGCGGTGGCCTTGGATGATGGATTGATTGTTCCCGCAATTCCCCGGGCGGACGAGCTGGGTTTGGGGACAATCGCCCAAATGAGGGTCGATTTGGTAGATCGCGCAAAAAAGGGGAAACTGAAAATAGAGGAGGTTCAGAGGGGAACCTTTACCGTTTCGAGTTTAGCCAATTTTGATATCACTTTTTTCACTGCTATTTTGAATCCACCGCAAAGCGGCATTTTGACCGTGGGAAAGGCCCAGGATCAGCTGTATCTGGAAGACGGGCACGTCAAGACGAGAAAAGTGGCGAACTGTGGCCTTTCTGTGGATCATAGGATCGTCGACGGCGCCGTTGGTGCGGCTTTCTTGCAGAGCCTCAAGGTGAAATTGGAGAATCCCTCATACGCATTCCTACAACTCTAACGCCCTTACCCGTATGCTTGGAGCGAGTTCATGACAATCTCCCCGCCCAAAACGTCAACGGGTTCAACGGGATCCTCTTATGATATAGCCGTGATAGGGGCAGGTCCCGGCGGATACGTTGCAGCCATCAGGGCGGCCCAGATGGGGGCCCGGGTCCTCGTCATCGAAAAGGACGAACTCGGGGGAACCTGCCTCAATTGGGGGTGTATCCCGACCAAGGCCTTCTTATCGGACGTAAAGCCCCTCCGCAGGATAAAGATCTCCTCCGTGTACGAAGGCAAAGAAGGCCTCTCCCTCAACCTGAAAAAGATGGTGAACCGCAAGAACGAGGTGGTGAGTACCATGGTCGACGGTATCGCCATCCTCTTCAAGAGCAATCATATTCACCGGGTCCGGGGAGTTGCATCCTTCCTCGACTCAAAAACCATCGGGGTTGCCCAAGATGGAAAGCAAGAGACCTACACGGCCAAGGGCATCATCATTGCAACGGGATCCACGGCGGGGACGATCCCTGCCCTGAACATTGACGGGAGGAAGGTTCTCTCCACCAACGACATTCTCACCATCCCGAAAATACCGCGTGATTTGGTGATTATCGGCGGGGGAGCGATCGGGATCCAGTTTGCCACCATCTTCAACGCCCTGGGAACTGAGGTGACCGTAGTGGAGATGCTTCCAAAGATCCTCGCTACCGAGGATGACGAGGTCATTCGGAGACTCCAAAGGGTCCTCGAGGGAGACGGCATAACGATCCTGACCGATGTCGAAGTACCCGGGGGCCGGCCGAAAGGGAATAAGGTTGAGATTGAGTTTCAGGAGAAATCGGGGGGGAAAAGTCAGCTCAGGGCGGAAAAGGTCCTCATAGCCGCGGCGAGAACGCCCTGCACTGAAGGGCTTGGCCTCGAAACCATCGGCTGCAGGATGGACGGCTCCTTCATCGAGGTAAACGCCAGAATGGAAACCAATGTGGATGGGGTGTATGCCGTTGGAGACGTAATCGGGAAGATGATGTTCGCCCATGCGGCCTCGGCAGAGGGGGTTATTGCTGTGGAGAACATCATGGGAAAATCGCGCCAAATAGACTACCGCAGAATCCCGACCTGTATTTACACGCTTCCCGAAATAGCCTCGGTGGGGATGAGGGAGAGGGAGGCCCGGGAGAGCGGTCTGGATTTTCGTATCGGGAGATTTCCCTATCGCGCGAGCGGCAAGGCGGTAGCAATGGGTGAACCCGAGGGCTTCGTTAAGATCATCGCGGATACGGAGTCGGGAGAGATACTCGGAGTCCACATTCTCGGAGAGAATGCCGCTGACCTCATCGGGGAGTGCGTTCTGGCCATGAACCTTGAAGCTGCCATCGAGGACCTGGCCGACGTGGTAAAGGCCCATCCCACGTTCTCCGAGGCCATTGCGGAGGCGGCATTGGATTGGAGCAGGATCTCGATCCATCAACCCCGCAAGAAAATCCCTCGGCAGGGAACCTCTTAGGCACGTTGAAGGGGTAAATCCGATAAATCCCAACGAGAGGCACATGGTGGATAAGGTATTGGCCATCGATGCGGGCACGCAGTCCCTCAGGGCCTGTATCCTTGATCGTAATTTAATCGACCTGGAAAGACAGCAAATATCCTACACTCCTCGGGTTAAGTCCAAGACCTGGGTTGAGATCGACGCCGAGCTTCTGTGGAATGCCTTTATCAGGGCCTGCGGCCGATTGAAGGGGGCAAGGGAGGTGGAAGCCATCTCCTTTTCCACCCTTTGTCCTTCCCTTGTATCCATGGATGCCGATGGAAACTCCCTCGGGCCAATGATTCTCCATCTCGACCGCAGAAGCTATCGGCAGGCCCTCTGGGCGTTGGATCGCGTTGGCGAGGAGAGATTCCTCCGAATCGCCGCCAATCTCCCCATTCCAGGCGGCATTTCCCTGACGAGCCTCCTCTGGGTCAAGGAGAACGAGCCATCAATTTATCATCGAAGGGATGTGGTCTTCGGACACGGAGTGACCTTTTTCATGAAGCGCCTCACCGGAGGGTTTTTCATAGATCCTTCCAATGCGTCATTCACCGGCCTCTACAATACGGTGGCATATAGCGACTGGGACGACGGGATCCTGGCAGACCTGGAGATCCCGCGGGAGAAGCTTCCCCATCTCGCCATGTCGAAAACCGTTGTCGGAGAGCTCGATGGGAAGGTCGCTGCTTCGGCAGGCCTTCCCCGAGGAATCCCGGTTGTTATCGGGGCCAACGACACCACCTGTGCCGCAGTTGGTGCCGGGGTGACGGAACCCGGAAAATTGATAAATAGCACCGGTACCGTCGATAACATGGTCCTGTGCCTCGACCGACCGTTAACCGACAAAAACCATCTCTTGAGGACCCATGCCTATCCGAATCGCTGGCTCGCCATGAGGATCGTGGGTGCGGGTGGCGCCTCCGTTGAGTGGTTTAGGAAGACCTTTTGTCAGGATATGTCCCGGGAAACCTTTTACGACGATTACCTGGCAGAGGTCCTGTCAACATCCGCTGAGCCCGAGGCCCGCTTCCATCCTTATCTCTCCGGGGATCGTCATCGAATCCAGCAGAAAACCGCCTCCTTCACCCGTCTTTCCCTCGGTACGACGAGGGAGGACTGCCTTCTGGCCTTGGCCTACGGAATCGTATCGTTCCAGGCGGAGGGCCTCCGGGAGTGGCGAAGACACGTCCCTCTGGATAACCGTATTTACATAGTGGGCGGCGGAGCCAGCGAGGCGTATACCCAGTACAAACAGAGATTTCTCCGGGATTTTCAGTTCGTCCAATTGGGCGAGACAGCCCTGCAAGGAGCCGCTAAGCTGGCATTCGAAACCCTTGAAGGAGAAAGGGGCACAGAGAGCCGGAGGTGAGCATGTGACATTCTTGAACTATTAAAACTAATCTGGGAGGAGAAAATGGGCATTGAGGTTCTCAGGGAGAAATTCTCATTGGAGGGACAAACCGCGCTGGTTACCGGGTCTGGCCGGGGAATCGGCAAAGGGCTCGCTACGGCGCTGGCCAAGTCCGGGGCCAATATCGTGGTGCTCGACATCATCGAGGAGAATGCCCGGGAGACGGCGGAGTCCCTGGAGTCGACCGCCGGTATCAAGGCATACCCTTATGTCGGCGATTTGAGCAAAACCGATATGATCCCCAAATACGTCAAGGAGATTTTGCGCGAGTGCGGGAAAATCGACATTTTGGTCAACAACGCCGGGGTTCAGGTCCGAAAGCCCGCCCTCGAGTTTACCCTCGACGAGTGGAACACGGTGCTCACTGTCCACCTCACCGCATCCTTTGCCATGGCCCATGCGATTGTCCCGGGGATGATCGAGCGGGGTGGTGGCAAGATCATCAACATCTCCTCCCTCAACTGCGTCATGGCCGTTCCCAATATCATTGCATACACGGCTGCAAAGAGCGGTGTTGCCGGCTTGACCNGATCTATGGCGGTTGAGTGGACTCAGCACAACATTCGCGCCAATGCCATCGGACCGGGCTTTGCTCGGACTAAACTGACGGAGAAGCTCTTTCAGGACCCTGAAAAAACCAAGTGGGTCATGGGGCGTATTCCCATGAAANGGCTGGTTGAACCGGAAGACGATTTGGGGTACGTGGCCGTNTTCTTGGCTTCAGATGCCTCTCGTTATATCACCGGACAGGTCATATTCGTTGATGGCGGCTGGCTGGCCTCATAGGCCGCGATGGCACGANTTCATCCCGCCGGGAACCGGAGAAGGGGGAATCAATGAAGGATNNGCAAAAGAAGAAATTTGTCTTGCCCGATGTCAGCCACATCGGCGTGGTGACCAATAACCTGGACAAGACCATGAGGGAATTGGAAGATCTCTACGGGTTAAAGCCCTTTTTGGTCATGGAGCCGGGATACGTAAACACCTCTATCAGGGGGAAGCCAGCTGATTTCAAACTCAGATCAGCATTTTACCAATCGGGTCAGGTTATTTTCGAGGTGATCTCTGTCCTTGAGGGCGACACGATCTACGGCGAGTGGCTGAGGGAAAAGGGAGAGGGCCTCCACCATTTGGGCTACGACATTGAGAACATGGGGGAGTGGATCGATTACTATAAGGGTAAGGGCATCATCGGGGTCCTCCAAAGCGGGGAGCGGCCGGGGGTCAAATGGGCCTACCTCGATACCACCACATACACCGGAATGATAGTGGAGCTCATAGAGAGAACCGAGGAAGGAAAACTCATCAAGTAGAAGGAAAGGATCACGAACAATGGCAAAGGGCAAAATGAACGCACTGGTTTGGGTAGCCCCCGTACGATAGGCCTCCAGGAGAAGGACGTGCCCACTCCCAAGGAAGACGAGGTGCTTATCAGGGTGAGGGCCGCCGGAATCTGCGGCTCCGAGGTGGAGGGCTTCCTCGGCAAGAGCGACAAAAGGGTTCCGCCCCTGATAATGGGTCATGAATTCGCGGGAGACGTAGAACACTCGGGAGCTGGTGAGGACGATTCCCTGAATGGTAAGCGGGTAGTGGTCGAGCCCTATCTATCATGTGGAATATGCGAGGAATGTCTCCAGGGACGGGACAACCTATGCCCTTCCAGGCAGCTCATCGGGGTCCATCGGTCCGGGGGATTTGCCGAGTACGTTGCCGTTCCCCGAAAGGCCGTGTATGTACTTCCCGAAAGTCTTGACTACATCGGGGCAACCATTGTGGAGCCCCTCGCGGTGTCAGTTCGCCTTTTCCACCAAAACCAGAGGGGATTGCTCAAGTGGGTGGCCATCTTCGGTGCCGGGGCGCAAGGGCTCCTCGCCCTCCAAGTGGGAAGGAACTTCGGTGCTGATACCATCATATCGGATATCAACCCCCCTCGTCTGGAAAGCGCGAAAGCAGTAGGGGCTTCGGAAGTGATTCACGCCAAGGAAGAGGACCCTGTTCAAAAGATTCATGAAATCACCAAGGGAAGGGGCGTTGATTTGGCCGTTGATGCCGCCGGGCTTTCCATAACGCGGCAACAAGCCCTCGCCTCCCTCAAACAGGGTGGAACCGTTGTCTGCGTTGGACTCGGAGCGGATGAGGCCATGACGACCCTCAACTTCCTCGACGTGGTTAACAAGGAGCTTCGCGTAGTGGGGACCTACGCATACTCCACCTGGGAATTCCTGCAAGCAATGGACCTGCTTGCACGCGAGAGGATCGATAGAACAGGATGGGTTGAGGAAATACCCCTTGAGGATGGTCCAAGGGCTTTTGAGGAACTCGCCCGCGGCGAGGCCCGTGCGGCCAAATTTGTCCTTATCCCGTAAAGGGGACAGGCTACTTTTCTCAGGTTCCCCCCATTAGCTTATTTTCAATTGTTCGATCAAAAAGTAGCCTGTCCCCTTTTATGATCAAATGGAGGTGACTGAAAAGCCCCCGTCAACAACCAAATTTGTCCCCGTGATGAAACTGCCCGCCCGTTCCGATGCCAGCAGCAGCGTTGCGCCGATCAGCTCCTCCGGCTCACCGAACCGTCCCATGGGCGTGTGCCACATGATTGCATCCACCCGGGATTTGTCCAGGATGGCTCGGTTCATCTCCGTTGGGAAGAACCCGGGACAAATCGAATTAACCCGGATGCCATGAGGACCCCACTCCCGGGCCAGGTTCTGTGTCAGGTTCAAGAGGGCCGCTTTTGAGAGGCTGTACATGAAGTTTCGGCTCAGAGGTCGAATCGCAGCCATGGAGGCGACGTTGATGATGCAGCCTTTTTGCTTCCCGTCAATCCAATGTTTGCCGATGGTCTGGCATCCCAGATGAACCGACTTCAGGTTAACTTCGATCAGTCGCGAGAATTCGTCCTCGCTGATTTCACCATATGGCGTTGGCGATAGTACCCCTGCCCCGTTAACCCAGATATCGATCTTCCCATACCAGTCAGAGACAGCGGGGATGATGCCTTCGACCTCGCCACGCACGGTAACATCGGCTCTCCAAAAGCGCGCAGACTCGGGGCCAATGCCCCATGCCTTGAAGTGATCCTGGGCTTTGCCCTCATTTCGCCCGACCAGCACCACCTTGCACCCCGCTTGCAAGAGGCCTCTTGCCATGGCACCACAGAGGTAACCCGTCCCGCCGATGATGACGGCCACCTTCCCTTCGAGGTCAAATAAATTCCTGAAGAACTCCCCTCCCCCAAGATGTGTTGGAACAGCTTCCATAACTTTTCCCCTTCTATTGGGTTGTGAGAAAGGCATCGCGTGTTTTATGATAGCATCAAATCGACCTTAGGACCCTATCCTCACCCCACTCCCCGTTCATTTCTTGATTGAATCGGGCTGAACGACTTTTCCCTCCCTGTCGGACCTCAGGATTGCATCCAAGACCAGCATTGTCGTTCTCACTTCTTCACCGGAGACAATGGGGGGTCGGTTGTCCCGGATTGCCTCGAAAAATTCCCTTAACTGAACCGTATAAAGGCTAGGAACTTGTTCCCCGTCAAGAATGGTTTTACCGTTAATATCCAATTGATAGGAAAAGCCAAACGTTTTTCCTGTCGGAAACTCAAACAGCCTTATGGTTCCTCTCGGTCCTACAATGATAGTTTCATGCAAATCCGGCGATGTATTCAGTGAAAGATGGACCGTCGCCAATTCACCAGAATCGAAACCCAACACGATATTTGCCTCGTCCTCCCCTTCCCACAGGGGATTCTGTCTTCGAGAGATTGAGAAGACCGTTGATGGGATTTTGTTCAACAACCAAAGGATCGTGTCGACGGAATGGCTGCCCTGGAGAAGGATAACCAGCCCTCCTGCTTTTTCAGAACTCTTCCACCAGTCAGTCGGAGGTTGAGGGAAGCTAACCAAGAAGTTGATGTCGATACGAAAAGGCGATCCAATGTCATCCAATCTTCTGAAGATTTCCTTCATCGCATCGGAAAACCGCCTGCTCTGGCCAACCATCAATGTAACTCCATGTGCCCGGGCCTCCTCAATCATTTCGTCCGCTTCTCTTAGGTTCATGGCCATGGGTTTTTCAACCAGGATGTGTTTCTTGGCCCTTGCAGCGTCTACGCAGACGGGATGATGGAGATAGTTCGGTAGGCAAACGATCACAGCCTCTATTTCCCGGCCTGCCAAGAGATCACGATAGTCAGGGTAGACATTTTTTACTCCGAATCCTTTTGCAACCTCTTTGACCCGATCGCCTCGAATATCAGCGATAGCCATCAACTCCACCTGATCCCTAAGGTCCATAGCGGCATTGAGGTGGGCCATGGCGACTCTTCCCACCCCAATGACGCCGACTTTCAGTCTTCTTTGGCTCATCTGATTGCCTCTCTTTTATGGATTTCAGTCATGCATGATTCGAGCACTGTCGATGGTGCATCATCCCGCTAGCGCATGAGGAGATTTGGCACCAACCATGACCGCATGCGGGGAACGTAGGAGATGAAGAGCAATACGCAAATGGAGGCGATCAAAAATGGGACCGCTGCGAGGGCAATTCTTTCCAAAGGAGTCTCCGCGATGGGCGAAGCAACAATCAGGCAAACCCCGAGAGGTGGTGTCGCGAGTCCGATGTTGAGGTTAACCACCAGGATCACCCCGAAATGCACGGGATCAAGACCGATGCTCTGAGCCAATGGCAACAGGATCGGGGTTAAAAGGATAATCGCAGCTAAGGTCTCCATAAAGGTTCCGACAAACAGCAGCAGAACATTAATCAACAACAAAATGAGGATGGGATTTTGCGTTACCGAGGTCATGGCCTTGGCGACAATCTCAGGAATCGATTCGGCCGCCAGTATCCATCCAAACAAATGAGCCATGGCCAGAATTATCAGGACAGTCCCGCTCAGGATGCTCGTTTCATACAGGATGCTCAACAAGGTCCATACCTTGAGTTCCCGATAGATAAAAAATCCGACAATCACAGCATAGAGCACTGCGACTCCCGCGGCCTCAGTAGGGGTAAAAACACCGCTCAGAATACCTCCCAGTAAAATTACCGGCATCAAAATGGCCAAAAGCGTATTGAAGAAACCCTTAGTTACTGTCCTAAACGATATGATTTTCTCCCTCACAGGAAATTTTTGTCTCCTCGCGTAGTAGGCTGCCACCACCAACTGAGCGAACCCCAAAAGAAGACCTGGAATAAATCCCCCGAGGAACAACCTGGCAATTGAGGTCTCGGAAATGGCACCATAGACCACCATGGCAATGCTCGGGGGAATTGTGGGGCCAATGGTAGAGGATATGGCGGTTACAGCACCGCTATATTCAGACGAGTAGCCCTCCTTTTTCATAGCGGGGATCATGATCGACCCGATCGCGGCCGTGTCGGCAGCCCCGGCCCCCGTAATGCCCGCGAAGAAAATGCTGGCAATGATATTTACATAGGCCAACCCCCCCCGAATGTGGCCTATGAGGATATAGAAGAAATTAACTAACCGGCTCGTGATCCCGGATGCATTCATCAATTTCCCGGCGAGGATGAAGAGGGGTACGGCCAGCAAGAGAAAATTATCCAGGCCCACAAAGACCCTCTGGGAGACCAAAACGAAGGGCATCTCAGTTTTCAAGAGGTAGAGGACGCTGCTGATTCCCAAGACAAAGGCGATGGGAATTCCCAGAATCAATAGGAGTGTAAAGAGAGAGGCAATCATTCGTACGTTTCCTGAGCTTTCTCCCTTGCTGGGCGTTTCAGGATAATCTCAGCGGTATTAATGGATACGAAAAAGAGCATGAATATGAAACCCAAGCGCAAAAGATGATAGAGGTGTACCATTGGGATGCCTAAAGCCGGACTGATGGTCCTTGTGATGACCGCCTTTTGAATCAGAAGAGAGGGTGACCCTATACAGATGACGAGAAATATCGCAATCAAAACCTGTGACCCCACTGCTATAATCGTTCGCAAGGGGGAAGGCAACACATTGGAGAGGGCCTCCACTTTTACGAATTGATTGTGCCGCAGCGCAATGGATGCGCCGAAAAGCACCGTGTAAACCAAGAGATAGCTGGATATCTCGGTAGTCCATGTCAGGGGAGATGCCAGTACATACCTGAACAGGACAGCGAGATTGACAAAGAAGGCAATCGCTCCCAGGCTGGAGATAACGGAAATCTTCAGGATGATCTCCAAAGTGTCGCTGATTTTCTCAACGCCCCTCCACACCAGCATGGGTGGTTTCCTCCAGCCTCAAAATCCTCTGCCTGACCGTAGCCTCGATATTTCGATTAACCCTGAAAACGAAAGGAAAAAATACGGAGGTAACAATCAACTCCTGTTGGAAAATACAGGCAGGCTTCAACCGCTGATGATGAAGCCTGCCTATTTCGCGATTTTTTTCAAAATCCCCCAGCCTTCACTTGGTTATATACCACTCCTCCTTCTCGATCTTGGCGCCAACCTCCCGGATTTTTTCAACCATTTCCCTCGTCCAGCTTGAGGTCTCCTTTGGGAGGTCATTATAGAGCCACTCATACGCCGGTTTGGTGGCCTCTATAAAGGGACTCAGATCGGCGATGGTATCAACCTTTAAACCCGCTTCCTGCATCTTCCCAATGGCCCATCCTCCTTTTTCCAGGGCATCCTGGTCCATTTTCTTTCGCCACACCGGGACGCACTTCGTTAAAGCCAGCTGGTGGTCGCTGGATAATTTATCCCAGGTGGCCTTACTCATTAAGAAAATTCCACCATTGGACACCACAGGGAGCAGGGCCATGTACTTCTGAACCTCATAAAACTTCTTCCCATAGAGGGTCAGAGGTCCGTTCTCGTTCCCATCCACCACACCGGTTTGCAGGGCCGTATATAGCTCGCCAAAGGGAAGAGGAACGGGGCTTGCGCCGATGGCGGCATATGCTTTCATATGGAGTGGAACCTGCATCGTCCTGATCTTTTGGCCTTTAAAATCCTCTATGGACTTCAAGGCCCTCTTATTGCTCATGGGGAGTCGAAAATCCGGCGCGGCGACGGCCAGGACCTTGAGCCCCACCTGCTCGCCCTGCTCTCGTGACTTCCCTAAGATGAGCTGTCCAACAGGTCCATTCATCACTGCCATCCAATGCTTCGGTCCCTTGAAGAGGAATGGCAGGTTCAAAATGCGAAGAGCCGGGATAAAGGTGCCCGTAACCCCAATGGAGGTGGCTTGAAAATCGACGCTTCCAAGCTGCAATCCCTCGGTAATATCCCTCTCTCCACCCAATTGCCCTTGAGGATAAATCTTGACCTTCAAGGCTCCGTTGGTCGATTTCTCGAGACATTGGCTGAAAGCCTCCCCAGCCGTATGGTAGAAGTAGATGGGAACATTCGCGTGGCCATATTTGAATGTCTTTGCCGCAGGACCGGAATTCGCCCAGAAGATGAAAAACCCCAAGAGCAAAACGATCCAGAATGTCTTCCCCGAAACATTCATTACCTTTCTCATGATCATCCTCCTTTCTTTGAAAATAGAATGTCCATAGATTGTCCTTACTCAATTTCTCCTTGCGACGCCTCGTTCACCTCCTTTTTTCAGGATTAAGGATGATGGCTTCGTAAAAAGTCCAACTTCTGCGTTGCGCTGCATCCTTCGTCACTGCAGCGTACTCTAAGTACGCCTCATTCCTCAGGATTTGCG
>JGI24422J19971_10002425_pt1 | contig 11578 bp, 7 predicted proteins | sample DeeMarSWOR152_54_FD_19971 | JGI IMG/M metagenome (IMG submission 19971)
GCAATCTCTATCGCCAAATAGCCTGTTCCCGAACCTAAATCAAGAATAGTCCCCTTTCCCATCTTTTCCACTATGTCATTAGCTACCTTTGTTTCCGGCTTTCGCAGAACTTTTGCCACTGTCGCATTGTAGAATATGGCACCAGGGGTTGGAATTCTTTCAGGTTTCCTCAGCAAACCTTTGATAAATCTTGTTAGAGCCATGGTCGTTCCTCGTAATCCGCGGACATAACACTAATTTATAGTAGGCCTAATTGGCACGGCGCCCCTGGAACCCTGTTTCATCCCGAATGCCACCCGCAATACACCGACGCGCCTGATGACGAACTGGTAGAGTAATAATGAGCCTACGAAGGAACCGATAACTACTATGAGTAGTTTCGGGACAAGGGCGGCATTCAACTGTACTACGAAATAAGCAATGACAATGATGACAGGTTGATGTACTACAAAGAACGGCACAATGGCTTCCTGTCCGTATCTCAATAGTCTGTTGCTGAAATTCAGAAAGCGCATGCCTATAAAAAGAGTGAACGCTGTCCAGCACCAGCCACAGACAGCAAACAAACCCCACCAGGTGAAGTCCAGTAGATTGCGAGGAGCGCCTTCAATATCGAACTCACCGGTAGACAAAACTATTACCGCTCCACCGAGGAATGCCAGAGCGCCGACTGTTAAGGTGATTGCCCAGTCTCGCCGGACGGCCTGTCTTAGTTGCTCATCTGAAATTACCAGGTAACCCATGACGAAGAACGAGAACAAAAAGAAGAAATCAGCCCAGTCGTGCTCGTACGGGAAGAAGGGCTGCAGGCCCAGCCTGACAAGCAAAGGTGGAAGGGTGAAAACAAGTATGCCGCCGCGATGCAGGCAGACCTGCGCCAGCCAAGAGATTAATCGCTGACCGCCCCCCCTTCGAACCCACTGGAAGAACGGCAAGGCAAGTAATGAAAACATGAAAAGGAAACCAAGGAACCAGAGGTGGTAGCCCACCACTGCAAAGATTCTGGGATTAGGCCCCCACGGCAGTGAACTGATAAACTGGACAAAGGAGCCTGCAAAGACACCTGTCTGTATCTTATGGCTCCATTCAAAATAGCGCTGTACCGGGGAAAGTATAATGGAGCCGACCACGAACGGAATCAGCAGGCGACGCGAGCGCTCTTTAATGTACTGGCTGGAGGTACGCCGCTTCAGTGCAAACCAAGTGCCGGCGCCGGCAATCGTGAAGAATAGAGCCATACCCCAGGGAAAGAAAAAGGCTTGAATAGCTGTAATGACATCGCTTTGCTCGGCATTTTTGATGTGAGAGGGCATCGTATTGAACACGTTGGTTGCGTGGAAGAGGAAGACCCCCAGTATTGCCAGTACCCGTAACCAGTCAATATAGTACAAGCGGGGCGCTATCCCAGCGAGGGTCTGTGTCTGCTGCGGCGCATTTTGGCCTTCTATTTCGTGCCTCTTGGGCATTACCGTTGCCCGCTCAACCATAAACCAGGGAGCCTCTGGATAGCACTAGAACCACCTCAGTGTTTGCGGATGACACTGAGTGGCGGGCCTAGCTATTGGCCTAATTATATGCCGCTAAGTGGCCGTATATCAACCGCTGTTTCTTCTGAACGTGGTATTCTGGGAAAGTAATACCTGATTTGTAATACGCTTAAGTGGGATGGTGTCCCTGGAATTCGTTAAGAGTTACCCTCGCACCACTCGATAACATAGGTTGACCAGACGGTGCCGATGGCTTTTTCCAGTACCACTCTGCGTGGCTCCGGTATATCCAGCAGCATTCGCAGGATGCGGTCGTCAAACTGGCTCAGGAATGGGCACTGTTTGCGCAATGAGAGTATGGTAGTTTTTGCTCCGCCATAGACCACATAGTCGAGTGAGCGGGCATGGGGCTCGATATGCTCCCGCACATGACCACAGACCCGAGCCAGAAACTGCTCTATTTGCTTTTCACGGTGCCGGGCAAACCGCGCCTGTGAGGAGCCTCCCTTCTTGTGGCGGGCGTGCACCAGCCCTGTTCCCGTCTTTCTATCTATAAGCTCTGTGCCCCGGCAGATGCCAATGCTGTAGGCTCCCAGGCGGACCAGGACCAGAGCAATAAGGAAATCCTGATTGAGAAGAGAACGCAACGGCTCAACATCATAGCCGCCGGTGACATATTCTTCGGCAATCGGGAATGGGGGCAGTACCAGACACGTTTGCGGCGGGCTCCAGAAAAACGCCGCTCCAGTTCCTGAGCCGGCAGCAGCATCAGCCACACCCTGCGGTATGGCACTTGCGGCAAACACCTTCCCCAGTAGATTTTCCACCCTGGCTTGGGGCGTCCCCCGTGGGAAGTATACCGATATCGCCTTTCCTTCAGTGGCAGCCAGTTCGTCCAGAAAGTCGAGTGCCTTCGCCCTGCCCAGACGGAACCTCTTTGATACAACCATAATATAAATGGCTCAAACGAAATACTCTGGTTACATGCTGACTATGGTAACGCCGTCGCCGCCCTCACCCTGCTCCCCGGGCTGGAAAGATGTGACCAGCGGATGGAAGGCCAGAACCTCTCTGACAATCTGGCGCACGGTGCCTGTGCCGATGCCGTGAATGATGCGGACCCGGCTCAAGCCGCCCAAAGATGCATCGTTAAGGTAGTCGTCCAGCAACGGCTCGACCTCCTCAGCCCTTCTTCCCCGCAGGTCAAGCTCCAGAGAGACCCTGGGCTTGCGCATCTCCTTCTTTATCAGTGCACCACCCGCCTTCACCTCGCCGGTTGACGGCGTCCTCCTTTCCACGCTGTCCAGCCTGAGAGTCATCTTCACCTTCCCGGCCTGGACTTCGACAAGCCCCCGTTCTTCAGATATGGAAAGCACCGTCGCCGGCACGCCAGCCTCCTTCAGCCAGACGGTATCACCGGCGCTGATTGGGCCTGCTTCGGCTTCTGTTCCTTCTATCTCAACCGCAGGTCTGGCCTGCCACACCCCGGCATCCAACTGCTCCTGCGCTTCTGCCAGCGCCTTTTTGGCTTGCTCGATTCTTTCCTTAGATCTTTCCTTGCGCAACTCTGCCGCCGCCTCACGAATTTTCATCTGTAGTCCGGCAGCCTCGCGGACTATCTGGTCGCGCGTCTGCTTAATGATCCTTCGCCTCTCCTCTTCCAACTGGCGGAGCCTGTTTTTCAAGTCCGCGTCGTTCTGCTCTGCTTCCTTTAGTTCATTCTCCAGGCTGTGGCGGAGCGACTCAACATTCTTCTGCTCGGTCACCAGATGGGTGAGCAAAGCCTCGATTTCCTGGGCGCCTTCGGAAAGCATGTGTCGGGCGCGGGCCACAATCTCTGCAGCCAGCCCCAAGCGGGATGCTGTCGCCAGAGCATTGCTGCCGCCCGGGATACCCACCGTCAGGTGATAGGTGGGCATCATTGTAACGGGGTCCACATCCAGAGCCGCGTTCTGCATACCGTCGGTAGCATGAGCCAGCGCCTTTAAGTCGGTGTAGTGAGTGGTGGCTACGGTCATCGTTCCCCGTGGTAAGAAATGGAGTAGGATAGCACGGCCCAGAGCTGAGCCTTCGCCCGGGTCGGTGTTGGTGCCCAGTTCGTCTAACAGCACCAGGCTCTGTGCCGTGGCGTTGTTGATGATGCGCACGATGTTGCCTATGTGCCAGCTGAAGGTGGAAAGGGTCTGCTCGATGCTCTGCTCATCACCGATGTCGGCATATACGCCGTCGAAAACGGGTATGCGGCTTTCCGCCTGAGCTGGAATGGGCAGGCCGGCCTGCGCCATCAGGCTGAGAAGCCCCAGCGTCTTGAGGGTGACCGTCTTGCCACCTGTATTGGGCCCGGTAACGACCAGGACGGAGAAGTCCCGACCAATCTCGACCGACAGCGGCACTGCCTTCTTTCCCAGCAGCGGATGTCTGGCTTCGACCAGCCTGAGCACTCCAGCCGGTTCCTGTCCCTCTGCCTCAGCACTTCTAGCAGCGGCCACGATAATGGGCTCGGTGGCTTTAGCCTCCCCGGCGTATCTGGCCTTAGCCAGCGCCAGGTCAATGTCAGCAATCAGTTCTATGTTACGGGAAATTTCGCTTTCAACTACCCCGGCTTCAGCACTGAGCGTTCTCAGTATCCTTTCTGTTTCGTCCTTCTCTTCGGCAACCAGCTCGCGCAGTTCATTCTGCGCCTCTATAGTCGCCCATGGCTCAATAAATACCGTAGCCTCGGTATTGGAGACGTCGTGGACAATGCCCTTTATCTGTCGGCGACATTCTACCTTGACGAGAATTACATACCGGCCTTCCCGCTCGGTAACAATAGGTTCCTGGATTATTCTCCGTCCTCGGGGTGAGGCGATTATGGCTTGCAGTTGAGTGAACAGTTCCTGGCGTACCTCTCGCATTCTGTGTCTCACCAACGCCAGTTTAGGTGAGGCAGTGTCCAGCAGGTCGCCGGTCGGACTCAAGCAGCCACCAATATCTTTTTGAAGCTGACCCAGTGCCACAATGTCCCGGGCCAGACCACTTAGCAACGGGAGTTCACCCGACAGGTTCATCAGGTGGCTTTTTAGCCTGTGGGCAGAGCTCAGCGTCTTTTGAATCTCCAGCAAAGACTGGGGGTCCAGGATCTTGCCGCGTGCCGCCATTTTCACCACTTCCCGGATATCAGCAACTTCGCCGATATGAGTATCGGGGCTGAGTGAAAGCAAACGGCGCGCCTCAGCCGACTGCCTGAGCCGCAAGCGAACCTCTTCTTCATCCGAGAGGGGAGTGAGGTCAAGGGCCAGCTCCCGGCTGGTGGAAAACGAAGTAAAGCCGGCCAGTATCTCCCGTATCTTGTGAAATTCCAGCAGTTCTAAATCCCTGTCGCCCAACGTAAACCTTCCCGAGTCGCCTATACTGTCATCGCCATATCAACCACGAATAGTATAAAGCAATCCCCCCAGTTTTCAAAAAATCGGCTTCTCCGGCCTGAGGCGAACGAAATTACTTACGTCGTTTTGAAGCGGCCCCCTGGGTATTCCGGGAACACAATACGTGGTTTATAGTAAGCCTGATCCTTCACAAGGTGAAGTATGGTGTCCCCGGAATTCGCCTTTAGGTCAGACTGAAGAGAGGATACCTGTCCGTTGTCAACAAAAAAGCATATGCAGCTACTCTCAGCGACCATCGGTATACCCCAACTACAAAGTCGAATAAACCTCTAGGATAGCGACCGGTAAACAAGATGGCAAACCAGGCTATCACCACGCAAACGATGGCTGCAATCGCCAGGCAAGCCAGGACGATGTAGTGCGGGATAGCTAGAAACCACTTCACCAGTGGTAACCAGCGGTTAAGGTCTTTCGGGACGTCTGGATATGGGATCTCAATGTAAACCGACTGTTCTTCATCAGTTGACGGGTACACATCTGTAAGTAGACCAATATAAGTGCCAACACGTGTGCTGAACTTAGTCAACGCTACGTTCCAATCAAACCACCACCTGGGGTACTTTTGCCGGAAAAGAATCATGAGTAAGGGCGGCAGAACCAAGATACCTCCCGTAGCATATAGCCAGGTCCAACCACTCGGTGTACTCAAATCCCAGATCCCACCACTTACCAGAGAAAGAATGATAGCGATTGGAATTACTGTGAAGATCCTGAAGAACGTGGTTAACCGATTAAGAGTTCTGTCCGGGTAGTCGATTGTCAAAGTAACGGGATACGCGGGTGGAGTCTGCGATGCTTCCTTTGCCATTTTTATTGATACCTCCTTTTATGTTTTGGCTTATAATCTATTCAGTCTATGCCTGCTCATAGCAATTAAGATTATTTGTACCGCGAATTAACAATATTTGCAAGTGGTATTCTGGGGGCATAATAATTAATTTGTAGTAGGCCTGATCCTTCACCTTGTGAAGGATGGTGTCCCTGGAATTCTATTGACAGGAAATAAGAAATTAGCTCATAATCCTATCCCAAACTCATCAAGTCTGGGGGGAGAAAATGAGTCTCGAGAATCTCAAGCAGATGCTGGAAAAAACCGCCAGCGAGGTGCCACAGCAAACGGCTATTGTCCTTGGCTCTCGCAAAGTTAGTTACCGCGAACTGGATGAGACTTCCAACAAGATAGCCAACGCCCTTATCAGTCTAGGAATAAAGAAGGGCGACCACGTAGCCATTCTAATGTCTCGTAACCCTGATTGGGTCATCAACTGTTTTGGAGCGCTTAAAGCTGGAGCTGTGAGCGTGCTCCTCGATAGCGGAGCCAAGGCACCCGAACTTGAGCCCTTACTCCGTGAAACCGATTCCAAAGTCCTGATTACCGAACAAAGGTTCTCCCCCATGCTGTCTTCAATTTTGCCCAATGTCCCCCTGCTGAAACAGGTCCTTGAAGTTGGTACAGACCCTTACAATGAGATGGTAGCCAGCAGTTCCCCTGCATCACCACCTGTTGATATACAGGGCGAGGATGAAGCTATCATTTTTTGCACCCTGGGCGTGCTGGGGAAGAACAAGGGCGTAGTGCATACTCACGCGTCGTTCATGTCAATTTTGCCCATAGTGGTGGCAAAATTTGAACTGGAGAGAGACGATGTTGTTCTAGGTCTGCTCCCTTTTAACTACCTTCTGGGATTTGGGTTGGTTGTTCTCATGCCCATTTGGAGGGGAGCCACCATAGCAATCCTACCTCATTTCAGTTCCAAGAGTATCCTGGATACCGTAGAGCGGGAAAAGGCAACCATGCTTATAGGCGTCCCGGCTAGCTTTAATGCCATGGCCATGATAGACGAAGAAACGATGAAGAGCTATGACTTTAGTTCGTTAAGGGAGGTGCTTACTGCCGGAGCAAAATCCTCAGCCCTTTTTATGGAGATGCTTGAGAGGAAGTTTCACTTAACTGTGTGCGAAATATACGGACTCACGGAGTTGATAATCGTCACTATAGGTGCTATTCGTGACCGCAAATTGGGCACGGCCGGGAAGCCCCTGGCTGAGCTTAAAGTACTGGATAAAAACGGCAGGGAAGTACCCTGCGGCAGCGTAGGGGAAGCTGTTGCCAGAGCCCCTTGGATGATGAAGGAATATTATAAGTCGCCTGAACTCACGGCCCAGGTCCTCAAAGATGGTTGGTTCCATACTGGTGACCTGGTCAGGTTGGATGAGGACGGCTACCTGGAGTTCATAGAAAAACCATCATCTATTATAGTGCCCTCGGGCGGAGTTAAGATTCTCCCCGCGGTAGTTGAAGAAGTTCTCCTGAAGCACCCCGCGGTAGCCGAAACAGCCTGTGTCGGTGTCCTTGATGATTACAAAGGGCAAATACCCACGGCTTTTATAGTGCTTAAGGAAGGGCAAATTGCTACGGTGGACGAAATACGCGATTTTTGCCGCCAGAGCTTATCTGAATATAAAGTGCCCAAGCAAATCAAGTTTGTTAATAGCCTGCCCAGGACCGGGTCGGGCCAAATAGACCGCAAACAACTCAGCCTGACAAAGGAAAGCTGACAGAGAAGACTATTACGGCCGACCGGGATATTCTCGATATCCAGCATGGTATTCTGGGGACATAATACCTGATTTGTAGTAGTCCTGGTCCTTCACCTTGTGAAGGATAGCGTCCCTGAATTGCTAATTCCGAGAAACTGGTACTAACCTCCTAGTACATACGAAGACTTGACAACTGCGTTATATATGTGCTAATATAAACATTAGTCCCGAGTAGCCGAGCAGGGACCTGGCATAAGAGTTGGGTTTGGCGGAGGCTGAAAGGTGCTGGCGGTGGTCGGCACAGGGTAAGCTGAAGGCCAGGCCGGACGATGGCAGGTGAAGGAAGTGAGGTTACTCGGGACGGCTTATTTTTTGCTGGCTAAGTATCCTTGTCACAGTTTGAAATGACCCAATAAATAGGCTTCGTGCCTGCGTGGATATCGGCCTATTCAAGTTCGACTCTTAACCAAAGTTCATCATCTATGCCTTTGATTCGTGGTATGTCGGGAACATAATACCTGATCCTTAGTAGTCCTGCTCCCTCACCTTGTGAAGGATGGTGTCCCTGGAATTCGCCGCGACTTAAGGTTGAAGATACTATTGACTAACAGTCTGGCTGCATCATGGGGGATACTACGTTACAGCCTTCTTGTGCTTTCTCCTGCGGAACACCAGGAATACTATTCCCGCTACAATAACTGCCAGTATTAAGAGAAGCCACCCTACCAAGGGGAAAGCCCAGGTTTTGTTGATGCGCCCGGCAACACCTTCATAATAATCGGGAATCCGGGGTATACCATCCACCCCCGGCAGCTGGGCCGCGGCGTAACTCACCACCGCCTCCCATACTTTGAGCTCTGTTCCGTCGGCCTGATGCACTATCAGTTCATCAAATCTTTCCGGCGGTACTGGCTCTCCATCGGCATTTTTAGGGACTACTGTCAGCCGGGGCAGTACGTCTTTCACCAAGGGGAGGAAGAGGAGGATGTAGCCGTCGGTAACCACGTGGTACAGCTTTTCGTCTCCGCGCTCTAAAGGGACATACCCTTCACCGTTTACAGGTTGAATTCCATCACCAGTGTAAAGCTCCGCTCTGGTAACCGCACGGGTCGTGGGAATAGGCAGGTTTACAAAAGGTACGGTCAAGAGCACTGCATTGGCGGGGTTGTAGCTGTATCGCAGGCCGGAGGACTGAGGAAAGTAAGAATCTCCCATAAACTCCTGCAGTATTATGGCTACCTCCAGCACACGGCGCATTTCTTCGCCGGTGAGATAAAGAGATACAATGGGACAACCTGGGTAGCCGTCGCGTCCGTGTCCCATGCCTGTAGCTTCGACAATCTCGTAAAAGGAAACATTTCCTCCAGAGTGTTCCATGGTGCCGGGAAAGATGCTTGTCCGGATACAGCCGTTAGCCTGACTTGCCACGTCGACCTTATTGCCGATAACCTCCTGGGCAACCATGCGCATGGCGTCGGTAATGAAGTTGCCGAGCGGAGTTTCACTGAGGGGCGGCTGGTTGGACAGGGTAAAGTCAGACCTGGCTACCGTACTCATGATATCGTCGAATTCGCCGCCGGTCATTTCATCGATGTGCGCATTCAAGATGAGGGTATATTCCCTGATCATGGCATCGATTTCCGGGTCGCAGGCAAAGCTGTCGTCAATGGGAATAAGAAAGGGGCGGGCGTTTTCTTCGTTGCGCACCCGTACCCTGCCGGTGTTGGAGCTGTACGCTAGTTCCAGTTGCCCCAGGTACATTCCCAGGTGACCAGCCTGGACAATGATGGTAGTGCCCTGTAAGATCGGCTCATACAGGGCGGTATCAGAGTGACCGCCTACAATTACATCGATACCCGGGACCTCTCGTGCCAGTTCCCGGTCCCCATCCACGCCGGAGTGAGTTATAGCCACGATGACATCGGCACCCTGTCCTTTAAGCTCATCTATCGCCTGGCGGGCCACCTCCTGCTCGTCCAAGAACTGCACGTCCCCGATTTCACCGAGTACCTGGATGGCCTCTTCACCCATAAGGCCGAAAACTCCTATTTTCAGTCCGTTTTCCAACTCAAACATACCGGTCTTCCTATAGAGACCCAGAGCAGCCAGCGGATGGTCTGATGGCGCCTCCGTGTTGGAGGCCAATATCAATGTTTTTTGGTGGGCTTCGGGGTATCCGGCCTGTAAAAGGTATTGCGCCAGTACGTCGGGGCCATAATCGTACTCATGGTTGCCGATGACTACAGCGTCGTATCCCATCTCCTGCATTATGGTAAGCTCTGCGGCGTAACCACTGAGGGCCAGCCAAGCAAAAGCAGAGCCTCCCAGGAAATCACCGGCGTCAAAAAGAAGGATCGGTTCACCTTCCCTCATTTTGTTCTCTCGAATTTCGTCCACGGCGGTAGCCAGACGAGCGAAGCCTCCTACGGTAGGGTCTTCTTTTTCGGGGTCATAGTCTATTGACGGCGAATGGGGTATGAGCGCGGAATGCATATCATTGGTATGGAGTATGCAGAAATACAGCTCTTCGGTTTCACCTGAGTAACCTTTCAAATTTCCTGGAATACCCAGGAATGAAGCGATTACCAGGATGGTTATCAGAAAACAGAATAACCCTTTGCTGGCCCTGAACAGGCTGTTTCTGTTACACATTAGCAATGTTCATTCTCCTTAAGATAGTACAAACTCAGTCGACAACCACCATCTTAAAGGAGAAACTACTGAATAATATCATACACTACGCCTGGTATTCTAGGGACATAATACCTGATTTGTCCTTCACAAGGTGAAGGATGGTGTCCCTGGAATTCACACTCGAGACAGGAAGATGCTACACTATAATCGAATATAGACAATAAGGAGGCACTAATATGCCAGAGTTAGGTTTAGGCGTCCCTTTCTGGGTAATTGTCTTGATATGGTTAGCCAAGGTCGTGTTGCTGGTCTTCATTTCTGCTCTTCTGGCGTGGCTGGGAGTCAGAGCACTGGATGCCCTTATCCGTCAGGTCCCTTATCGCGAGCGCATAGGCGAGAGCCCGGTGGCTATCGGGATGTTCATAGCCGGTTTCTTCATCCTGATTGGTCTCGTTATCCACGGCGCTCTTACCGCGTTGACTGCGGTCACAGCTCCAATAGTATGGTACATCTTCGATTTCAGGACGTGGGGGGTACTGGCTCTGAGCTTTGTCATAAGCTTGCTTCTGGGAGTAGCACTATTCTATATCGTGGACAAGCTAACGCCCAAAATACCGTTTGGCCGTATTACCGAAAGCCCGGTGGCTGCCGGGCTACATGTTTTTGGTTATCTGGTCTTCTTCGGATTAATACTCCATGCGGCACTGACCGGACCGTTATGAAGAGAGCCTGGGTTTTATTAGCCTTAATAGTTGTCTTATTAGCTGCGGTGGCCACTGCCGGTTACGCCTGGGCATTCCCGTCCGAAGGTTTCTACCAGAGAGGCGGCGATATCTTAGACGATTGGGAGATATGCAGGACCACGGCCTGTGGTAAAGACGGTTTTTACCAAATAACTGACACAGGGTTTCGTCCGGTTATAGCCTTCGAAAGCCTGGGGGAAGAGGCTGACCTGGCCTACAGCCTGGGTGAGCAGATTGCCGCCAAATATCCAGACCCGCTACGGAGGGCAGAGGCGGTATTTCATTTTGTCCGTGACAGGGTGGAATATACCTCTGATATAGATACATTTGGAAGTGACGAGTTTGCCCAGAATGCCGACGAACTGGCGACAACTATTGTGGAGGATGGAGGTGGGGAGGGTGACTGTGAAGATATGTCGGTATTACTGGCGGTTATGTATAAAGCTGCCGGATTCCGCTCGGCCATAGTGCTTCTCTCAGGGCACACTGCGGTACTGGTCTATCTACCTGACTATAACCAGGCCAGGGCTTTCTTTGATCTGGCAGGTGAACCGGGATGGGTCTGGGCCGAGGCTACTGGCAGAAACAACCCCCTGGGTTGGGCGCCCGGGGAGTATCTCGATATGGAAATACCTGCCTATGAGATTCTTGCCGAGGTACCTGCCTACGAAATACCTGCCGGAGCGGCAGCTCCCTTAACACCACCTCCCGCCTCGACGATAGCGTTTGCCGGAACCGGCGAAGG
>JGI24422J19971_10002427_pt1 | contig 11575 bp, 13 predicted proteins | sample DeeMarSWOR152_54_FD_19971 | JGI IMG/M metagenome (IMG submission 19971)
CTTTTACCCGCCATACTTCCGGCGGGTTAATTTCCCATAAACCCAGGTGCTTGAATTTGATCCCCACTCACTTGTCAAGAGGGTAGGCCTGAGCCCGTTGTTTTACTTTCCCTTTTATATACTACGTCGTCAAGTCGTTTTGGAACCAACGTGCCCCGTTATGGGCTCTAGAGTATCGATTTTCGGCCTTTTAGATAAAAGGGCAGATCTTCCTCTCTTTTGCCAGCATAGAGGCAATCCGAGGCGCCCTTTGCCTTGGGTTCCTCGATCTGAGCAGGGGATGTGAGCTGGCAAGTAAGGCAAGTGGCCTTTTGGGGCTTCAACGGGGGCTCCCCCTTGATTGATTCCACCATGGCAATGGCTTTTCTTATGGATGTCGGGTCTCCTTCAGCGACCAGAATGACTGCGCCTTCTGAATCGCCGGACCCTCCCGAGGCCACGTGAAAGCATTTGACCCCTGTAAGTATATTCATTGCCTCTATTTCGGTTATCACCGTNGCTCCGGAAAGGGGGANCAGCCCAACTCGCAAACCCTGACAATAGTCAAAGGTCATCTGACCACATAGAGGAATCGCTTTGGGTACCGATGGGACCAGTTTTTCCAGACCCACTGGCACAANAAGTCGAATGCCGCGTGCTANTATAATCCCTATTGCCCAACCAATTGTCCCTCCNTCGNGATGCGCTGTCAANGCCGCGGCATTTCCCTCGGGGTCCACAGCGTTAGCTCCTTTGATGAACACGGAATCAGCGCCGAATTCCANCAGGATCTCTCTCATGGTTNNNGCAGGANGCTCAACGACCCCACGATTCAGCAACAATANGGGGGGCTTTTCCTCTCCGGAAGTGGTGCAGAGAGTACCCCTTATCACNAGGCCNGAAACATAGGTATCACGNTGGATCAGATTGGAAAACTCCTCTTTGCCCAGGATTTCTTCCGCCACGTATACATTTGTTGAACCATGGCCGATCAAAATCTTATCGTGTTCCCGCGCCCTCTTTACCTCGCTCATATTTGCAACCGCCTTTGCTACTAGCCTCTTGGATTCTGAGGTTCTCAAAACGAACAATGCACGCATTTTTATGCCTCCTTCTCTTGATTCATACTCCCGTCACTAACTAGACCAGAAAGTAAAAGGGTAAAAGGGGTTGGTTTCAAAACGATTTAAATATATTTTTCTACCTCTGGCAACTCATCAGAAACGGCTAATCGATTAAACTGATACCGATACTGATAAGAACTCCCTTTTTATGGGTCGAAGTGTAGGCGATTTTGCTTTGTGTGTCAATGGAGAAGGCGTCCCATTATGTGGTGGCTATCCCCAATAGGCCGAGAACAGATGAACTCGCCTTCTCTCAGAGTCCTCCTTATAGTGGGATACGTTTATTTCCCATAAACCCAGGTGCTTTACTATCTTTTTTACCTGCCCGCCATTGCCCTTGACACCCTATCATCAGCTTGATCGCTCTTACGACCTTCCGCGGTTAGTAAGAAATTCATGTGATTTGTAGGCAAGGCAGGCGGGTGACCTCCTCGTCCTCTATCAATTCTCCGCTCCTTAAACTCTCCGTTTCTGAGGTGCAGTCCCCGGGTCGCCATTTCATCGCCTGTGGCGATAGTCCTTGACAATTTCCCAAAAATTTAGACTATCCCCTTAGCTCTCTGCTAAGATCACCTCGGCGGCCAACCTGGCTGCCTTTCCAGCGACCTCCCCTCACCTATCATGCTCNGGCCTTTTCATGAAAAAGGCATATTCATCCGGGTTGCGCAGGTCATAATGCCTTCCCCATAACTTCGTCTGAANGTCTTTGCACTNTACGCTACCATATTCATTCCTGAACCTGGTAATGAACTCGGCGGCTCGATCCCGATTCGCTCTGTACATGCGNCCGCTTTCCGGCTTAAAAGCGGGAGTCCCGGGAATTATGCAATCCAGCTCGTCTTGCGGTTCCGGACCATACACTAACGAAATAGCCATTACCCCCCCGATCAAGCCTCCACACACTTCGGTAGTGCCGGCAATCCCACCAGGGAAGGCAGCAGCAGCTTTGATTGCCCCCTTGACCCTCTCATCATCATAAAGCCCGAGGTATTTGTGTAAGGTATACAGCATACACCTGACAGTGCTACCGTACTCTGCCTCATTATATCGAGCAGCCTCCTCGATTTCATTTAGAAGGTTCTCTTTTTCCTTAGCGCTCATGGCACGAATCTCTTCTCGCATACTAACTCCTTTCTTTCACAGGTAAGGTTAAAAGGTGAGATGATAAGAACTCGCTTTTTGTGGGCCGAAGTCTAGGAGATTTGCCCTTGTGTGTCAATGACAAATACAGACCCAAGACCGATTGATATTGATTGATTGATAAGAACTCCCTTTTTATGGGTCGAAGTATAGGCGATTTTGCCTTGTGTCTCAATGGAGAAGGCGGCCCATTATGTGGTGGCTATCACCTTGAGGCCGAGAACAGATGAACTCGCCTTCTCTCAGAGTCCTGCTTATAGTGGGATACGAGCGGGAGGCCCCTGTGTGAAATCAAGCGGGCCTCTCGAGAGCCTCCAGGTCGAACGAGTAGGCCTCGGGATATTCGGGCTCACCATAAAGCGACGGTATTGTTTATGTCCGTGCCAATTCATATAGATATGCGACATTAAGGAGTTCTAAGGCTTCTGACGGACAGTTGGCTACGCAAAGGCCGCATCCCTCGCAAAGCTCTGTGTTGATAATGGGTTCTTCGTCACTAAGAGTGATGGCATAGACTGGACAGGACTCTTCGCATACTCGGCACTGAGTGCAACGATCCGGAATGACGCTGGCCACAATCACGCCCTTTGTTTGCCCATAAGTACCCATGAAATTATTGATTTCAAGGACATGGGGCAGTGCCATTCCAATAATCGAGTTAATACTTTCATGGCCCCTTTCATTTAGAAAATTTTCCAGGCCCTCGTTAATTTGGGTGATAATCGAGGGTCCATTGGCCATAACTGCATGGTTCACCTGGACGGCGGTGCAGCCGTACATCATATATTCCACACAGTCTCTCCAATTCATGGCATGGCCAGAGGCAGTAATATAGGGGTCTTTCAATCCGAGTGCCCGGGCGGTTTGGTGAACATATTTGTAGTTAACCAGGCGCTTCATTGGCCCCGTGACACCACCCGAGGCGGCCGGCAGATGGGGTTTTCCGGTGTTCACATCGATGTTGGACATGGCTGCAGGGGAGTAGTACACGTGAACAAAGTCCACACCTGACTCTTTGATCGCCGCGAGCATGGGACCCGGTTCAATGGGATTATATACGATTTTTATCCCTACTGGGATGTCCACTTTGTCTTTGACGGCGATGACCACATCCCTAATAATTTCAGGATGAAGGAGAGATGCCCGTATGCCGCTTAACTCCGTTTTATCTAGATAAGGCATGGGGCAGCAAAAATCGAATTCCAGGGCTGAAGCCCCCGCACTTTCGAACAGCTGAGCCATCTTCACATGCCCATTCAGCGTGGTCGCTATCTGGCTTGCAATAACAGGAATGTCGAGCGTTCGCTTTAATTCGGTCAGGCTTTCTGCCCAGACTTCCGCAGGTACCTCAGCAAAACCAGCAACATAGACATAGGTATCCTCTCCTGCTTTGACGTATTTGGGCCGGCAGTCTGGGAATCGATTTGGAGCATAGGGCTTGATCACCTCTTTATACTCATCTTCGAGGAATGTGCTTTTCGTGACGACACTTCCGACGCCAGCTTCTGCCAGCTTTTGAATTTGCTTCACTGTCCGTGTGCAGGGCCCCGCTGAGACAATTATTGGGCTTCCTAAGTCCAGTCCGGCGAATTTCACATGTAGCTTATTTGACATTGCTGTCCTCCTTGTTACTGCCTCACAGGTTGGGCATTTATTTGGTTACGTTTTACTTCGTCATACATATGCTAATAAGAAGTTCTTTTCATATACTTGCCTCTTGGCACATGTCTTTTACAGGACAGGCTGAGCACCTTCTCTTTGTGCAAAACCCCAGGTTTAGTCGTACCAAGCGAGATTAGTTGACTATTGTTGGGCCTATCCCTTTAATTGATAAGAGCTCCCTTTTAAGGGTCGAAGTGTAGGCGATTTTGCCTTGTGTGTCAATGGAGAAGGCGGCCCATTATCTGGTGGCTCAATATGGATAACCTCGGCGCCGAGGTCGGCCAGCATCACGGTCGCCGTAGCTCCGGCCAGAATGTGGGTCAAATCAATGACGCGTATGCCTTCCAAAGCTCTCGCCATTTCCCTTTCTCCTTTAATCTATGGTCCGGTAACCTTTTGGCCGCTTCAGAAACTCGGGTCCCTGAGGTATATCTGCGTGGGGTCGGTATGGCGCAGGGTTTCCACTTTGGTCACGGTGCCTGAGGCGATATCCAACACTAACTGCAATAACTTTTCACCGGCTTCTTCAATGGTGTCCTTTCCCTCGATGACGGTGCCGGAGTAGAAGTCAACGCTGGTTGGCGCCCTGGAGAGTGTCTTGGGATTGGCCGTTGTCCACAGGAGAGGTGCAACGGCCGCGGTTGAAGTATGCAGCAGGTCGTTGCCTATTAATCCCCCGCCGCCAAGCTGAAAGATGACCAGCTGCGCCCCAGAGGCAGCGTAGCCGGCGAAGATAGAGCCCATGCTCATCCAGTTGTCCACGAAGAACAGACCTTTTCCTTCCGGCCTTTCTCCATACTTGAGGACACCCTGTATCGGCGCTGACCCCGACTTGTGGATGGCACCCAGCGACTTCTCTTCCAGGGAGGATATTCCGCCAGCAATATTGGAAGGCACCGGATTAACGGTGCGGATATCCTCGCCGGTGGCCTTGGCAATGGCCTCTATCCGGTCGGCAGCCTCAAGAATCTGTCTGACTACTTCGTCATCGACGCTGCGTTTGGCCAGGACGTGTTCGGCACCGATAATCTCCGTGGTCTCGCCGAAGAAGGCGGTGCCACCAGCAGCGACGATACGGTCGAAAAGGCTGCCGATAACCGGGTTGCCGGCGATGCCTGAGGTCGTGTCCGAGTGACCGCATTTCACCCCTACTGATAAGTGGCTCAAATCAAAGGGCTGGCGTCTGAGGCGGGAAGCCTCCAGCGCCATCTCCCTCGCCAGCTGTACCCCTTTGTCCAGTGCTCGGAACGTGCTCCCTTCTTTGACGGCATCGAGAATCTCGACACGCTTCCCGGAACGGGCAATCTCCTCGGCGAGGCGGGTGGGCTTCAGTTCCGGATATCCCGCACCTGTTCCCTGCGTGTGGATGATAACTGAAGCTACATTGGGATTCCGCCCTAGTCCAATCAGGGTGCGAGCGATGGTCTCGCGGTCGCGACTGGTGCGCCCGCTGCCCGAGTCCGGTGTCAGGATGGTTCTGGTGCCATCAACCAAATCACAGATTTTGGCGGCAAGAAATCCCCAGGGGATTACCAGTACATAGTTTCGAATTCCAGCCGAGCCATCCGGTCTGTCATAACCTAAAAAGTTCATTTGCTGCCTCCTTTCATTAAATCTCCTCTGCCACGACCGCCTTCCAGGTTGTGGATGTGGACCATTTCGCCCTTTTTGATGTCGCGCGAAGCGGTACCTATTGTTTCACCGTACTTGATAACAGCGGCACCCTCGGCAATATCGGCGACGGCGATTTTAAAACCAAAGGTGATGTCCTCCAGCGCCCTGACCTGGCTTGTCTCTTTGCCCAGCCGCGCCAGAACATCTGAACCCCGGGACACGTCTTCCAGTAGCGTGGCAACGTTGTCCTTTGCTGTGAGCATCAGCGCACCCCTTGTCGTCATTGTGCTCCTCCTTTTCTAAATGTAAGAATCAGATTCACGGGTCATTTCCACACGTGAAACGTTGAAAATCAACAGTACTGCGGCTACCGCCAGACCAGCGTAAGCCAGCCAGGCACCCTGGTAGCTGCCCCAGGTATCATATACCCATCCGGCGAGCGGTGGCCCGATGATACCGTCTATGGCATTGATGCCGACAATCAGGCCAACAACGGTGCCAAAATTCGCCCGACCGAAATATTCTGACACTATTGAAGGTCTGACCGCAGTGGAACCGCCAAAGCCGAGACAGCCACCAACACTCATTACTGACTGATAAGAACTCCCTTTTTATGGGTCGAAGTGTAGGCGATTTTGCCTTGTGTGTCAATGGAGAAGCCGGCCCATTATGTGGTGGCTATCCCCTTTCGGCCGAGAACAGATGAACTCGCCTTCTCTCAGAGTCCTGATTATAGTGCGATACGAGCGGGCATCCATTCATCCTCACTTTGTTTTTTTCTTTTATCTCGCTCGACATTGCTGTAATATCCATGGTAACGAACCATTTGTTCTCCTTTATTGGCAACGTGTGAGCACATGGCTGGCAGGTCTCTCCTATAGCCTTTGTCTCAAGACGAGGTGCAACCGTGACATAGAAACAGCCATCTGTGCGCAGAATGTGCAAGTGGGGATTAAACCCTAAGAAGTCCCCAAAGCTCTGCATAGCTTTGTATTCCGGTTTGACCAGAATAGAAGGAGGTTTGAATACCATGAAATATATACACTGGGCCATTTGTTTGGTGGTTCTAATTTGTACAGGGTGTGCCTTTATTAGAATCCCGCTCTACTCTCCTACGCAACCTTTGGAGGAGCAGGTCCTGGAAGGCGAGGGGGAGGCCAAGATTCTTCTGCTGGATATATCAGGCATCATCGAATCAAGGAGGAACTTCGGAAAGCTGAAGGAGATCGCGCTATAGTTGGTGTTATAATCAAGATCAACTCTCCTGGCGGAGGTGTCACCGCAACCGATATTATCTATCACGAACTAATGCAATTCAAGAGGCAAACAGGTATTAGAATTATTGCTTGCATGACTGGTTTGGCTACATCTGGTGGTTATTATATAGCCTCAGCCGCGGATGAAATCATAGCCCATCCTACCACTATTACAGGTGGTATGGGGGTAATTGCCATGAAATTTAATGTAGACAAGTTACTCTCAAAGATTGGGATTCAGGAGGAAACCATAAAATCGGCCGACAAAAAGGATATATGGTCCCCATTTAGGCCAAGTACACCAGAGGAAAGAGAGATTATCCAGACAATAATAAATACATTGCATGAGAGGTTTGTGAAGGTAGTGCTTGCTGGGCGCAGTTCTTTATTAAGCAGAGAGGAGATAGAAACACTTGCGGATGGCCGCATCTTTACAGCAGATCAGGCATTAAAGGTGAAGCTCATTGATGGGGTAGGCTATTTAGACCAGGCAGTGACAAAAATAAAAAAGCCTCTCAAGCTAGAAAAAGCTAGGCTTATTACCTACTATCGCCCCGGTACCTATAAGGGAACCATCTACTCCGGATTCCCTATGACTCCCCACAGGGAAATCAATCTTATCGCCATCAACGGAGATGGCCTAGACCCGCTATCCGGAGTACGATTTATGTACCTGTGGAGTCCCTAGAACATATAGCGGGACGATCCCGTCTGTTCGGACTGGAAACCCGCGACCTTCCCGTCATAGATGACGGGACGTTCTNACCAGATCTAAGAAGATCATCAGAGGGACGACAGCGCATTCAAAAAAATGGCGGGGACGACGGGACTCGAACCCGCGACCTCCGGCGTGACAGGCCGGCGTTCTAACCAAAACTGAACTACGTCCCCATGGTAGGCGGAACAGGGTTTGAACCTGTGACCCTCGGCTTGTAAGGCCGATGCTCTCCCACTGAGCTACCCGCCCGCAATTAGTGCGCAGTTATTGGAGGTTGAGTCTCTCCTTTGGGCAAAGTAAAGGGCTCGAACCTATCCTCTGGGAGAAAAAGTTCTTCCCCTTTTACCATTATGAGGGCTTCCTTAAGGACCTCATCCATGTGCTCAACCGGGATTAACTGGACTTTCTTGAGGACCCTCGCAGGTATCTCCTCAATATCCTTATTATTTTCTTGAGGGATAAGGACCTTTTCTATTCCACCTCTATGGGCAGCTATTATCTTCTCCTTAAGACCCCCTATGGGAAGAATTCTACCCCTCAGGGTTATTTCACCGGTCATAGCCAAGTTTCTTTTAACCGATTTTCTTAATAACGCAGAGACAATCGATGTAGCTACAGTGATACCGGCGGAAGGCCCATCTTTAGGTGTGGCACCCTCAGGGATATGGACATGTATGTCAACCGTTTCACAAAAATCGTCCTGGAGACCGAGCCTTCTTCCCCTCGTGCGAACATAACTCAGGGCAGCCTTAGCTGATTCTTTCATCACATCTCCGAGGGTCCCTGTTAAGACCAGATTCCCCTTTCCTGGCATAACAGTAGCTTCTATCTGAAGCAACTCGCCACCTGCACTCGTCCAGGCTAAACCGGTAGCCAGACCTATCTCATCTTTCTCTTCGGTCTTCCCGTAGTGAAACTTGTGGACACCTAGGTAAGGGTGGAGAGAATTAGCAGTAATCCGTATCTTTGTAGATTTGCCTTTTCTGGCCACCTCCTTGGCCACCTTCCTGCACACAGCAGCTATTTCTCTTTCAAGATTTCGAACCCCTGCCTCTCTGGTATAGTACCTGATTATGTTCAAGATAGCCTGATCAGAAAAAGAGATATTATCCTTTGAAAGGCCATTTTGTTGGGTTTGTTTCTTTATCAGAAACCTTTTAGCAATATTCAGTTTTTCAATTTCCGTATAACCAGGGAGCCTTATGATCTCCATTCTATCCTGCAAGGGTGGTGGAATCCCAACAAGGTCATTGCCTGTGGTAATGAAAAAAGTCTCTGAAAGATCGTAGTCAAGATCAAGATAGTGGTCATTAAAGGCATTGTTTTGTTCTGGGTCAAGTACCTCTAGAAGGGCAGCCGATGGATCTCCCCTGAAATCGGTACTCATCTTGTCCACCTCATCCAGGCAAAATACAGGGTTATTTGATTTTGCCCTTTTAAGATATTGGATAATCTTTCCTGGCATAGCCCCAATATAGGTTCTTCTGTGGCCCCTTATCTCAGCCTCATCTCTGACACCACCGAGAGAGAGCCTGACAAAATTTCTTCCCATGGACCTTGCCACTGATTTGGCTAAGGAAGTCTTGCCAACACCTGGCGGACCAACAAAACAGAGAATTGGGCCTTTGATCTTTTTTGTGAGGTTCTGGACGGCTAAATATTCCAGTATCCTTTCTTTGGGCTTAGATAGGCCATAATGGTCTTCTTCAAGTATAGTCTCAGCTTCCTGGATGTTGAGTTTGTCTTTTGTCTTGACTAGCCAAGGCAAGGATAAAATCCAATCAATATAGTTGCGCACAACCGTGCCCTCTGCAGATTGGGGGGTCATCATCTTCAATTTTTTGAATTCCTGTCTCACCTTTGCCGCAGCCTCCTTGGGGAGGTTCTTATTCTTTATTCTTCTTTCGAGATCCTTGAGCTCGCTGGCAAAATCATCCTGGGTACCCATTTCTTTCTGTATTGCCCGCATCTGCTCGTTAAGATAGTAGTTTTTTTGCGTCTTCTCCATCTGTTTTTTAACCCTCTGCCTCAGCCTTTCCTCGAGCTCAAGAATATCGATCTCGGCATTCAATATCTTGTATAATCTTTCAAGCCTATCATTTACATCCTCTATCTCCAGCAAGGATTGTTTTTCCTTTACCTTCGCGGTGAGATGAGCGGCCACGGTATCAACAAGTTGGGATGGATCGGTAACGGAAGTAATTGTCCCAATTACATCTTCACCAATCTTTTGGTTAAGCTTTGCGTAGGACTCAAATAAGGAATGGATGCTCCTCATAAGGGCCTCTGTCTCGGCGTCTGGTTCGTAATGCTCCACAATTCTCTCTACCTCGACCATAAAAAACCCCGAGTCAGGCAGATAATTCTTTATCTTGGCCCTTCTCTTTCCTTCTATCAGGGCCTTAACTGTTCCATCGGGCATCTTAAGAAGCTGAAGCACTGCGGCCAGGATGCCAAAAGAGTAAATATCTCTGAGGCTCGGCTCATCCATGTTGGCATTTTTCTGGGTGGCCAGAAAAATCTCCTTCTCCTGGGACAATGCATACTTCAATGCATTAATAGATTTTTCCCTCCCAACAAATAAAGGAACCACCATACCAGGAAACACAACTATGTCCCTAAGGGGGAGTAATGGAACCTGCTTTTTCTCTCGATCTAAGAAATCATCTAAGGAGTTCTTTTTAAACATCGCTCATTCCTAGGCATATTTAATCTGGTTTTCGTACAACAGGAGAGGAGGTTCGTTGTTAAGAATAACTTCCTCCCCGATAACACATTCGCCGACGCCTGACCTTGAAGGAAGATCATACATAATATCCAGCATCACCTTTTCAAGAATGGCCCTCAGTCCCCTGGCCCCAGATTTGCGATCAAGTGCATCCTTGGCCACAGCCTTTAATGCATCCTTGGTGAACTTTAACTTTACCCCTTCAAATTCAAAGAGTTTTTGATACTGTTTCACAAGGGCATTTCTTGGCTCTGTCAGGATCCTGACTAAGGCGTCGAGGCTCAGTTCCCCAAGAGGGCCGATTACCGGGAGTCGTCCAATAAACTCTGGTATCAGGCCAAACTTAAGAAGATCTTCAGGTTGAACCAAAGACAGAGTTTCCTCGAGGCTCAAGTCTCCTTGACCTCTAATATCTGCCTCAAAGCCCAACGTTTTGCTCCCGATCCTCGACAGGGTTATCTTATCCAAGCCATTAAAGGTCCCCCCACAAATAAAGAGAATATTCTTGGTGTCCACCTTTAAAAAGTCTTGCTGGGGGTGTTTCCTGCCTCCCTTGGGGGGTATATTGGCAATCGTACCTTCTAATATCTTTAGGAGGGCTTGCTGGACCCCCTCTCCAGAAACATCCCTGGTTATTGAAGGACTATCAGATTTTCTGGCAATCTTGTCTATCTCATCGATATAGACAATGCCTCTCGTTGCCTTATCGATATCATAGTCCGCCATTTGAACAAGACTGAGGATTATGCTTTCAACATCCTCACCTACATAGCCAGCTTCAGTCAAGGTGGTAGCATCTGCTATGGTAAAAGGTACATTCAATATCCTTGCCAGGGTTTGAGCCAAAAGTGTCTTGCCTGAACCAGTAGGGCCTATCAAAAGTATATTGCTTTTATCAATCTCTACATCTTCGCTGTCATAGCTTGCACTTATTCTTTGGTAATGGTTGTGCACTGCTACGGAAAGAACCTTTTTAGCCCTCTCTTGCTCGATTACATACTGATCCAGACTTTTCTTTATCTCATGTGGTTTGAGGAGAAAGTCCTTCTGTTTGTCTTTCTCTTCCTGCTCATATTCTTCCTGGATAATTTCGTTGCAAAGAGAAACACATTCATCACAGATGTAAACTGAGGGTCCAGCAATCAGCTTCTTGACCTCATCCTGACTCTTACCACAGAACGAACAGACAAGTTCGCCCGATAGATCATCTTTTCTGGTCATTTAACCCTGCTCCTTTATTTTTCCCCATGCCCACCATTTCCCTTTTTGTGATCACCTTATCTACAATACCATACTCCACCGCTTCCTGGCCACTCATGAAGAAATCCCTTTCCGTATCAGTTCCGATCTTTTC
>JGI24422J19971_10002430_pt1 | contig 11573 bp, 7 predicted proteins | sample DeeMarSWOR152_54_FD_19971 | JGI IMG/M metagenome (IMG submission 19971)
CCTGTTCGGCCGCCGATGGCGTAGATTTTTCCGTCAACGACGGCGACCCCTAAGTCATATCGTGGAGTGGGCATTTGGGCTTTTGAATTCCAAGGATTTGAAGTTCCAGTTGCTGTGTTTTCAAAGATTGTTAGGTTGGTAGCCGTCAGGCAAGCGATAATGAGTAGCAGAACAATGCTTTTACTCATGCATGTGCAGCCTCATGCCTGCGTTTCTCGAAGTAGACAACTAGACTTGCGCGCGCGTTTCTTGAAGTGGACCAGCAACCCCGCGCTAACTGCAACAACAGAAGCGGCAGCTACGGATACAACAGGAAAAGGCTCTGGATGAAGCGCAGTTTCTGGAGAAGGAGTGGGCTGTACAGAATTAACAGTGAGAATTATTGAAGCGTTTGAATCACTCTTAGGATTATATACGAACATTGCATCCCTAATAGTCACAATGCCACAAGCTACAATTTGCAATGTGTGTGTTCCCTCAGGAATGCTTGATAGGGTAGTATTGAACTCCATAAATTCAAAATGCTCATTGCTTGTTAGATTTTGGAAGTACAGAAATTGCTCTTCAGGTTGCCAGTCAGCTTTGTAGTAAACGTAGTGCAATTGTGATTGAATGGTATCAGACGCTTCTGGTGCTGATACGTTAAAAATCAACGGAATGGAATTAGCACTGGTTACAGAATTATTTTGAGGAACGCAAACTGAGATTGCTGGTGGAACTATTGTTGGTTCAGATGTTTCTTGGTTGTTCATGTAGAAAATAACTTCGCGCACGCGCGAAGATCGGTCTGTAAAACCAGAGTTCTCTTCAATATCTACCCAAGCGTAAACTTTTAGGCAATGTTTGCCTCCAGAGAGCTTTGGCAGTGCAGTTGAACCAGTAAACCATAAAATTTCATCAATGTTAAGAGAGTTCCCTGTTAAAGTAGTGTTTGCTGAGTCGTCCACACTGTACACAACGAACTTGCTTCTGTTGCCCCAAGCGTAGAAGTTCACGGTTACTTCCAATAAAGGGATGGACTCGTATGTTGTTCCATTTATTGGAGAATTTATTCCTATGCCAACTGTGGGAATGAAGTTGGCTCTTGCAGTCTTTAGAGTTTGCATTCCAGCTACAGTTGAGAATAGGAGTCCTACTGTTAGTGTTAGGGCTAGCGCTGTTCTTTTCATAACTCTCATGCCCTCTTTCGTTTTGCCAAGTTTATTAGAAAACCCAAGCCGAAAACAGCCACAATCACCACTGTTGCTATGACTGGTGTTGTCGGGAAGGACTCTGGTTTGGCCACGGTGAAAGTGACTGTTTCTGAGGGGCGGGTATTTCCAAGTGCGTCGTCTATGTAAAGTGTTAAGTTGTGGTAACCGCTAGCCAGCTCGGTTAAGGTCGTGTTTCCCGTTATTGTCACGTTGGCTTGTCCATCCAAGCTATAGCGCGTCCACTTAACCGATTTGGGCGCCGTGAAATTCAATTGCACATCAGTTGTAGTATAGGTGGTGTTTTGGGGCGACTGAAACGAAATTGACTGAGCTAGCTCAAAATCCAAAACTGCCCAATCTGGCAGCCAGATGCATACGTCATCAATGTCGAAAGAAGACATAAGCGGATAATTATCTATTCCACAATCAATAATCATTTCCTCCTTGAGACCGTAGTCGTAGAACTTTGCCTTAACCAAATAGGGCTCATCGCTTATTCCGTCGCCATCAGTATCAAAGCTCTCCTTGTATATTCTCCAATAGTTTCCTTCTATGCCATTATCCCAAAATTGAAACCCGCGCCCTGGTTGATAACTGGGTCCTTCTTCCCATCCATAGATTTTTAGCCAAGTAAGCACACGAAACTCAGGTAAATTATAACCTTGAAAATTGTTAGCACAAAAAAGGTTATCTGCACCAGAAACATAGAGCGTAGATATATCGTTAGCATAATAGGTATTATTGTTCCCCGAACCAAGGCCATTAATTCTATTTGCAATGATATTGTTTCTATAGCCGACAGTGCTAAGACTGGTTATGTTATTCTTCACAATAATATTTGCTTCACCGTTCACGCCCATCGAAGCAATGCTGTTTCTAAGAAATATGTTGTTTGAGCCGTGGACATCCAAGCCATTATGATCATCGCCGATATTGCTTTCAATAATCCTGTTAAAATTACTATTCTCCAGTTGGAGACTTCCAGCTTTTACTCTGAGAAGGATGCACTCCCGTGAATTCTCTAGCGAAATGTCGCTAAAACCAAAATCGCAAACTTGAACGTCTTTGACTGTTACGTTAGTCACTCTTTCAAGGCTCAAACCGTGATTAGCAGGCCCATAATAGATAGTAACAGCACCATCTATGACGTGCCCTGCTCCATCGAACACTATGTTGCTGCGTTGGATTTCGATGGAGTACTTTTGAGGAAGATCAGCTGTTAAAGTATACACGTTTCCGTCTTGCCTTATGAATTCTGTTTTAGGCGCTACGCTTCCGTCACTATTAATCACAATAGTTGGCAAATACCACATAGGGTTTGCAGTTGCCAAATTAACGAGCATTAGCCCCGTGGTTGAAAGCAAGAGTGCCAATATGAGTGCTGATGTTTTTCTTTTCATAAGTGTCACCTTTTGCGTTTCCTGAAGTAGACCAGCAGACTAGCAGCCGCCACGAAGACTGCGGCTATAGAAACAGCCGCGATGGGTGCTACTGGGAAAGGTTCTGGTGCTAAAGTGGGTTCAGGAGAAGTGGTTTTTTCTGGTTGAGTGTGCTCTATGGATGGTGTTGGTGTGGGGTATGGTTCTTCATATGGAAAACCGCCACCCAAAGCTTCAATGCTAATCACTTCTCCAGAATCAGCCCAAAGCATGACTTCAATGTAGGAAACGCCGCTTGGATAAAACTCGCCCAAGGGTAAATCAACGATCCAAAGAGGATATTTCACAAAATAGTCATCCCGATTTAGAAATGAGAAGCGTGAGCGTATGTTTTCTTCTATTATGTTGAAGTTGGCTGTCCCATTTTTATTTGTATATTGATAGGGCTCCACGCTCTTCAGCGCAATTCTTTCGGCTTCTTCTTGGGAAATATTCACCTCAGAACTTCCCAACTTGTAAAAGCTTCTGTCGTCATAGAACTCTGAAAAGCCCCAATTGTCAAATTCTAGCCGCAGTCGGCTATAGCCCGCTCCGTTAAGCGTGTTGCTCCAGCTGAGAAGCGTACGCTCATGGCTGAGTTTTACTTCTAGGCTCAAATTATCAGCCGTTTTTGTGGTATTGGAAGTGACGTCCACCGTATCCAATAGACTCTTCATTTGACTGATTTGGGTATCTCCAGTGTAGGTTTGGTATCTTTGCAGAATACTCGAGGCAGCATCTTTTAAGTCAGTGGCAGGTTGTTTACTGTAAAGTGGTGGTCCTTGCGAATTCTCGTAGATATCGCATGAGATTAACTTGTTGTCCCAGAGTTGAAACGTGACTGTTAGGACGCTTGTTCCGCATTCGCCAGTAGAGTCAACGAAACCTGTAGAGTCAAGTCTGTATTGTCCTGTTGTCTGAGCAACCCCGCTTAGCCCGAGCCAATAATTCGTTGCATTTGTTATTAGTAGCGCATTGTATTTTGTCATATCAAGCTCAATCACGTCTCTTAAGAAAACAAGCACTTCTTCTACATTTACTGGTGTTTCTGCTGCATATCCAACATTGAATAGTGCTCCAGCTACTGCTGCGAATAGGAGTGCCGAGTTTAGTGTTAAGGCTAAAGCTGTTCTTTTCACAAGCATTACCTTTTGCGTTTCTTGGAGTAGACCAGCAGAGCTAAGCTAACAGCTGTCACCGATGCTGTTGGAGCTATGACCATTGTTGTTTGGAAAGGCTCTAACACTTCCACGCTAAAGTAGATGGTCTTTGAAGCTCCGGTGTTTCCAGTTTCATCCGTGGCGTAAACGGTTATGTTATGTTCACCGTTTGGCAATTCAGTTAAGGTTGTGTTTCCGCTGATGGTTACGTTCTTTTGTCCGTCTAAGCAGTATGCTATTTTGGATACTGCTTGGTTCACAGTGAAGTTTAGTGGAACGTCTGAAACATCGGTTGTTGTGTTTTCAAATGATAAGAACGAGACAGTTGGAACCGTATCTACTGTAAAGTGGACTGACGAGATAGTGCTTATTGAGTAACCGTAGTATTCGAAGGAGAAACCGCCTTCGACGTAGTAGTAATAGCCTCTTTCAGTTGCTTTAACTGTTATGTTGTGTTTTCCTTCAGGTATGTCTTCCAGTGTTAGATTGCAGGAATAGGCGCCTGTGGTTTGACCGTAGAAGTTGTCGTTGAAGTTCTCTGATGTACCTGAGCTGTTATGAACGTAAGTGAACGTGCTGGTTCCGTTAACTGCTGTCTTGTTTTCCAGCCAGTCTGCTTCATAGTAAACTTCAGTTAGGGACAAGCCGTGGAAGATTCTTGTAGGGGGATGATAAGGGGTTTGCCCGAGACTGTAGGGGGTTTGCCCCACGACTGCGTAGAGCGTTAGGTTGACAAAATTCTCGTTGTATGTTTTGTTGTTTTCAGGATGGAGTATCGTGATTGAAGGAGGAGTTGCGCTTGCTGGTGAGTGCATTTCGCCGCTGTATGTTGACTGGCTGAATGGATTCGCCTTTCCCAAATTAACAAGCTGTGTCCCAGCTACTGCTGAGAATAATAGTGCTAAGAGGAGCGTAAGTGCTGATGCCGTCCTTTTCATTGCTCCCTTGCCCTCTTTCGTTTGACCAAGTTTAGCAGAAAGCCAAACCCGAAGACACTTAAAGTTACAAAGGAGGCTATAGCCAGCGTTGTTGGAAAGGATCCAATGATTAATGCTGCTTCGTTCTCTCTTTCGGGTGAAGGAATCTCCCAAGGACTCACAAGGGGAAAACTGTCCACGTTGTTCTCGTTGATGTAGAAAGGTGCATTCCAGANCCCAGAGTTTCCCGATTCGGCGGCGTCAGGATATCTTGTTTCATAGTCGCTCCAGTAGTTTCCCTCTTTGCCATCATCCCAGGAGTTGGGATTTCCGGGCAACCACTGACCCCGTCTGTCTCTGTATGTCCATTGTCCAGGATTGGACACTTGAAGCCCTTCTGTAACGTTGTTGTCGATGAAATTGTTGTGGTGTATTAGGTTATTGTTTTGGGTGGGATCAAGTTTGATGCCCCAGCCGTTGTTTTCCTTTATCGTGTTTTCTGTTATGATGTTCCCGGCTGGTATTTTCTGCCAAGTTGGGCCCATGGTTATTCCTAATGCGTTTTTGCTTATGTAGTTCCTTGAAATGGTGTTGTTGCAAGTTTCGAAACTTAGTTCAATGCCGGTACCTATGTTTGAAGTAACGTTGTTTTCAGTGATGTCTGATTCTTTGGCAAATTCAAGTTTGATTCCACATTCATTGGCTGTGATGTAATTCTTTGAGATGTTGGTTCCATTGGAGTAGCCGACTGATATGCCCTGCCCTGTGTTTTCCCAGATTCTGTTTTCTATGATGCTGTTGTTGTTTGATTCGGAGCTTATTTGGATGCCGTATCCAGTGTTTTTTGTTAGATTGTTGTTTGAGATGGTATTGTTTGATGAGGTTAGGAGGACTATGCCATAAGCGTTGTTCGTGACAGAGTTACCTTTGATGGTTGTGCTATTTGTGTTGTAAAGAAAAATCGCCTGCGCGTTGCTTTCGAGGCGGAGGTTTTCAACTGTTATGCGGCTGCAGTTTTTGAGAACGACCCAACCAGCGTCAGAGGAGACTAGCTTGCCGTGTTGATCGACCCAGTAGTAGACTGGTTTGCCGTTTACAGTGTTTGATTCGTCAATGTCGTTGATCTTTGCGCTGTAATCCGATATGCTGAAATTGTTGCCGACGAATTTGTTGTTTCTGAGGACATTGTTTGATTGCTGGAGTTGGATTCCGTGTGAGTTGTATGCGATGTAATTGTCGGAGATCAGGTTTCCTTCCGAATAATCGTAGAATGCGATGCCGTATTTGTTGTTTGAAATCGTGTTTCCGATTATTTTGTTGTTTCTTCTGATGGGTTGGCCGCCAAAAGTCAGCCATGTGAATTTGATTCCGTATTGGAAGTTGTTTATCTTCAGGTTTTTTATTGTGACGCTGTTTCTTTCTTGAAGGAAAACTCCCGAGCCGGCTCCATTTCCTTGAAGAGTGTGGTCCTGGCCATCGAGCACTATGCCGTCTCGGAGAACTGCTATGGTTCTGTAGATGTCACCTGTCAATGTGTAGGTGTTGCCGTTGCGTTGGATCTTGGCTGTTCCTTCGACGGATCCGTTAGCATTGATTCGGATTCCTTCAGGCACCGATTCTGGGTAAAGAACAAAATTCCCCGAGACATTTTGGATAGGCAGTATTCCAATTGCCATTGGCAGTAGAATCATTGAATAGAACGCTATGGTGAAGAGTGTTTTCGTTTTCACTCTCGGTCTCAATTTAGTAAGCGGGTGCGCTTTGCGCTTCTTGAAGTAAACCAGGAGAGCTAAGCTAACAACTATTACTAATGCTGTGGGAGCCATGATCATTGTTGTTGGGAAAGACGTTGGCTCTTCTACGCTAAAGTAGATTGTTTCAGAGGCTCCAGTGTTTCCTACATTGTCAGTTGCGTAAACCGTTACGTTATGCTCTCCAGAGGGCAAGTCTGTTATGGTGGTGTTTCCAGTAATGGTCATATTCGTCTGTCCATCCAGGCTGTAAGCGACTTGGGAAACTGGCTCATTTACTGTGAAGTTTAACGGCAAATCTGATGGCAGATAAGTTTTGTTTTCAAGTGGCAGAACTGTAATTTTTGGAGGAGTGGCGTCAACAACGAAGTTGACTTTTGAGGCTCCAGTCACATAGAAAACGTACCAATTAAAGATGTAGTGTTCAGAACCGGACCCAACTGCGTAGACCCTTATGGTGTGGTTACCGTCAGGGATGTTGGTTAGATTGAGAGACAGCTTTTCAAAATCAATTGCGGGCAAATCTTGATACTTATCGTACCAGTCGCCCATGAAGAAGAACTTGGCTGTATTGTCAATATGGTCTTCAATACGTGGGCTTCGATAAATCATGGTTTCATTCTGAAGCCAGTCTGCAGTGAAGTAGACCTCTTTGATTCCTATGCTCGAAATATAGTGGAAATCACCAAGAATAAGGGTTTTCGACCCTTTAGTGCTTGCATTAAGAGTCAGCAAGACATCGCGAGTACTATAGGTCCTGTCGTTCTGTGGAGAGATTATAGAGACTTCAGGTGGGTTCACTTTTGCGCTTGGGTACCTTTCGCCACTATATGCGGATTGACTGAAAGGATTTCCCTTTGCTAAGCTAACAAGCTGTGTTACGGCTACTGCTGACAGTAGAAGCATTAAGATGAAAGCTGCCTTCAACATTGGTTTCTTTCTCACAGGTAATCCCTGCTCAATACTGGGTTTTTTCGCGATAAAAGGGTTTTTATCAAGGTTTCTTGACAAAAAAAGCCAGAAAAGCCCGTTTTTTAGTCAAGGTTTCTTGACAAGACTAGTTTTTTAGTCAACGTTTCTTGACAAACAGCTTTTGGCGTTAGTCAAGGTTTCTTGACTAAGCCCAAATCAACGTTTAATTTTCTAATTTCTAAACTAAAACCTAAAAGAAGGAATGGAATTTAGAAAATCTCAGGAAATTGTTCTCTTCCGTTTGCGTTTCTTGAAGTAAAAGAGTAGGGTTAAGCCGATTATGGCTGTTGAGGCTCCAGAAGTGGCAACGATGAGCGTTGTTGGTGAAGCCTTTGGTTCTGGTTTGGGTTCTGGCTCCGCTGTTATGGTGAAGTTGATTGTTTCTGATGTTCCAGTGTTGCCAGCTAAATCCTGAGCGTGCACAGCTATGTTGTGCGATCCAATGGACAATCCGTTCAGCGTTGTGTTTCCATCAATCAATGCGTCGTCTTGCCCATCTAGACTGAGCTTGACTTGTGAAACGTTCTCGTTGACTGTGAAATCTAATGGAATTTTTGTTGTAGTGATGTTGTCACTGGTGTACGTTTTGTTCACTGGAGACAGGATTGATATGTTTGGCGGAGTCAAGTCTATGGCGAAATTGAGTGTGTCTGTGTATGAACTTTTATGGGCAACTAACCCAGAGGCTTCCAAGTAAACAGTTAAGGTATGTGAGCCCTCAGATAATTCTGGTAACTTCACTAATCCAGTTCCGCGGTAAACAACATGCAACTCTGTGGGGTCATCAATCACATAAGGCATAGGGCCTTCATGTTTCCCGTCGATACTATAATTTAACGAGTATTTGATACCCAATCCACAGGCGATGGTGAAGTTCAAAGTTAGAAATTTGGAATTGTAAGTTCTGTTGAGAGGAGAGAAAATGGTAACACCAGAAGAGAAACTAATGACATCCTTAGAATCTGCCTTAACTAGATGATTGCTCGACATTAGTGAAGCAAAAAGTATCGAAAAGATGAATGGCAAAACTGTTTTTTTGCCCAGTTTTTGTCCAAGCCTCCATTATATAGCGGATGCTGAAAAGGGTACTTAACTCTCCCCAGAGAACAGACTGTTCCGCAAGAAGAACATATGACATTTGTACCTTAAGCAAAGCTTCTTTGAAAAGCGCGCGTTAAGAAAAACGCAATTTGCCTTGTAGCAAGACTAATTGCTTTTTCCGTTCAGAGTCTTTTTCAGCCCCCTTCTCCTCTCCGTTGCGCCTGATTCATAATAGTCTATGGCTAAACTAAAAAAGGGGAAAGTGGGTTTGTGCGTTTCCGTTTGGATGCTTATCGTTTTCTGAGCAGTAGTATGCCGACTATGACGATTGCGATGATTATGCCGATTCCGAAGCCCATAACGTACGTGTCGGTCATGGGTGCGGGCGTCGGCGTAGGCGCTGGCGTAGCAGCAGGCGCTTCTTCCACGCCTATGGCGGTTGATGCGTGCGAGCCATAGTATGCTCCGGAGCCTTCGAACGTAGCGAAGATTGTATATTCACCTGGAACCTCTGGTTCGAACATCAGCTTGAAAAAGCCGTCTGCGTCAGTTGTTGTTCTGCCAACCTCGTAGCTGTTGTTGTTCGGGTCAAGAACCTCTATGACTACTTCAACGCCAACTGTGTCTGCTGGACGTGGAAACTGCATGTACACGTATTGCATCCAGTCGCTCATGCTCTCGTCAGCTACAGCTGGAACACCATGTGGGAACCGTGCAGTTAAAGCGTATTCTTGTGTGCCTGGAGATATGTCAGTCACCATGCCCTTTACCAGTACGCTGCTGCCGTGTACTGAAACTTCTGGTGACGCCGTAACCGTAGTGGCGCTTGGACCTTTACCTATGGTATATATGCGGTTGTCGTATGTGTCCATCAGCGCTATTATGCTGTCTCCGATAATTGCGTTCCCTCCCCAGTCGGTTGCACGGAAGGCGCCATCTATTCTAAAGATTTCCTCTCCTGTTGTTGTGTTGAGGCAGATGAAGGATGCACCACGCGGTTTCGGGTCAACGGGAGAGTGCTCACTATGAGCTAGGTAGATTTTTCCGTCAGTAACGAATAACATGTTGAGAGGCCAGTTATTACTCCACAAGATTTCGTTGTACGGGTCAACTGCTTTGTAGGTCCACAGGTGCGCGCCAGTTTCGATGTCGTAAGCGTACACTATTCCGCCCATGCCAACTGAGAAGAGTTTGCCATAAGCGATGCTGTTTTCTATACCAAATATGTCCAATTGTGCTTGCGAAGGCGTTGGACCCCAAAGTTTCTCTCCATTGTCGAGGTTAAAGCCATAATGCGCTCTCTGCTCTTTTGACCACAAAGTGAAAATGCCATCTTCCAAGCTAGAAGCCCCAAAACCTATGTCCAAGTCTCCTGCCGGTGGTTGCCAAGTTCTATTGAATAGCAACGTTCCTTCCTGCCCGGGTTTTGTGCTCAAAGCCCATGTTGTGATTGGCGGTTCCCCAATGCGAGCCTCGAAAAGCTCTGCGTTAGAGCCGATGATTCTGTCTTCAAAGAAAATCGCTTGGACGCTTCCCGGTAAGCCCGTTGGTATCGTCTCATTCCATTCATACCCAGTTCTCGCGTCGAAAGTCTTTTGGATGTTGGCATTAGAGCCCCAACTTCCATCCTCGCTTTCACCTGTCAACTGTGGGTTGACAACTTTGGTTGAGTTCCACAGAGCCACCCAGCCTTGCGCTAGGTTAACATCGTATATGTAAATCTCACCGTTTGGACCATATATTCTGTTGCCCGAAGGCACATTTGTCATTCGGTATGCGAACTCTCCGGTGAAAGCGTCGTATGCGGTCCAAGTGTTGTCCATTGCACCGGTATAGAAATTGAAGTTCTGAACCACTTCCCATATGTATGCGAAAGCGCCGTGATAGTTCCATGCGTCCCAATAGAACACTTGACCAAACGTTAGCCTAGTGTTATTTCTGAACCAAAGCTCTTCACCGGTATGCAGATCCACAGCCATAATTCCCTGCTGCTTCCACATTGATTCAACAAAGGGCGGCATAACAAAGGATCCAGTGGTGAATCTGTTGTAGTAGAGTACTCCGTTGATGATTACGGAACTTCCTCCTCCCCAATCTGAAGCTTCCCAGTCTCCAAATTTGCCTTCGTACGCATCTCCTTCTTCATAGGCATGAGGCCCAAGCTCTCCTCCTACGAGTCCTCCCGTCGCCAACGGTTTAGCCCATAGTACGTGGGGAGTCTCCGGTCCTTCGTTATAAGGAGCGAATCTGTTGGGCGGAGTGTTCAGCCAGTTTCCTGCAATGACGTTCCATTCTCTAGCCTGCGCGTTTATGGGGCGTGTCCAGTATTCGGTTGGAAGCGGCACGCCTGGATAAGATGGCACGGGCTCCTCCTGCACTACAAGTTCCACTTTCGGACTGCTGCTGGCTTCATACCTTATAACACCAATTTCGTAGAGTTTGGGATCAAAGATAATCATTGTAGGGACAGCGGTCCAGTTGTAATCCTGTTCAGGGAAGTGCGTCTGGAAAGTGTAATTGCCGACCATAGTGGGCGTGTATACGGTGCCTGTTGATCCCGTCGCGTCTGTTCTGAGGGGCCCCAGCGTTTCAGTAGTTCCGTCAGGCCTTGTAACCGTCACTGTTAGACCCTCCCAACCATCTGTGTATACCCCCAGCTGGTCTGTAATCCCGGTCCAAACCAATACTTCTTGACCGACCCCCACTGGGTTAGGCATAAGACCACAGACGGCGTAAGTCTTTTTCGTTATGTAGTCAGCCTGTGCGTTTGCAGTTGGTAAAGCAACAAGCGATATAGCCATAGCAAACAACAGAAACAAAGAAACAACAGTAGCCTTAGTTCTGCTTCTTGAAATTCTCATGTGTTTTTATTCTCCTCGATTTTATTGCGCATAACTGCGCGACTAGTATATCATACCGTAAACTACTTAATTCTTCTGTTTGGAAAATAAGCTACATTTACATTCCATTCTATTCAAGATTGTGCGCAAAAAATTTTGCAGTTTACGGAGGCAATCTTGCTGTAACCCTTAGGTGTACACCAATTATTTATCTACTAGGCAAAAGACATGTGAAGAGCTGCAATGATTGTGAAACATCCTGAAAAAGTCCCTAGCGCGCG
>JGI24422J19971_10002432_pt1 | contig 11571 bp, 4 predicted proteins | sample DeeMarSWOR152_54_FD_19971 | JGI IMG/M metagenome (IMG submission 19971)
TTCACTAGTATCGGATTAAATAGACGGGGCCTTTTTAAGATACCCTTCGGTTTGAGTTTGGCCGTAGTAGAACGATAAAACACCTTTTAGAGCCGTTCTATCGAAAATGCTGAGCCGATCTAACTTTTTCCCAGCTTATATAGAGGTCCTCTGCCATTTTTCTAAATCAAATGGGGCCTATACCAAATCAATCAGTATAAGCCCCGAATTTACAAGTCTACTTCACGTTTTAAGGTGCCGGTGCATACAAACGAATATCATCGATGTATATCGTACCTGAACCACCGGCCACTGGATTCTTCTTGTTGCCAAGACCAATAGCAATCGCATTGACATTGGCAAGGTTCACGCCCTGGTCTGCAAACGCCTGCAGGTCGATAGTCCATTCGGTCCACCTATCTATCTGTGCTGCATCAGGATTATCATTCGTGACAATCGCATTACCGTTTAGAGCAACATACAACGTCTCAGCAGCATTATCCGAATTGCCCCTGAACCAGATAGATAAAGTGCTGACACCNTCCTCGGTCCAGTCACGCGGATAAGTCAGCGTCAAAGTTGCCTCAGAGTACCCAACACTGTTGTCGTAGAAAAACGGCATCGACTGGTCGCCTCCGTGAACGATAGTTTGCTCTACAAAAGGAGGATTGTCATAACCAACCAAGGAACCGTTTGTCGGGTCTTCATATCCGTCTATCCATGCGTCAAATATCCTGTTGCTTTCGGGGTCAGCGGGATCAAGGTCATTGTAGGACTCAAAGTCGTCTACGACAAGGAAGCCGGCTGTCGTAAAGCTCCAGACGATGCCTGTCCACGGACTGTCGGGATTGACGTCATTGACCTCATCAATACGCCAATAGTAGGTGACACTCAGCTCGAGTTTTCCCGGGTCATAGCTCTCAGCACCAAGGTCCCTGGTGCCTATATACTCCGGCGAGCCGGTATCGGCATTTTTCACGGCATCTTTATCTGCACCAAAGTATAACTGGTGCGAGGCAGCATAGACACTCGGCGACCATGTAATAATCTGTGTCTGCTTTACATCCACAGCGCCGTTAGCCGGGTTCGGGCTCCCGACGGCACCCTCAGTAGTAAAGCTCCAGACGTCGCCTTTATACGTCTCGATAATATCAAACTCATCGACACGCCAGTAGTAAGTCTTAGCCAATTTAAGTGTGCCTGGGTCATAGGTCGTAACTCCCTGGGGAAGTCCACCACCGGCGTTGTTCACATCGTCAAAATTGTCGCCAAAATACACAGTGTGCAGTTTCGAGCCGAAACCTGACGTCCACCTCAGAGTTACATCCGGGTCTACAGACTCTTCAGCATCAGCCGGGTCTGGTGCATAGGCGGTCTTAGGGGGAACCTTAAAGCTCCAGACATTACCCCTCCAGGGACTATTTGGGTCCACATCATTGACCTCGTCGATTCGCCAGTAGTAAGTCGTGCCCGGAACAAGGCCTTCCGGATAAGGAAATCCGGGAAAGCCGATAACAATAAACGTCCCGGCCTGGTTGCCGATGAACGTACCTTCGGCTCCATTGTTCACATCGTCAAAATTTTCACCCAGGTACACATCGTGCGAGACGGCAAAATCTCCCGGGGACCAGGAGAGGTTCACCCATGTGTCCAGAATGAGAGAGCCATCTTCCGGATTGGGACGACTCGCGAACGGTTGGTCGGGGACAATTCCCACAAGGCCACCGTTCATTATCGCTTCAATATCTTCAGCCTCCAGAGCTACATTGAATAAGGCAACCTCGTCGATGAAACCATCAAAAGGAGAACCCGTATCATTGGAATGTACCCCTATCCTAACAGGTTGATCATCGTACATTATCTCACCTTGTCCGTCGCCACTGGCTACATTTGCACCATCCAGATATAGTATCGCAGTAGTTCCATCATAGGTAAGCGCCATGTGGTACCATGTGTTGTCTTCAAGAGCTGGTCCTGTAACAAATGTTGTAGTATTCCCAGGTCCGAACGCCAAACCCCCTTGTGCCATCCCATCTTGATGAACTCTAAATACATATCCGGCCATATCGTTCCAATCGTTACCAGTCTGGAATATATGACCATACCCATTAAGCTTTCTCGTATTGAACCAAGCCATGATCGTAAAGTGTGGGGTTTTCATGCTTTCCCCAGTGGCAAACTCAATATAGCTACCTGCGCCGTCAAACTCCAGAGCACCACCAAATTTGCTCTCGTTGGTCCACTCGGGACCATTAAGCGTTCCGTCATTCCCGTTTCCGGAAGAGTCCTGAGCTACATCACCTCCCCCTTCATCAAAAAGCCAAATTCCTACAACAGTTTCGTGATCAACTTGGGCATAGCTTTGTCCTGTAAACATCAAAATAATGATAATAAAACTGATGCAAATTATGGTTAAGCGTGTCATTTTTTTTCTCCTAATTTTAACCTAAAACTGATAGGAAATTTTGCTCCGGCCACACACCGAAGCCTGATATCTTCGGGTTGATCTCTATATAGAAATAGTTAATTGATGAGAAGTATGCATATGAGGCTGCGCAGCACAAAGTCGTCAGGTTCTTACATAAAACTCTGCCTCTGGAGCAATACATAATAACTCCTCCTCTATTCAGAAATTAAAAAAGAGTTGCACCTGCTGAATGAACTTAAAGCCATGGATGCCCGACCTGCACAGGCACAAGATTCACTAATATTATTTATATCATATTATCTACTTTTTCGTCAAGTAAAAATTCTTGATAGTACACTGTTAAGCGTGATTCTTACAGTCGTTATGGCACACCATATATTTGTCATGAGAGTGCCAGATCGTCAGAAGCTTTTGGAACAGCTCCACTAGCAAATCATAGTGGATGGGCCGCGCCCTAAGCACTCCCAAAACAGCCCCATTTTCGATAGTTACAAAATATCAGAATTCTTCAAAAAGTCATCTCTTTCAGGAGCTGTAAAACACCCTGATTTTCAGGTGACATCATGTCACCAAAATGTCTCCACAAATGTTGATTTTGCCTATATCGAGTCCGAATACATGTCGGTTTTTTGCGAAAATACAAATATTTTCAAATTAAAATCGGATTACAAAAACTCTTAATTAATTGCTCTTAATTAATCTAATTAAGTAGTCAATGCTTTGAATTTAATCAGAAAACGCCGATTTTGCGCGAACGGATTCAATGGCCGTTCCTATTTTATTCCATATAATAATCACAAGCCAATGTCATGTATTAAGTTATGAATTTGGAGCGCATTTACCATGTTAGGAAAGTACAACCAAAAATACAACTAAATCATAATTATCTATTAAAAAACATCACTATTTTTTTAAAGAGACAGAAGGATAAAAAGGTCAAAAAGAACAAGAAGAAAAACACGGTCGGACAAATTTTCTCTAACTCTACATTCCACAGGACAGTACTGTAATCCGTGAAGAATCTACTTTTCCTTAATTATCGGGGATTCTCTATATAAAATTAAATGAAACGCTCCTGTAAACTTGAAATCCCATAATACCAGAATTCCAATTAGTTTTCAACTATTCTCCGGTAAGTTAAAAAACGCTGTGTTGCAAAAAACGGAAAGCCGAACACTTACATCAAGAATCCGCTTTTTCTTACTATTTTAGCACATTGCAAGCGTTGCCCTTCATTCCGGAGCCCATTTTTAGCGGTTTCATCCATTATCCTATGTTCTCCGGTTAAAGATGATCAAAACTGGCTTGAATGGTCTCCATAAACTCTATACCATAATAATAATGTTCATTTGCCATATACTACTTGGGAAATCTGGGCTCAAGGTTTTGTGTGCGTCAGAAACTGCCCTTGATAGATATTATTGAAGGGGCTATGTTGGAAAAAAACAGGTCAAAATATTAATTTTTTTATGCGGTGAAGGTGTTGACTAAAAACGCGAATTGGTCGAGAATGCAAACAAATTTGAAGAGATGTTTTTGTGTAAATCACAACGAATGGATAGCCTTTGGAGTTTGTGTTGTAAATAGCGATGCTTTTTTTAGAAAAGACTATGATTATTAAAGCTTTACAAAAAATTGGATGCTCATTGCTTGTTGTAATTGTAGTCGTAAGCTGCAAAACTCAAACTAAGCAGCCACGGAAGTTACAACAGGGTATCACGGCAAATAATTCTAATACAGCCATATCTGACTCTCTGGGCAAAGCACTTGCCGAATTTAATCGAGGAGCGGCCCTTCTTGAACAATACCAGTATGCTGAGGCAGCAAGCGCTTTCGAGACCGTTTTGGATATTGTTCCGGATTGGGCTACAGCACGCTTTAACCTTGGGCTTGCTTATTTCAACATGCAGGTCAAACCAGAAGCGGAAAAGTATCTCAAACTTGCACGTGAGGCATTTGAAGCTGTGTTACAATTTAAGCCAGATCACCTCCATGCCCAATTTTGTCTGGGACTTTATTATCAGAACCTTGGCCAAAACGAAAAGGCACTTGAATATTTTCGTGCAGTGCACGAGAATGACAGGGATGACCCCCACGTGCTGTATAAATACGCCGAGACTCTTATAAGCCTTGGCTTAACAAAAGACGGCACCGAGATGCTTGAAAGAGTTGTTGTTCTCGACCCAGGCTTTATTTCCGCAGTCTATAGACTCGCGACTCAATATCAACGTATGAAGCAGTATGAAAAGGCAAAATCTCTTTTTGTCCGTTTTGAAGAACTCAAAGACGCGGAGCTGACCGGCGGGACTTTTACCGTTCTCAAAGCGTATGGAACGGTGGGTAAGTATTATATGGCCCTTGGCGCGGACAATCTTCCGCTATCATCATTAAAAACTTCTCCGCGAATTCGTATTCTTTTCTCTCCCGAAATAAAGACTTTAGGTGTCGGAACTTCGTCCTGGAATTACCTCGGTAGCACGATTGCCTTACCGGGAATTGCTGTTGGTGACATAGATAGCGATGGTGATCTTGATCTTTGTATTACTTCATTCGGTACCGACGGGAACGTGTTGCTATGGCGCAACGATGGTACGGGGAGATTTTATTCGAGCACGGCTGTCGCGCAGCGGGGCATCTGTCCCTATTTCGGAGATGTGGATAATGATGGCGACCTTGATCTTTGGCTCGGCCGAGCAGGTCCGGACCTCTATTTTCAAAACGATGGGGAGGGTAACTTCATAAGAACTGATGTCTCTGAAATTGACGGTGGTGATTTGGTTACTCCATGCGCGCGGCTTCTTGACATCGACAGCGACGGTGATTTAGATTTTCTGGCATTTCGCCTTACAAACGGCACAGTTCCAGCTACTGCGCTGCTCGAACCAGCTGCAAGCAGCCTTTATAACAACAACAGGGACGGTTCGTATACCGACATCGCCGAAAAGCTTGGGCTGAGGTTTGAGAAAACTCCTGTCTCTGTGACGGTGTATGATGATTTTGATAACGACCGTGATTTGGATTTGGTAATCTTTTCCGCAGGCGAGCAGGAACCCGTCATTTGGGTAAACGACCGAGTTTGGAAATATCGCATACTCAAGACCGAATCGACCGGACTTGTGGTGAAAGATGTCATTAGTGCCGCTTCAGGGGATCCTGATAAGGATGGAGACCGAGATCTTCTGGTTTTTACAAAAAAAGGACTGCACCTTTTTGTGAATCACGCGGGCTTTTCTTTTACCCGTCACCAGCGCTTTGCGGATAGCTGTGGCTGGCTCGGTGGGACCAGTGGACAGTTTGCTGATATGGACAATGACGGTGACTTGGATATTATAATTGCCGATGCTTTCAGGCGTGACAACAGCCGTGGTCCGGCACTTCTCATCAACGATTGGCCTGACGATAATTTTGTCAATGTGCTGGAGATCGACCCCGGAAATCTTCTTGCCGCGATTACCACTGAGAAGGGAGCGAGTTGTGTGGCGGCAGATTTTACAGGCAATGGAAGATGCGATCTCCTTTTAGCGCCAATCGGTGAAAAACCTTTTTTGGTGGAAAACGTAACTCCGGGTGGTCATTGGATTGAAATTGACCTTCGTGGAGCACGCAAAGAGGATAAAAAGTCACGCTCGAACAATTCTGCTATTGGCGCTCGGGTGGAGGTCAAAGCCGGTACCATTTCCCAACAATATGTAGTGGGAGGCTCTTCCGGCCCGGTTGCAATGCCCCCCCATCGTATTCATGCCGGATTAGGCCGCTACACCAAGGTGGATTGGCTGCGTATAATGTGGCCTGACGCCGTGCTTCAGGCAGAACTGGAGCTGCCTGCAGATCAGGTGGTGACGATTGACGAGCTGCAACGTAAGGTTTCTTCCTGTCCACATCTTTTCGCGTGGGACGGTTCGCATTTTGAGTTCATATCCGATTTTGGAGGCATGGGAGGAATCGGGTATCTTATTGCACCAGATGTCTATTCCAAGCCTGATCCCACGGAGTATTTGCCGGTTTTTGATGTTAAACCACGTGAAGGTGAGTACATCTTTCAAGCAGTGGAACCTATCGAGGAAGTGGTCTATTTTGATGAAGCCAAATTAATCGCGGTTGACCATCCGGTGGGCACAGAAGTTTATCCCCATGAGATGATGGCCGTTAATACCTCACCTCCACCTTTTGAGCTTTTTTGCTTCAAAGAAACAATCGAACCGGTACGCGCTGTTGACCATCGGGGCGTTGATGTTACTGATGAAATACGACTGATCGACCGACATTATGCCGGTGCGACAAAGCCAGACCACCGTTTCATAGGCTTTGCCGAAGATCATTTCGTAGAGCTTGACTTCGGCGATCGTCTTCAGAAGGTATCGCCTCAATCACGGCTGGTGCTGTTTCTTCACGGATCAGTCGAGTACCCTTACTCTTCAACAAACTTCGCTGCAAGCCAGGCAGGTATGCACCTTAGAGCTCCGAGTATCCATGTCTTTCGTGATGGCGCGTGGGTGGAGCTTTTCCACGAGGTGGGATACCCAGCTGGTATCCGACATATGATGACTCTCGATGTCACCGGAAAGGTACTGCCTGGCGACCAGCGCATTCAAATCTCCAGCAATATGGAGATGTACTGGGATCAAATATTCATTGCGCCTATAATTGAGGATGGGGGGATTTGCGTCCAGGAAATTCCGGTTAAAAGTGCAGATCTTCATTTCCTGGGTTATCCGCGGGAATACTCTCCCGATGGGCGGCATCCGAATCTTTACGATTATGGCAGTGTGGACGGGGCCGTTGCGTGGAAAATTATGGAGGGGAACTATACCCGCTATGGTGAGGTGGCAGAGCTTCTGGAAAGGGCGGACGACTGTTATGTCATTATGGGGCGCGGAGAGGAGCTTACACTGCGTTTTTCTGCAGGCGCTTTTGGCCCGACGCCGAATGGATACCGTCGTTCGTTTATTCTCAAAACAGACAGCTTCTGCAAAGACATGGATCTTTACTCGGCATATCCTGATACCGTAGAACCGCTTCCCTTTCATTCCATGAGCAACTATCCTTATGGGGCAAATGAAAGATATCCCGACGATGAACAACGGCGGGAATACCATCGGCGTTTTAATACTCGGCGGATAGGCGAGCCGGAGAATTGAACGAGGCTCATAGTAGTATCTTCGGCATTAGACTAGGAAGATCGTCGGCTGGATGAATGTTGTGTAAGAGTGATTTTCTGGTACAGTATAAAATACAGATCTCTACAATGTATTTTTTGCACCAGGTCCGAAAGCCTTTGCTAAGGTAGTTTTTGATGAAAGAGCATAAGAAAACTGGGGAGCCGGAAAAAACATATTCAGGACCTTCACAGCTATCCGTCCCGGCTTCTCCGAAGCAAGCTACAAAAGTGTTGATTGTAGGGGTAATCGTATGTGCCGACATTACTGGTCTCTTCTGGGTGAGACCTTTGTCGGGCTCAAGTAAAAAACTACAAAAAATAGACACACCCATGAATTCGATGGAACTGCCAGCGCCCCCACAGGTCAGTTCGGTACTTACTCCGGAACAAAGAGTGGCTGTATTGAAAAAAGAGGAATTGGAACTTGCCGAAAGGCTGATGAGTGACTTTCCAAACAACGTAGACGCGATCGTGTTGATGGGCAATGTGTGGGAGCGGCATGGCGATGCTATCGAGGCGCTAAAATTCTGGAGAAGAGTATTAGAGCTGGATCCAAAGCGGTCCGATGTATATAAAAGCATAGGATGGTTTGCCATGCAAAAAGGTCAGTTTGAGGAAGCCATTGCGTACTGGCGAAAGGCTCTGGAGGTCGACCCCCAAATTCCCAATGTACATAACAACATTGCCCTCGCATTGATGGGGCTAGGCAGACAGAAGGAAGCGATCAAAGAATTAGAGAAGGATGTTCAAATTTCTCCTCACTCCAGCTTTAGTTACTTTATGCTTGGGCAGGGATTTCTGCAGGAGAAGGAGTATGAAAAGGCCAAGAAGCATTATGAAAAGGCAATAATGCTTCAGCCCAGCTATACCAATGCTTACTATGGTCTTTTTACTGTTTGCACAAGATTGAAGCAGCGAGACAAAGCCCAAGAGTACTTAGCTATATTCAGGAAGCTAAAAACCGAGGACATGAAGATTCTGAAGGATCGCAATGATGCCGTTGATGATCTTGTTAATATGCAAAAAGGCGCATCCGAGACTTATATGCACGCAGGTAAAATGTATCAAGATAGTGGGGATTTAAAAAGGGCCGAAGAACTCCTGAAGAGGGCGACAACACTTAGTCCGAAAAATATGGTATGCTTTATGAAGTTGGCGTCCTTATATCAGATGACTAACCAGATATCGAATGCACTTCAGATGCACAAAAAAATCAGCCAAATTGAGCCTGAAAATCCGACCTGCTATCTGAATATTGGGCTCTTTTCCACACAGTTAAAACGGTTCGCCGATGCAGAAGAGGCCTTCCGCAAAGCTATCGCTCTGGCGCCGAATAGTTCCACCGGATATCGCGAGCTTGCCCAGCTATATCTAAAGTCAGAGAGAAAATTTCCGCAAGCAAGGGAGCTTGCGAAAAAGGCCGTAGCGTTAGAGGCGATTGCCGTAAATTACTTTGTATTATGCTGGGCTTCCGACAAGAACGGTGATACAGCAAATGCGCTGAAGGCGATAGAACAAGCAATACAACTGGAACCCGATAATTTGAGATACAAACAGATATACAAAAGTATCAAAAACAGGAATTAAGGTGATGGGTCTTACAGGCACTCGAATGCGTTGGGGAATCGTCGGACTAAGTCGTGGCGCGATACCACCCTTATTGTGCATATTTTCCTATGCTTATGCCAATGGCCCTATTGTGCTGAGCGACGTCACTAAAGAAACGGGAGTAACTTTTGTACATACCGATGGTGGATGCGGACAGCGATATATAATGGAGACAGTGAGTGCGGGATTGGCGCTTTTTGACTACGACGATGACGGGGATATAGATATATATTTTCTAAATGGTGCACCTCTCAAGGAGACAAAGGCTGAAGTCGTGCCCATAAATGCGCTTTATCGAAACGAAGGCGGTTGGAGATTTACTGATGTTACGGAAGAAGCGGGTGTGGGTGACACTGGATACGGCTTAGGCGTTGCGGTCGGTGATTATGATAATGATCGAGATTTAGATATTTATCTGAATAATTACGGTCCGAATGTCCTATACTGCAATAATGGCGATGGTACCTTTACCGACGTGACAAAAGAAGCAGGCGTGGACAATGGGTTTCAAGTGGGAGCAGGGGCCTGTTTTCTCGACATGGACAAGGATGGCGATTTGGACCTTTACGTTTCCAACTACCTTGAATTTTCTTATGAGAAACATGTTTCGACAGCAACCAGAGGATTTCCCGTGTATGCAAATCCCCGTTTTTATCCGCCTTTGCCCGATACTCTGTACCGTAACAACGGCGACGGCATCTTTACCGATGTCAGCAAGGCCTCCGGCGTTGGTGAGCATGCTGGATGGGGCATGGGGATCGTATGCGGTGACTATGATAATGATGGTGATACGGATGTCTTTATTGGAAACGATGTGGGAGAGAATTTTCTTTTTGAGAATGACGGAACGGGAAAATTTGAAGAAGTCGGGCTTATGGCCGGAGCTGCCTACGACCTGCACGGCGATGAACAGGGAAGCATGGGGGTTGACTGCGGCGATTACAACAATGATGGGTTGTTGGATTTTTATGTGACTTCTTACGAGGGACAGTTGGCCACACTCTACAGGAATTTGGGCGGTAGTATGTTCGAAGACGTAACACTAATGACCGGCGCGGGAGCGGGAACCCTCCCCCATGTAACTTGGGGCAATAGCTTCGTCGATTTTGATAACGATGGGCTTCGTGACATCTTTATCGCATGTGGTCACCTGCAGGATAATGTTGAAAGTTATGACGATACCACTACATATTTTGCACAAAACATACTCCTAATGAACACCGGTAACGGAAAATTCATCAATGTATCGGATAATAGTGGTGATGGCATGAAGATAAAGTTAAGCAGCCGGGGCGCGGGCTTTGACGATTTAGATAATGACGGTGATATCGATGTAGTGATTCTGAACTCCCGCCGGGAACCTACTATCTTGAGAAATGACTCGCCTTCTAAAGGGCATTGGCTGCAGGTTAGTCTAAGGGGAGTTAAAACCAACCGGGACGGGATAGGAGCACACGTTAAAGTAGTAGCGGGTGACTTGACTCTTGTTGATGAAGTTCACAGCGGTCGTGGGTATCAGAGCCATTACGGAATGCGTCTTCACTTCGGATTGGGCGGTCGTGAACGGGTTGACCGTATCGAGGTGCGTTGGATTGGTGGCGGGATCGATGTTTTTGAGGATATTGCAGTGGATCAATTCTTAACGCTTACCGAGGGAGGTTCGAAAACTGAGCATAGGTAAGCAGAGCAGATTTTGTTTTCGAAAGCGGTTTCACACGGCCGTCTCTTACAGTACCCAGACCAATCAACCGCGAATTGTTTCCGAGCGAATCCCAATGTATGCTTCCTGTAACGCCTTGCCAGCAGGAAAGTCTCCTGACCTCATCGCATATACGCGCACGGTTAAGACCAGCTTGATGGATAGCAGCAATCAAAAGGTTGACGGCATCATAGGTGTGTGCGGCAAGATAGTCAGGACGGTGTCCAAAGCGGGAAGCGAATTTATCTTCGAAACCTTTTGAACTTTCACCGGGGGTATAAAGCAACGGGAAGACCACATCATTCGCTGCCCGGCTGGCTTGTTCCAAAAAACTTCGTTGTCCCAAAGAAGGCCCCCCGAAAATAAGCCCTGTAAAGTTTTTTTCTCGAACAGCGCTGATTATGCTCGCGCTTGCGCGTGCGCCAGCGATTAAAACTAAGGTATGCGCGTTTATGTGTACAATTCTTTCCACAAGCTCGTCGATTTTTCTTTCGTTGGGATTAAATTCAAGGTGGCAAAATGGTACCAATTGGCGCCGAGTAAGAGACTTGGAAAGTTCAACCGTGAAGAGATGGGAGTCGTGATCTACGGCTGATACCAGGAGAAAGGACTTTCCCCCAATGTGCGAGGCAATAGCATGGGCCAGAACCGGTGCTTGAAGATGATCTCCCGGTAGGCACGAAAACATCCATGGAACAT
>JGI24422J19971_10002433_pt1 | contig 11571 bp, 13 predicted proteins | sample DeeMarSWOR152_54_FD_19971 | JGI IMG/M metagenome (IMG submission 19971)
TTATATCTCCTATCATATGTCTTACTAAATAATATATATTTCTGATCTGTATTTAAGCATTACTTTCAAACAGTAGAACACAAATACACTTCACAAAACCAAAGGAAAAAGTCCATAGAAACTGAACTTCTCGCATCCTACACCAATAATCACTGACACAGCTTTGTTCTGTTCAGTCAAATCTTTCTCCGAAAAAACTAGCTAACTCTTGACTGCAAAAATTTAACGAAGAGAGAATCAATATTTTTGGTCAATCGCAGGTTAACTTTCCGTCGCATCCAAGGAACAGAACTTAAAAACTTTTGGAGATCTTTTAGGTATATGAGGTAACTGTTCTGAGGCATAGATCATGAAAATCTCGAGAAACCAATTGGCAAAAATGATCGATCACACTCTGATTAAACCCACCGCAACCAAAGACCAAGTAATAAAACTCTGTGAAGAAGCTAAAAGATACAACTTTGGATGTGTTTGTGTTAATTCAATATACGTTTCGTTGGCTGTTCAACTTCTGCGAGGAACCGATGTTAAAGTTTCCTCCACTGTTGGCTTTCCTTATGGTTCCACTCTACCAGAGGTGAAGGCCTTTGAGACTAAGAGAAGCTTGGAAAATGGGGCTCAAGAAATAGACATGGTCATGAACATAGGTGCCCTAAAGTCAAGGAATTATGAAACCGTGAAGAACGATATTGAGGCAGTAGTAAACCTAAAACGTTCTTCCGATGATGTTGTGGTAAAGGTTATAATTGAAACCGGATACCTAACTGATGAAGAAAAGATAATAGCTTGTAGGCTCGTTAAGGAAGCCAAGGCAGATTTTGTGAAAACTTCCACCGGCATTGTTGGAGGCGCCACAGTGGGGGATATTAGATTGATGAGGGAGATTGTGGGCAAAAATATGGGTGTAAAGGCAGCAGGAGGCATACGAACTCTCAAACAAGCGTTGACAATGATTGAAGCTGGAGCAAATAGAATCGGAACAAGCACAGCAGTCGCCATAATTGAGGAAATCGCCGAAAATTGACGGCAAGATTTTGAAAGAAGGTGAAATGGAAATTCGACTTGCTGGTCAGACTACATTCTTTGAGGAGCTTCTATCCCAAGTAGGTTAAGGGCATTTCTAAGCACTATTCCAACGGCATCAACAAAGGCGAGTCTCGCGTCACTTAGCCCAAGTGGTTTGGCTTTTATCACTGGTAACGCGTTGTAGAATGTGTTAAATTTGTCTGCCAGTGCATTAGCGAAGTCGGCGATGATGTTTGGTTTGAGATTCTCAGCTGCGTCTCTGAAGATTTCGGGAAAACGGGCTAGCATCAGAGTTATGTCTTGTTCTAAAGGATTGTCTAATAAGGAGTAGTCTGGGTTTTCAGGTTTTCTAGAAGCCTTTCTCGATATGCTACATGCCCTTGCATGAGAATATTGGATGTAAGGTGCACTGTTCTTCTCAAAATCTAACACTCGATCCCATGTGAAAACGACTGGTTTTGCTGGATCTACTTCAACAAGGGCATACCTTAAAGCTCCAACGCCAACGATATTCGAGATGTGACGCTTCTCTTCGTTAGTCAGTTGTGGAGACCGCTTTGACACTTCTTCATACGCCCTTTTTATCGCTTCTTCTGTAACTTCGTCGAAGGTGATGTATCGACCCTTCCTAGCCGACATTCGATAACCTGGAAAACTGACTAGATTATAGGCGAAATGGACCAAGTTCTCAGCATATTCTATGTAACCCAAAGCGTAAAGAGCAAGTTTAAGCTGCAGTTGTGATAGAATTTGCTCCATCCCTATGACATTAATCACTTTATCAGCTTTCTGAAGTTTCCATATGCTGTATGGGATGTCTCGAGTTGTGTAGAGAGTTGTGTCATCCGCTCTCACTAAGGTTAGAGACGGAATCTCATAATCCTCTCTCAAACCAAGCATATCTTTAATCTCCAAATCTTGAGCCACTTTATTGGCATCAAACTCTAAGACACCACCTATTTGAAAAACATAAGGAGTACCTTTCAGTTTATCAAGAATACGCTGAACATCACTGCTCCAAATGAAGTCACTTTCCCAGTCCCAAGAGTCAAAATTGATTCCGACCTTACCAAGGGTGTTTTCAAATCCTTCTAAACAGAGCTGACAAACTTTTCTGATCAGCCTTTTCGCTCCTTCCTCACCAGACTCGTATCTACGAATTAAATCGTCAACTTCAGATTCCGGGTTCTCATTTTTGTTAATTTCATCTAAAAGATGATTGAAAAGTTTTGGAAATCGTTTCTCTAAATCGGCTGCAACTGATATCCAATCGTCTAATTCCCGTTGAAATTTCAATATTTCTTCATTCAACGAATGCTTCTTTGCTCTTTCAATTTCTTTCTTGAGTCGATGGATTTCCATTATGCAACTTGTTATTGCATAAACTTGGCCGATGAAATGGTCGGGTTTTCCTTCCGGTTTCGTTTCTTTCAACTTTTCGTATCCATATGCAATGACTGCTGATTGGCGACCAACATCATCGATATAATAATGTCTGAAAACGGCGTGTCCATGGGCTTTTAGAATACGTGCAACTGCATCGCCTAGAACTGGATTTCTTGCTTGTCCAACGTGGATGGGATGTATCGGGTTGACACTTGTATGCTCTACAATGATTTTCTTAGGGCTTTCAGTTTTAACAAATCCATATTCCCAATCCAAACTCCTAATAGATTCAAAGGTTAATGAAGAAAATTCTGTAAAGTTGAGGTAAAAGTTTACGTAACCCTCTCCAGCAGCTTTGACGGAATGAATTAACGGAAACTCCGATACATCTATAGCTTCTACTATTTGGTTAGCAATTGCGAATGGCTTCTTCATAACTTGTTTAGCAAGTTCAAAACTTATTGTGGACGCCAACTCACCAAACTCTCTAGTTGGTGGGGTCTGGAGCATAAACGAAAGAATTGAAATTTCAGGATACAACGCGTGCAAGGTGTTTTCTAACACAGTTTTACATTCGTCGCGAAACTCGGCATAGGGGTTGATAAAGACCATTTTTTGCTCACCGTTAACGGGCCCGCGGGGATTTGAACCCCGGATCTCCGGCTCTCTCCCAGCGACCGCAGGCCAGCGTCCTAATCCGGACTAGACTACGGGCCCACAATTGCCTGCCAGTATCTTAGTTTTTCTGGTTAATAAGACTAAAACTAAAACCGCTGTTTACTATAGGTTTTTGATCACTTAAGTGATTTTCTTAAAGAGGTTTAGACTCTGCGGCCTCTGCGGCCTCCTTTTCTCCGCGTTCCATCATGAGGAATAGGTGTCACTTCTTCGATGCGACCTATACGAAATCCGGATCTAGCTAGAGCTCTTATGGCGGCTTGTGCTCCTGAACCTGGTGTCCTTGCACCAGATCCACCTGGAGCCCTGACTTTGATGTGTATGGCGGTTATTCCCTTGTCTCTAGCGATTGTGGCGGCTTGCGCTGCAGCCCGCATGGCGGCGTAGGGTGATGATTCTAATCGATCTGCTTTAACGGACATGCCTCCGGAACTCCTTACAATTGTCTCAGCACCAGAGATGTCAGTGACATGGATAATCGTGTTGTTATAGGAACTGTAGATGTGGACGACCCCCCACTTCTCTGCCTTTTTACTCAAACTTCTTCCTCCTCCTTTGGTGTCTCAATTGTTGGTGGCTCCATCTCAGTTGCGGGACTGATAGACTTTCTGAGAGGATTGTTTGGGACTGATAGGGGGCTTGTGGGAGCGTAACTCATTTTTGGTTCTTCGTCTCTTAGGACCAGATAACTTGGAGAAGAGACTCGTCTTCCTTCAATTGCGATATGTCCGTGAGCAATTAATTGGCGAGCTTGATAAATAGATTTGGATAAGTTTTTTCTGAAGACAAGTGTCTGAAGCCTACGTTCCAGAATGTCCTCTAAACTCAAGTCTAAGACCTCATCTAAAACCGCCTTTTTCGACAGAATCCCGAGGCGTTGAAGCCGGTTGAGAAGTTGTTCTTCCAATTTTCTCCGCTGACTCATGGGCATTCCTAAGAGAGATCGAGCGATGCCTCTAAACTTTGAAAGCATGGTTTTATGGCGCCATAGTTCCCTTTTATTTCTAAGCCCGTATTGCCCGAGTAATTTCAGTTCCATTTGTAGGGTGTCGGTCCGCCAAGGGAACCTTGGAGTTTCATATTTTCTTCTTTGTTTTTTGGGGTCACCCATTAAGTTTGTCGCCTCGCTGCAAGTTGCTTTTTCTTGACCCCAACAGCCTTTCCTTTTCTACCCGTTGTTTTTGTTCTTTGCCCTCTCACCTTCAATCCGTGAGCGTGGCGGAAACCTCTCCATGATTTGATCCCTTTCATTCTATCTATGTCAGTTTTTGTCTGAAGAACAAGTTCTGAACCAATTTGATGAATACCTCTGCCAGTTTCGATGTCTTTTGAACGATTAAGAAGCCAATTAGGCAAGCCATATTTAGAAGGAGTTTTTAAAATGTCCTCAATTTTTTCTAATTCAGCATCGGAGATAAAGCCTAGACGGGCCTCTTCAGCTATGCCAGCGTTTTTTACAATAGCGTTTGCTAATCCAATACCCACTCCCTTAATATTAAGGAGTGCGAATCCTACTTTTTGGGTGCCGTCTAGATCGGTATCGGCAATTCGAATGATGTGTCGAAACTCCTTTGACATTTTGAGTCGTCCATGTTATGAGTAACTACGACAGTGACTTAGAATTTATATAAACTTTCCTAATCGTTCATGTTATCTTCTTTAGGTATGTAAGGTATCTTAAGCCAAGTTTCTTCATCTTATCCCTTAACAAAATTTCTGATTTTTAAACTAGTCATCAATCATCAATTCAATGGTGTAAATGCAGTGAGTGGCTGAAATCTGATTTAAAGCTTCTTCACAAGACACACATCTTGACTAAGCTACTCCAATAAAATAAGTAGGAAGAGCATTGCCAACCCGAAGATAAAGGCTATTAACTGCAGTGTGGATTTGGAGGGGTTAGTTTCTTTATGAAGTTCTGGGACCAGGTCGGAACCTGCTATGTAGATGAACTCTCCTGCAGCAAATGGTAGCAAGTATATGGTGTAGTCTTTTATGTAGGGACTTAAAGCGAGGAACACAAGGGCTCCTACTATAGCAGTAATAGCAGACAAGAAATTGAAAAGCAAAGCCTTAGACCGGCTGAACCCCCCATAAACCAGCACTCCAAAGTCTCCAATCTCTTGAGGAATCTCATGGAAAATGACTGCGAAGGTTGTTGCAATTCCGACCGATAGGCTATCAGTTGCCAAATAGCTCCCAGCAATCAACAAACCATCTATAAAATTGTGAACTGCATCACCAAAAAGATTCATGTAGGCGAAGGGGTGGGGATGTTCCGCCGATGTTGGTATGTGGCAATGCCTCCACTGCATGAATTTTTCCATGATGAAAGATGATACAAGTCCAAACAAAATGCATAAAGACATATTCAATCCAAACCCAATCTCTTCTACTGCTTCAGGAATCAAATGAATAAAGGCATCGCCAAATAGTCCACCAACAGAAAAACTCACCATGTATAAAAGCAAACTTCTGAGCCTCTCATGACTCAGTAAAAAAGTTAAAACACCAACCACAGAAATCAGACTCACGATAATAACGCTAATAAGGCTATATATCCAAACCTCTAACATTGTTCAATCACACTTTTAATGAATATATAATAATTATTTCTGTTCGCCTTCTGTTCTTCTATCTGATATGACTCCCAACTTCAATGTCTTTCTCAGGCTTTAACAGAATCACATTGTCTTTTTCATCTTCAGCAGCCAACACCATACATTGAGACTCTACACCCATAAACCTCTTCCTCTGCAAATTCAAGACAAAGGCAAATTTCTTGTCAATCAATTCCTCCGGCTTGTAGTACTGTGACAGTCCTGCCACAGACTGCCTTTTCTCGACGCCAAAGTCAACTATCATTTTGATTAAATTTCTAGAGCCAGCTATTTGCTCAGCTTTTATAACTTTGCCAACTCTGAGGTCAAGTTTCTGAAATTCTTGAAAGGGTATTTCCGCCAATATACTCACCAACTGAAATCTTAGTTAAATCAATCTAAATTTAAACTTTAAACTTGCGCTTGACGCTCTACTTTACATCTTGATGGTGAATCCGTATTGTCTGTTCTGAACTCTTAAAAATTGTTATATAAGCTCAGAAACAGATGGTAAATGACTACGATAGAGACACGGAAAACCATAGTTTTGTTGGTTAGTTTAGTACTGGTATCAGTCGTGCTTGGAACATCTTTGACAATTTATCTGATACAGATGATAACTCCTGATTATCCCCCTCAACTGGATGTTCAATTAAATAGACTGCTACAAATTTGGAACCAAAATTCTACGCATGAACTACCTTATCAAGATTATGTTACTCCTTCGGATTTGGCAGTCAAGCAATTGTCGGATAAAGTGAATGGGAAAGTGGGAGCTTACAATGTTGCGGTGGGTTGGGTGTGGGTGTCCGATACTACTTTGAACGAAGCAACCGAGAAGTGGCTAATGCCTCATACTTTTCTTTTTGACACACCGTATTATCCAACTAATCCAGCTAAACCCAGAGAAGCAAGTGACTGCGAAGAGCAAGCAAACACACTGGTTTCCCTTTTGAGAGCGGAGGGAATTGAAGCAGAAAACGTGAGAGTTGTTCTGGGACTAGTGAACATTGAAGGAACCGAAGGAGGTCATGCGTGGGTGGAAGTGTACGAAGATAATCGATGGTTAACTCTAGAAGCCACTACTGGACCATTCTATGACGATGACCTTCTTAAATTAAGAGAAAGAAGAGGCCTCCCCTATAATTTCTACAGAACACACACATATCCAAGCGTGGAAATATGGTTCTACTACAACGACATCTATTATGTGGACTTTATCCACGACAGACAAAATGCACCAAGTCACTGGTTAATGATAAAATCAACCAACAATCTTGTCATCAACATTAATGAGATGATGCGGCATTTGCTCATCAATTTCTACTTTTTTACGTGGCTAATCCTTTGTTCATGCCGTCTAAGTAGTCATTTTAGAGAAAGGTGGATAAAAAGCATAAGGCACAGTGTCATCTCGTAGTTTGGAAGAATCATAGTTAATTGCATGCAGGCCAGTTGAGTGCCTCTTAATAGCTGAGGAAATGAAATAACATTCCTTACTTTAACTCTTATCGAAAAGGAAAAAAGCACATCCCCACGATTCTATCCCCCAGTTGAGGGTGGGAAAGATTAGAGAGAAAATCTGTCAAATAGGCTATGTCAACACAATTAGAGACAACCTGCTAGATGTGAAAAGAGATAGTCTTCTCCTTTTATATGAGGACCTGAAATCTGCAGACTGTGTTGTTTGTGGAGGATCTGGAAGGTCTCTATACTCATTAAACGCAGCTATGAGTCAGATAGCAACAATGAAAGATTCAAAGATTGTCATCACCCCTGACGACCCAGGATTTCCAGGAAGAGACATGTATGATGCAGCTGGTGAATTGGAGAAGAAATATAGAAATATTTTGTTATTGATCAACTCTGGGAGTGGTGAATCTAAAGACCCTCGGGCGCCCGTAGAAGCCCTTGAGAAATACATTGAAGACACAGGTAGTCAAAAGTTTACAATGGGATTAATCACTTCTAACATTAACTCTGCAATAGGAAAAATTGTTCGTAAACAAGGGAATGTAGTTGAGGTAAAGGGAAGGAAAGAAGAGAGACCCACTGAGGAATATAGTGAGACAGGCATTATGGGCGACATATTCGAGCTCGAAAGCTTTCTCATTCTTCACATGTTGAGTGAAGCGCTGTTTGAAAATAGCCCTGTAAATAGAGTGTTCGAGTTGTTTGAGAGCGAGTTTAAGATCCTTGGAGAGATTATTGATTCTAACGTTAATTCCGAAACCTATGCCTCTTTGATTGATATTATGGAGAGGCGAAGTGACGTCTTTCTAGGTGGAAAGGGCACAGCCGACGAGGTGGTTAAGATGACGGCTATAAGATTGGCGCATGTTAAAAAGTTCTTAGGAGACGACGTCTATGTTGTGAGAGGCGTAAATACTCCTCGTCCAAGAGCAGGAGACCTCGAAATTCTCGTGTCTCATTCAGGAGAAACCAAATCAGTTGTCAACTGGTGCGATATTTTCAGGAACTTGAACGGACTCGTGCTTTCGATAATTGGAACTAAGGGTTCTCCTCTGGATAAGAAATCGAATTATAGAATCATATTGGAGGAGAAGGTTAGGCCTGGACAGCCTAGGAGATTTTATATGAGGGCTGCTTTTGTTTTGAGCCCTCTTCCTGTTAGGCTTGTGGAGAGGTTCAGGGAGAAGGGATTGATTCTGCCAGAGTATATTATAAATTGGTATCATTCTTTGTTTGGTTGAATTAGCGCTGGGGTTAGATCTAAACATACATTTAAATTTACTGCAAGAACCATCTATAGAGAAGTGATGTCGTGAGATCGACTCGTTGGAAAGCCTTAGATTCTTACCTAACACAGGCATTGACACTATTTTGGGAATGCCTTTTCAAATGTACTTGCTGCCGAAAGCTACTAATAAAAGGTGGGTAGAAATGAAAGAGAAAATGAAAATTTTAGTTGGAATCGATGGTTCAGATCACTCTAAACGGGCACTTGGAGAGGCTCTTGACATTGCCAAAAAATTTTCGGGTTTTGTAAAAGTCATTACTGTCTACAAGCAAGGGATGGATGAAGAAGCTGACAAAATTCTAGAAGAAGCAGAACAACATTTGAAAAAAGAAAAAATTGACTACAGTTTATTATCAATTCTCGGTTCTAATCCTTCCAGAGCCTTGGTAAACATAGCCAAACACGAAAATTTCGACCTCATCCTGGTCGGTAGTAGAGGTTTGGGCGGTGCAGCGTCCTTCCTACTAGGGAGCGTCTCCAGACAAGTAGTGTCTAAAGCTGACTGTGACGTTCTGGTTGTAAAAGGGTAAACCGTATCGCCGCTCCTGACCCCAATTGCAAAAATTTAAATCTCGCTATAGGTTCACCTTGAAAGCTGGAGAATCAGTTATTTGTACACATGTGTTGCAGACGGAGGTATCCTACACGCTTGGTGAATTCGCCATAGCTTTCATTTTGATATTTGCCGCATCTTCCATAATTTACATACTTGGCCGTTGGTTGTCACCAAAGCCTATCCGAAGTGAAAATGCGCAATCTACCTATGCTTGTGGAGAAAAAGCGGCCTTCCCTAGATTGAAAATTAACGTGTCGTTATACAGGTTTCTCATTTACTTTGTGATTCTAGATTCGTCGGTCTTATTGATAGCTTTTGCCTCTCTTGCGCTTCATACAGCAAACATGCTGCTTTTCATATTTTACTTGTTCATGGTGCTTGCATCAGGGTTCCTTCTTCTTGGTGGAGGCGACCAGTAACGTGTTGCGCTAATCTTCTAAAGTGGGCTAAAAAAAAGTCGCCCTGGGTTCTTCATTTTAATTCTGGAGCATGCAACGGATGCGATATCGAAGTTGTTGCGCTCTTGACACCCAGATATGATGTTGAACGCTTTGGAATCTTACTTGAGCCCTCGCCAAGACACGCTGACGTTCTGCTAGTCACAGGTGTCGTTACTAGACAATGTGCAGACAGATTGAAGCGCATTTATGAGCAGATGCCTAAACCCAAGTCTGTCGTAGCAATAGGTGCATGTGCTTGTTCAGGCGGCGTATTCGAAGGAAACTACAACGTGTTAGGAGGGGCAGATAAGGTCATTCCAGTTGACATTTACATTCCCGGTTGTCCACCGAAACCTGAAGCGATGATTGATGGAATTGTGAAACTGCTTAAATCAGCGAAGAAGAGGTAAGTCTAATGACAAGTGTTGAACAAGAGATTTTGACATTACTTAGCAATAAGTTAGGAGAAAAAATCCTTCAAATCCAAACTCCACAGCCTGGAAAAATCTTTGTTCGAGTTAACGCTGGAATTCACAAAGGCGCTCTGAGAATTTTGCTCGACAAAAGTGAAAGCACGTGCATATCGGCGATTACGGGCGTGGATTTAGGAGAAGCAATCGAATTAATGTATCACGTCCGTACGCAGGGCATTATAGTCACGATTAGAACTGAAGTGCCAAAGGAAGATACAAGAATCAAAACAATAACTGATCTAATTCCAGGCGCCAATTTTCACGAAAGAGAAGTCGCAGATCTCTTTGGTGTAACCTTCGAGGGGCATCCAAATCCGAGAAGATTAGTTCTTTCAGAAAACTGGCCGAAAAACCTTTTTCCACTTAGGAAAGATGCCGAGATTGCAAATATTGAGAGCAAATTAGAAACCTTTAATGTTCAACATGAAACCCAGTCTCCAGATGAAGGAACACTAATAAAGGTCATCATGGGGCCACAACACCCTGCTTTGATAGAGCCAGAGAAGTTCGCCTTGAAAGTTGATGGAGAAATTGTTAAAGCGGTTGAACCCCGCATCGGTTATGTTCATAGAGGAATTGAGAAAGCCGCAGAAAAACGCACATATCTACAGGATATTTACTTAGTGGAAAGAATATGTGGCATCTGTAATGCTTGTCATGCCACATGTTTTTGTCAATCAGTAGAAACGATAATGGGAACGAATGTGCCGCCCAGAGCTAAATATTTACGCACAATAATTCTAGAGTTAAACAGGATTCAAAGTCACATGCTTTTGTTAGGCCACGCTGGCCTCGAAATTGGATATGAACCCTTTTTTCAATATATGTGGCGTGACCGAGAACCCATAATGGATATAATGGAGTCGCTTACTGGCAATAGAGTTATCACTTCATTTATCACCATTGGAGGTGTAAGGCGGGACTTAAAGGAAGAAAAAATTCCGAAAATCAAAGCTGAACTAACGACTTTGAAGAAAAAAATGAGTTTCTACAAACAACTTTTTGAGAGAGACCCTACTTTGAAGATGCGAATGAAAAACGTTGGAATACTGAGCAAACGAGATGCATTAGAATTATGTGTTGTAGGTCCGGTAGCGCGGGGTTCAGGTGTGAACATGGATGTTAGAAAGGATGTCCCCTACGCCGCTTATGACAAAATTCCCTTTAAAATGATAATTTACAGCGAAGGCGATTCGTGGGCAAGACTTATGGTTCGATTAGATGAGATAAGTGAAAGTGTCAACATAATAGACCTTGCACTGGACAATTTACCAAGCGGACCTTACAGAGTTAGAGTTCCGAGAATCGTGCCTGCAGGCGAAGCACTCGGTCGTGTCGAAGCACCAAGAGGTGAACTATTTTATTATGTGAAAAGCAACGGTACAACATATCCGGAACGTGTTAAAGTGCGTACTCCAACATTTGCAAACATTTTATCTTTTGTCCGAATTGCTGAGGGGGGAAATATAGCGGATGTTCCTGCTAGTTTTGTAAGTCTCGATCCTTGTTTTTCATGTACGGATAGATGAGGAGGTTAAAAAGTGAGTTTGGACTTGACATTTATTTTTCGCGTGCTAATCTTTCCAGGCTTCACTTTCATCCTGCTATTTACCATGTTTTGTGATTGGGTTGAGAGAAAAATAGAGGCTCG
>JGI24422J19971_10002434_pt1 | contig 11571 bp, 12 predicted proteins | sample DeeMarSWOR152_54_FD_19971 | JGI IMG/M metagenome (IMG submission 19971)
TCAACCGACAGCGGATAGAAGCCCGGGTCTGGGAAAGGGGGGTAGGGGAGACCCTGGCCTGCGGCAGTGGCGCCTGCGCAATAGCTGTTGCCGCCCAACTACGTGGTTATATTGATAATAAAGTGGATATAAAACTCCCCGGCGGCATATTGAAGGTGGAGTGGGACGGGGTAGGGGAAATATTCCTCAGCGGTCCCGCCGAAATTGTATTCACCGGAGAATGGCCAGACTGAGGTCTTTATCGGGGAAAGTTTGAAGGGGTGAAGCCCCTTCAAAACCAATCTCCCCCCGGAAGTAGTGCTAGAGGAGAGTCAAAGAGAGGCTTCGCCTCTCTTACATAATCATTTCCCCTTCCCCTTATCAAGGGGAAGGGGATAAAGCGGGTTCCCAGGAAAATCGAAGATTTTTCTGGGTGCTTAAAGGGGATAGGGTTTCTAAATAAAAACCTAAATAGGGTGAGGTTAATAAACAATCCCTCAGAAGAGGTGCAGATGAAATGAGATTGGCAAAACGAACCGGAAACTTACCACCTTATCTTTTCGTCGAAATTACCAACAAGATTGCTGAGAAGAAAGCCAAGGGTGAGGACATAGTTAGCTTTGCTATCGGTGACCCTGATATTCCGACACCACCCAATGTAATTGACAGGCTGTGTCAGGCAGCCCAAGACCCGGCTAATCACCGCTATCCGGAGACGGCAGGTCTAGCTGAATTGCGCCAGGCTATAGCCGGCTGGTATAAGCAGCGCTTTGATGTTTCGCTTGACGCCGATAAAGAGGTGCTGCCCCTTATTGGTGCCAAAGAGGGCATTGTCCACACTGCCTTATGCTTTATCGACCCTAATGATATTGCCCTGGTACCCGACCCCGCCTATCCCCCTTATTCAATGGGCACCATCCTGGCCGGCGGCAAACCTTATTATATGCCGCTTACTGAGGAGAATAACTTTCTCCCTGATCTGGAGGCTATTCCGGCTCATGTCCTGAACCAGGCTAAACTTTTGTGGCTCAACTACCCTAATAACCCTACCGGGGCAGTGGCTGAGCTTGAATTTTTCAACAAGGTGGTCAAATTTGCCCAGCAGCACAATCTGGCTGTTGCCCATGATGCCCCATATTCCGAGGTTGCCTTTGATGATTACCAGCCGGTTAGCTTTATCCAGGCCGATGGAGCTAAAGAAACGGGCGTGGAGTTTCATTCCCTGTCCAAGAGCTACAATATGACCGGGTGGCGGATAGGGATGATGGTCGGTAATGCCACCATGGTAGATACCCTGAAGAAGGTCAAGTCTAATTTAGATTCGGGGATTCCCCAGGCGATTCAATATGCCGCTATTGAGGCTTTAACCGGACCCCAGGACTGCATTCAAGAGCACAATGCCATTTACCAGAGACGTCGTGACCTGATTATTGATATGCTAAATAGTATCGGGCTTCAGGCTAAAGTGCCCAAGGCAGGGCTATATATCTGGGCTAAAATCCCTGAAGGCTATACCTCAATGGAGTTTGCTAATGACCTCTTAGACCAGGTTGGGGTAGTAGTAACTCCGGGGACAGGTTACGGCCAGAATGGCGAAGGTTATGTACGGATATCGCTAACTGTCCCTAATGCAGCATTAGTTAAGGGCTTGTCGCGGCTAGCCGGGTGGCGCGACCATAAGAACAGGTTCAAATCAAAGAAGTAACTTGACATAAAGTATGGAGGGCTATCATTACTAGAAGAACAACTCTTACCCACACCCCCCCGGAACGGGCATTCCTGGTCGCCGTAGCCGCCAAAGTAAATGTCGATAGATGGTTAGTGGAGGACTCACTAAACGAGCTGGCCCAACTGGCGGGTACGGCCGGGGTTAAGGTTGTAGGGAAACTTACCCAGCGGTTACCGGTACCATCAAAAACCCATTACCTGGGCAAAGGCAAGGTAGACGAGTTATCATCGCTAAGGAGCAGCGCTAACTATAATGTAGTAATTTTTGATGATGAGCTTTCGCCACTACAGCAACAAAACCTGGAGGAAGCCCTGCAGGTAAAGGTAATTGACCGTTCGGCCTTGATTTTAGATATTTTTGCCAGGCGAGCCCGAACCCGCGAAGGTCAATTACAGGTAGAACTGGCCCAGCACCAATACCTTTTGCCCCGCCTTGCCGGGCAGTGGAGTCACCTGGAAAGGCTGGGCGGCGGCATTGGCACCAGGGGTCCCGGGGAGTCACAACTCGAGACTGATAAGCGCCTTATCCGACAGAAAATACATCGTTTGAAAGGGCGGCTTGAGGAAATAAGGAAACACCGCGGGCTATACCGCCAGCAACGCAGGAAGAGCGGTATCCCCGTAGTAGCCTTAATAGGCTATACTAATGGTGGTAAAAGCACCTTGCTCAATGCTCTCAGTCAGGCCGATGTATTTGTCGAAGACAAGCTCTTTGCCACCTTGGACCCAACTACCCGGCGCCTGACTCTACCCGATAAGAGTACAGTCTTAATGACCGACACCGTTGGCTTTATCAGGAAGTTACCGCCGGCTATCATAACTGCCTTCAGGGCAACCCTTGAGGAATTAGCCGAAGCCAGCATGCTCCTTCATGTAGTTGATTTAACCAGTCATAATGCTGCCGAGCAATGTCAAACAGTAGAGGATATTCTTACCGACCTCAACCTGGCGGACAAGCCCCGAATTACGGCACTAAATAAAATTGATTTGTTACTTGACCACGACCGGTCCTGGGATGAGCCAGCCGCCCTAAATTACCTTTCCGACCGGTCCCACCCCGACAGTAAAAATACGGTGCTAATCTCAGCGGCTAAAAAGTGGGGGTTAACCAAACTTTTGGAGCTAATCAGCCGTACCCTGACCCAAATAGCTCAACCGGTTTAGACCCCTCAAAAATGACGCTCTGTAATCAAAATCTAGGCGCCTAAAAATTCTTTTGAATGGTTTAATACCTTTTGAAGTAGCAAGAGAAAAGCCGCCCCTTATTTTTGCTTTTGCTTTTACCCCTTTTTTGCCCGGGACAAAGAATATTCGTCGGTCCGGTCTTACTGAGGGATGTCCCGATAAAGGGATAGGTTATAACTTAACATAACATTATTTCTTCTCGAAATCCGGGGCAAAGGTATTAACGGCGTCAAGAAACAGCGTGGCGGTGTAGGTTACAACTGGACCGCCACCCATAAGATTAGCGACGCATGCCGTCTCTATAAGCTCCTGGCGATTAGCTCCAGCTTTAAGCGCTGCGTGAACATGGTAGACAATACAGTACTCACAGCGAGCAGCTAAACCAACCGCAGCCGCAATCAGCTCCTTGGTCTTGTAGTCCAGCGCCCCCGGCTTCATCGCCGCTTTACTTAATTCGGCAAATGCCGGCGTGCACTCGGGATGGGCTTTACCCCACTCACTAGCCCCCTTACGATAATCTTCCAATATTTCCCTGGGATTACTGGCCATTTACTTTACCTCCTTATATAGTTAATGTATGGATTTTACCGATGGGGCACGGCATTGTCAATGATGAGAGATGATAGTTCTATCCCGGCTGGCTTATGTAAAACTATCTGTTATAGCCCTGATTTGGGCCGCACTATATATGTTATGTCGGATAAACTGGCAAAACACGTTCAAGACCTGGTTTTCCAGCCACTCCCCTACCGGGTGGGAAAAATTTTTAAAGGACAAAACCAATTCGCATAAATAAAAGTGGGCTCGGCAGGATTCGAACCTACGACCAGACGGTTATGAGCCGCCCGCTCTGCCGCTGAGCTACGAGCCCACGGAGGAAAACAAAATTATTTGTAGATGAATTATATTGCCTTCAGTTTGGGGAGTCAAGCTAAACCCGGTGTCGTCCCTCAAAGCGACGGGGGACCAGCAGTCGCTACCCAGCCGGTGGATGTTGCCCAGCCTTACTCTTTTCAGTCCTTGCCTCTTCGCCTCAGCCAGGCATTCTTCGGCATGGCGGCGCGAGGTCGGCGGCGGTCCCGCATCACAAACTGGGGGTGGAAGGCAATGCCTTACCTTGTGGTCAGCCCCTGGATTATACGGGGGTAGAACTTTATGTAAACTAGACCCCGGCTAGCGGCGTTTTACTTCGTATGAGCCAAAAATAAAGTCCAGGTCATTCTCTAAAGCACTAATCTTTTCCTTGGAGAAAAGCCCTTCATCGATATCAAGCATTAATTTGGTCTCAGCTCTGGCTGAGCCCACGATATGTGCCCTGAGACATTCCTTTCCACCCCTGCCTGACTCGCCCTGGACCTTGAACGTTAGTGTGCCCCGAGAAATAAACGTTGATGAGTTATCTTGTAAAGGGTATGTTTCCAGTTTTGCCTTATCTATCACCGTTCCCTGCTTTAGAGTAAAGTCTCTTATCTCGTCATAAAGTAGCTCAGGGTTTACACCATTGTATGTTTTCCTAATTTGCATCTTTTTGTTCCCTCATTTCTTTAATCACTACCTGTATTCTTACCGGTATGCTCCTTTCCTTTATAATAAACCTAATGACATATTTTGTCACCTCCGCCAGTCCCTGACCGATGACCCCGGTCAACGTTGCTGAACACCAAAGGGTATGCTATACTATTTGATAATTGGAAGGAGTTTGAGATTGCCCAATACAGTTACTATTAAGCAGCTCTTAGAGGCTGGTGCTCACTTCGGGCACCAGACAAGCTACTGGCACCCTCGTATGAAGAGCTACATATTTACCCGGCGCAATGGCATCCATATCATTGACCTGGAGCAGACGAGCAGTATGCTAGACCAGGCATGCGAGTTTATCCGACAGCTGGTAGCTGAGGGTGGCACTATCCTTTTTGTCGGCACCAAAAAGCAGGCCCAGGAGACGATAGAGACGGAGGCTAAACGCTGCGGTATGTACTATGTCAACCAGCGCTGGCTGGGAGGGGTGCTGACTAACTTTACTACTATCCAGACCCGTATCGACTATCTAGTCCGTCTGGAAGACCAGCAAGCCAGGGGTGAGCTTAACCGCCTGCCCAAAAAGGAAGTCCTGAAGCTGGAGAAGGAAATGCTGCGCCTCAACCGACAGATAGGTGGTCTCAAAGAGATGACCAGCCTGCCGTCGGCGGTGTTCATTGTTGACGTCATCAAGGAAAGGATTGCTCTAGCTGAAGCCAAGCGTGTAGGAATACCAGTGGTAGCTATTGTCGATACCAATTGTAACCCGACTGACATTGACTACCCTATTCCCGCCAATGATGATGCGATTAAAGCTGTCAAGCTGATATGCAGCTGTATTGCTGATGCCGCGATAGAAGGTAAAACTGGCGAGGCAGTGGCTCCCACCGAGGCAGCAGAGGAAGAGGGCTTGGAGGGGCTTGAGGTTGCCGAAACTACCGAACCGGTTATTTTTACTCCTGACGAGTAAAACGGGNGAGAGATTGAAAATTCCAGTAACCGAAGTAAAGAAGCTCAGGAAGCAGTCCGGGGCCGGGGTTATGGACTGTAGAAATGCCCTCCTTGAGGCAGAGGGAGATATGGAAAAGGCGCTCCAGATTCTGCAACAGAAAGGCTTCCTTGAGGCACAGGAGAAGGCAAAACGTGCGGCNACCCAGGGGGTGATTGAAGCCTATATCCATACCGCCGGGCGCATTGGAGCCATGGTTGAAGTCAACTGCGAGACCGACTTTGTAGCCCGTACTGACGAATTCAAGGAACTGGTTCACAATCTGGCAATGCAAGTAGCCGCCATGCCTCCCCAATTTATCTCAGCCGATGATGCCCCTTCAGCTGATACTATAGAACCTGAGCTAGTCTGCCTGCTTCTCCAGCCCTACATCAAGGACCCTACCAAGACCGTCCAGGATNTTATTACGGAAACTATTGCCAAGGTAGGCGAGAATATCAAAGTAAATAGATTTGCCAGATTTGAACTGGGTGAATCCAGGTAAACGGGTAGTAACAGGATGACCACTACCAAATATAAGCGGGTCCTGCTCAAACTTAGCGGTGAGGCTTTCAGTGGTAAGGCTGATTATGGTATTGATTCCCCTACCCTCACCATGATAGCCCGGCAGATTGAGCAGGTGATAGGGATGGGGGTGGGGGTAGGTATTGTTGTCGGTGGTGGTAACATCTGGCGTGGGGCTAAGGCTGAGCGGGAAGGAATGGACAGGGTCATTGCCGACTATGCCGGGATGCTAGCCACAGTGATAAATGCCCTGGCTCTCCAGGATGCGCTGGAGAGGGGAGGAATAGCTACCAGGGTCCAGTCAGCTATAGGTGTTCAGCAGGTAGCCGAGCCTTACATTAGACGCCGCGCTATTCGTCACCTGGAGAAAGGTAGAGCGGTTATTTTCGCCGGCGGCACCGGCAACCCATATATGACCACTGACACAGCAGCGGCTCTACGAGCCATAGAGATTGAAGCTGAAGTCCTGCTTATGACCAAGAATAATGTTGATGGTATCTACAGTGCCGACCCCAGCAAGAATCACACCGCCAAGAAGTTTGACAAGCTGACTTACATTGACGCCTTAAATATGCGCTTGCAGGTAATGGATGCTACCGCTCTTTCCCTCTGCCTNGAAAACAAGCTNCCTATAATCGTTTTTGACCTGCTAGCTCCGCGCAGTATTGAGCGTGCCGTAATCGGTGAACCTATTGGTACCCTGGTATCCAGCGGGTAGGAAAATGGTCAACCGCATTTTGTGGAATACTGAAGAAAAGATGCGAACCTCTATTGAGGTCTTGAAGAGAGAGCTGGCTACTATTCGCACCGGACACGCTACCTCAGCCCTAATCGAGCATATTAAGGTAGAATATGCCGGTGTGCCTACTCCGCTTAATCAACTGGCCAGCATTTCGGCGCCNGGAGTAAGGCTGCTCGTCGTCCAACCCTGGGACAAAAGCAGTGTACGCAGTATTGAGAAAGCCATCCTGACCTCCGACCTCGGGCTAAACCCGACCAGCGACGGGAGTGTAATTCGGATAAATATCCCGCCACTGAGTGAAGAGCGGAGACAGGAGCTGATTAAGGTGGCACGAGGCAGAGTGGAAAAGGAAAAGATAGTAATACGCAACCTGCGGCGCGAGGCTATGGATGAACTAAAGGGGTTGGAGAAAAATAAGGACATATCTCAGGACGAGCTTAAGCGTGCCCTGGACCAGCTACAAAAGCTTACTGATAGCTTCATAGCTGATGCTGACCAAGCTGGACGAGATAAAGAAGCCAAACTCACCGAAGTATAGCCCAGGTTAAGAGAGGTCTGGTATCTAATATTGAGTGGTAAAACAGAAGCCGCCTGGCTGGCTAAAGAAAAAGGGGTCCGCCTGCCCAACCACATAGCTATTATCGTGGATGGTAATGGTAGATGGGCAGAACGGCGGGGATTACCCAGGTTTGAGGGATATCTAGCCGGGCTGGAAAATGTGCGCTCGGCAATCAGGTGCCTCAATCAACACCAGATAAAGTATGTAACCTTTTATGGTTTCTCTACCGAAAACTGGAACCGCCCCCCAGATGAGGTTATGGGTCTGTTCCGTCTCTTAGAAGAGGTAGTGGACAAAGAATCCCTAGACCTTCATAAACAGGGTATTAAGATTCGCCACCTCGGTCGTCTCCAGGGACTCCCGCCGGGTCTACAGCAAGCCATAAATAAAGCTACTGAGTTAACCAAAGACAATACCGGGATGACACTTAGCCTCGCCTTCAACTACGGAGGTCGTAGTGAGATTTTAGATGCGGTACGCCGCATTATAGCTGACGGCATCTCACCCCAACGCCTGGACGAAAAATTATTTAATAATTACCTTTATACCGCCGGTTTACCTGATGTTGACTTAATCATTCGCACCGGCGGTGAAGTCCGTATCAGTAATTTCCTGATATGGCAGGCAACTTATAGCGAGTACTACTTCACCGATGTTCTATGGCCAGACTTTAATGAAAAAGAGCTTGGGAAAGCATTATTAGCTTACAGCCAGAGGCAAAGGCGCTTTGGTGGACTATAACTGAGATTGTTTAGTAACCCTATGCTCAAGAAAAGAATCATAACTGCCCTCTGGTTCGTTCCCCTCTTGGTAATTGTCGTCTGGTTCGGTGGGGAGCCGGGATTTACAGCACTAATGGTCATCTTCGGAGTCCTGGCTGCCTTTGAATTCTACCGGATGGTGGCTACCCCCAAAGCGCCACCGTTTACCTACTTCGGACTGATCTGGACGGCCTTCTTCATCCTCGGTCGTAATTCGGAGTTACTGTCGCTCTTTGAGACCCGTTTCGGTTCCGGTTTACTCATGCCGTTGCTACTAACCTCAGCCGTGGTGCTGCCTCTAATCGGGCTCCTGTCCCGCCGGCAAAAAGAGGGGGCTTTTACCACCTGGGCATGGACGATAGCCGGAGTTCTCTATATAGGCTGGCTGTTAAGCTATCTGGTGGCGTTGAGGGGTGTGGATGGTGGCCGAAACTGGGTATTCTTCGCCCTGTTTACCACCTGGGCTTCTGATACTGCTGCCTTCGCCATTGGTAGCAAAGTGGGCGGGCATAAACTCGCCCCGAATATCAGCCCGGGCAAAACCTGGGAAGGGACCATGGGTGGAATACTCGGGGCTATCATAATGAGCATATTATTCTTTACGCCGACCCCTTTCCGCTTGCCCCTCGTCTACTGGCAGGCAATAGGCTTGAGCGTACTGGTCAGCATTTTTGGTCAGGTTGGCGACCTGGTAGAATCCCTGCTTAAACGCAATATGGGGGTGAAAGACTCAGGCACCCTACTGCCAGGACACGGGGGTATCCTTGACCGAATGGACAGCATTATCTTGGCCGGCATAGTGGTATACTATTATGTGATATGGGCAATATAATTAAGCAACTGGCTGTTCTGGGCTCAACCGGCTCTATAGGTCAGCAAACACTGGAAGTAGTCCGTGCCTTACCCCACAGGTTTCATATAGTTGGGTTAGCCGGGGGAAAGAACGTTGATTTACTGGCCAAACAAATCAATGAGTTTAAACCAGGGTTGGTCTATTTTCAGGACAGGCAGGCGCTGGCCCGGCTGACTGATGCTGAATATGAATTCCTAACCCTGGAAGACATTGCCCGGCACCCTCAGGTGGACACTGTTATTATCGCTACCTCAGGCAGAGCCGGGCTAAGCCCGACACTGGCGGCGGTACAAGCTGGTAAGAGTGTTGCCCTGGCTAACAAGGAACCATTAGTTATGGCCGGGGAGATTATCACCAATGAGGCAAAGCTAAATGAAGCCCGGATTCTGCCTATTGATAGCGAGCATAGCGCGATATGGCAATGCCTCAATGGTGAAACCCAGCCAGCAACTCAGCTTACACTGACCGCCTCAGGGGGTCCTTTCCTCCATTATTCACCGGCCGAGCTAAGCAGAGTAACCGTGGAGCAAGCTCTAAGCCACCCCTCGTGGCAGATGGGGAAAAAGGTTACCATTGACTCCGCCACCCTGATGAATAAAGGGCTTGAGGTCATTGAAGCCCACTGGTTATTTGACATGCCCCTGGACAATATCAGGGTCCTGATCCATCCCCAGAGTATTATCCACTCTATGGTAGAATTCGTAGATGGCTCAATCAAAGCCCAGCTAAGTTACCCCGATATGCGCCTGCCCATTCAATATGCCCTGTCTTACCCCGAACGTCTGCCTAACCCTCAACTTCCCCGGCTGGACTGGAGCAATATTAAGGACCTGACCTTTGAGCCGCCCGACCTTGATACCTTCCCCTGCCTCAAGTTAGCTGTTGAAGCCGGCAGGAAGGGAGGGACCTGCCCGGCAGTACTCTGCGGGGCTGATGAGGTAGCGGTTGAACTTTTCCTGTCGCAAAGGATTAAATTTATTGATATAGCTAATCTGGTAGAAAAGGCACTGGAACAGCACCAGTCCATCCCCTACCCTACTCTGGATGAAATCACGGCGGCTGATACCTGGGCTAGAGAGAAGGTGTCGCAGCTGGCTACTGGAGATAATCCATGCTAACGACCGTAGGTGCCTTTGTCGGTATTCTGGTGGTACTTATCATTGCCCACGAGTTTGGACATTTTATCGCGGCCAAAGCATCCAGAGTAAGGGTGGACGAATTTGGTCTTGGCTTCCCCCCGCGAGTATTATCGGTAAAACGGGGAGAAACGATATATTCACTAAACGCTATACCGCTAGGCGGATTCACCAAAATGGCTGGTGAAGAAGACCCCAAGGTGCCAAGAAGTTTAGCCAGCAAGCGTATTGGCACCAGGCTTTTGGTTCTCAGCGCTGGCTCACTAATGAATGTCATCCTGCCCCTTCTCCTGTTCTCGATTGCCTTTATGGTCCCCCATAACGTAGTAATGGGGAAAGTAATGATAGAAGAAGTAGCTCTCAATTCCCCGGCAGCCATGGCTGGCATTGAAACCGGCGATACCCTCCTCAGCTTCAACCAAAAGCCGGTGCATAATATTAGTGACCTGCAACGCTATATTCAGCTTAACCTGGGTGAGGAGTCCACCCTGGTTGTCCAGCATAGCGACTCAACTACCGAGAGTGTTCAAGTAGTACCGAGGTGGAGGCCTCCCGAAGGTCAGGGGGCAATTGGGATTACGGTTAGAATGATAGACGCCACTATTGTCCGTCAAAGCGAACCCGCCTGGCGGGCGGCGCCTTTAGCTGTATCGTCATGTGTGGAAACCTTCGTTTTATTCAAGAACGGGATAATCGGGATAGCTAGCGGGACAACGCCGTTTGAAGTGGCCGGGCCGGTGGGGATTGCCCAAATCACCGGGGAGGTGGCTAAAGCTGGAATTAGCCCGTTACTGGAATTTGCCGCCTTTCTCAGCATAAACCTGGCGCTAATCAACATCTTCCCCCTCCCCGCCCTGGATGGTGGCCGAATCGTATTTGTCCTCCTGGAGTGGGTCCGCCGCGGCAAACGCGTGGCACCGAAGACAGAGAGGTTGGTGCACTTTATTGGCTTCGCTGCCCTCATCACCGCTATTATAGTAATCACCTACCGTGATATTATACGCATCATCAGCGGAGGCAGCCTGATACCGTAATTCTATATCATTTATCAGGGGAAGCTTGAAGGGGCGGAAAATACTAAAAGAGAGTCAAAGAGAGGCTTAGCCCATAAATATAATCAGGGGAAGTTTGAAGGGGCTTTGCCCCTTCAAAACTACTCTTCCCCCTCTCCTTTGAAGGAGAGGGGGATCGAGGGGGTGAGGTAGTTAATATTATGAAACCCAGACGGGTCAGTAAACCGATTCAGATTGGCAATGTAACTGTCGGCGGCAATGCCCCAATCGTAGTGCAGTCAATGACCAAAACCGACACCCGTGACATTATGTCAACTACTGCCCAAATTAAGGAGCTTGAGGATTGCGGCTGCCAGCTAGTCCGAGTAGCGGTACCTGATGCTGAAGCCGCCCGGGCAATACGAGCCATAAAAAGAGGCATTTCCCTACCGCTAATTGCTGATATCCACTTTGACTACCGGCTGGCTTTACTGGCACTGGAAGCCGGGGCTGACGGGCTACGGTTAAATCCGGGCAATATCAGCCAGCCCCAAAAAGTCTCGGTCATAGCCCAGGCAGCTAAAGAGAGGAATGTCCCTATCCGC
>JGI24422J19971_10002437_pt1 | contig 11564 bp, 9 predicted proteins | sample DeeMarSWOR152_54_FD_19971 | JGI IMG/M metagenome (IMG submission 19971)
AGCGGCAGGCGCGGCCTGACGGCTACCCGGCCAGACGATGTCCGTTACCATGAGTTTTGTATACGGCTGGCGATGGCCCCGCTTGCGCCGGTACTTGAGCCGGCGCTTCAGCTTGAAGACCACTACCTTGTCGGCCTTTCCCTGGGCGAGGATGGTGGCCTTCACCTTTGCCCCGTCCACGCGAGGACGGCCGACAACCACATCCCGGCCATCTGAGACAAGCAACACATCGGACAGCTCAACCTCGTTCCCCACCTCTCCATCAACCCTGGGGACGATGAGAGTCGATTCTTTCTCGGCGCGAAATTGCATGCCGCCTGTCTCGATTACTGCGTACATGCCTTATCTCCTGCCCTATGCCCTGTCTGGTCTGTGAAGACATCTTCGCACGGCACACCCGATCTGTGGGGGCGGCCCGGCATCAGGTGGTGGACGAGCGTCTACTGGCCCTCCTCACCCTCGGGCTCGACTTGCTCCAGTTCCAGACTCGGCGCCACGGCTGGAATGCCTGTCTCTGCCGCCGGAATTTCCTGGCCCCTCTGGATCTCCCGCTCAATGGCGCTCGTCGCCGGGCCCCTGTGCGCCGATAGCCACGCCAGTGTCGCCGAACTCACCATGAACAGAATCGCCAGCGCTGTCGTCGCCCTCGCCAGGAGCGTGGCAGCCCCGCGGCCGCCGAAAACGGTATCGCCCCCTCCTGCGCCGCCGAAGGCACTGGCCAGGCCCGCGCCCTTGCCGCTCTGAAGGAGAACGACGAGCATGAGTGCAATACAGATCAATACATGGATGCCGATGAGCACGCTGAACATCGAACGCTCCTTATCTGGATCTACATCTGGATCTTCCTGGTTTGTGAGTACGTTGTCGGCCTCCATCTCCCGGGGCCCCTCCAGACAGAGCCCCGCTCGCTCACGAAGAGGGAAACATGACGATGCGCCCGAACGACTCCGCGTCGAGACTTGCCCCTCCCACGAGCGCTCCGTCGATATCCGGCTCGGCCATCAGGGAAGCCACATTGTCGGGCTTGACGCTGCCCCCGTACTGTATCCGGATCCCGTCAGCGATCGGCCCGCTCCAGATGTCAGCCAACACGGTCCTGACATGCTCATGCATGGTCTGCGCGACATCCGGTGTGGCGGTCCGGCCGGTGCCGATCGCCCACACCGGTTCGTAGGCGACGACGAGCACCTTCGTCTCCTGTTCCGTCAGGCCCGCCAGGCCATTGCGGAGCTGCCGCTCGACGACTTCCCTCTCCTTACCGGCATCTCTCTCCTCGAGCATCTCGCCGACGCAGAAGATCGGCCGGAGGCCAGCACGGAATGCTGCCTTTACTTTGCGATGAAGGATCTCATCCTGTTCACCGAATATGTGTCGACGTTCGGAGTGCCCCACGATGACGTACTCGCAGCCCAGATCCCGCAACATCTCTCCGCTCACCTCGCCCGTGAACGCCCCCTTCGGCTCCCAGTGCATGTTTTGGGCTCCCAGCCGGATAGGGGAACCACTCAGGACCTCGGCCACGGCCGGGATCGCGGTGAATGGCGGACAGAGGAGCACTTCCCTGTCGGAGGCCGGGGCGATCCGCTCTCTGACCGCCTGCGCCAGTTCCCTCGCCTCAGCGGACGTCTTGTGCATCTTCCAATTGCCAGCCATGAGTGGCGTGCGCATCGCAGGGGCACCGCTCGTCGTTGGAAACCTGTTACTTGCTCAGGACGGCGACCCCGGGCAGTTCGCGCCCGGCAAGGTATTCGAGAGCTGCTCCGCCGCCCGTCGAAACGTGAGAGTATTTGTCGGTGAGGCCGAGCTTTGAGATCGCCGCCACAGTGTCGCCTCCGCCCACAATCGTCGTGGCGCCGGCGGCCGTCCTCTCAGCCACCACGCCGGCAATGGCTCGCGTCCCATCCATGAACGCATCGAACTCGAATACGCCCATCGGCCCGTTCCACAGCACGGTCTTCGCATCGCGCAGCGCCTGGCTGAAGAGCTCGACAGTCCCGGGCCCGATGTCGAGTCCCCTCCACCCCGAGGGCATCGCATACCGGCTTACGATCTGGGAAGCCGCATCTTCGGCGAACTGATCTGCCACGACACAATCGATCGGAAGGAGGAACTTGACCTTGCCGCCCTCCATTTCGTCGAGCAGCTCACCTGCGAGTTCCACCCTGTCGGGTTCCACGATCGACTCGCCGATCTCCAGCCCCTGGGCCCTGAAGAACGTGAACACCATCCCGCCGCCCACGATGATCGAATCGACGAGGCCCAGGAGATTACGTATCACCTCTATCTTGCCTGAGATCTTGGCTCCCCCCATGATCGCCACATACGGCCGTTCCGGGTTCTCGACCGCACGGCCGAGGTACTGGAGCTCGGTCTCCATCAGAAATCCCACAGCCCTGTGCTCGAATCTCCCTGCAACGCCGACCGTGGAGGCATGGGCGCGGTGCGCTGTCCCGAAGGCATCATTAACGTAGACATCACCGAGACGCGCGAGCTGCTCAGAGAATGACTGATCGTTTTCCTCCTCCTCCGGATGAAACCGGAGATTCTCGAGGAGGAGACACTCTCCGGGCTTGAGGTCTCGGGCGCGCCCCTCCACCTCGGGACCCACGCTCGCGGGCACGAACCCTACGGGCATGTCGAGGAGTTCTCCCAGCCGATCGGCAACAGGACGCAGGCTCAGTTCCTCGCGCACCTTCCCCTTGGGCCGGCCCAGGTGGGACATGAGGATGAGACTCCCCTTACCATGTAGGATGTACCGGATCGTCGGCAGGGCGGCCTGTATGCGCGTGTCATCGCTCACCCGCCCCCGTTCATCGAGGGGCACGTTGAAGTCGACGCGCATCAGAACCTTCTTCGACTCGATGGGAATGTCGCGTACAGAGACCGCTCCCACGTCCGATACCTCCTCGCTCACCCCCAGTTCGGCAGCGTCACCGAGGGCGACGCCCGGCCTCCGGTCCCACCCGGACTACATCTTCGATCCCATCAGCTTGATGAGGTCGACAGTACGGTGAGAGAAGCCGGCTTCGTTATCGTACCAGCCAAGAACCTTCGCGAGATTGCCGTCCATCACTGAGGTCGAAAGACTATCGAAGATCGCTGAGTGGGGGTTGCCAATGAAATCGACCGAGACGAGCGGCTCGGCACAGTACTCGAGGATCCCCTTCAGCGCCCCCTTCGCCGCCTTCTCCATCGCCTGGTTGATATCATCGGCCGCCGTCGTCTTCTCCAGTTCGCAGACCAGATCAACGATGGAGACGTCGGCTGTGGGAACGCGCATGGCGATTCCGTCCAGCTTCCCCTTCAGGTCGGGCAACACGAGCCCCACGGCACGGGCAGCCCCGGTCGTGGTAGGAATGATGGAGACCGCCGCTGCTCGCGCCCTCCTCAGATCCGAGTGGGGAGCATCGAGGATATTCTGATCGTTCGTGTAGGCGTGTATCGTCGTCATCCAACCGCGTTTGATCCCGAACGACTCGTGGAGCACTTTGGCTATCGGGGCGAGGCAGTTCGTCGTACACGAGGCGTTGGAAACGATGTGGTGTGCGCCGGGATCGTACGCCTCGCTGTTCACCCCGAGGGCGAGCGTGATATCCGGCGGATCGCCCTTCCCGGGAGCTGTGATGATGACCTTCTTAGCACCTGCCTGGAGATGGAGACCTGCCTTTTCCCGGGTGCGGAAAAGGCCCGTCGACTCGACGACGATGTCGACCCCGAGATCCTTCCAGGGGAGATCTTTGGGGTCGCGCCGCGAAAGTACTTTGATTTTCCGGCCGTCGACGGTCAGCTCGTCGGTGCCAGCCGTCACACCAGCGGGGAGCCTGCCGTGCACTGAGTCGTATTTCAGCAGGTGTCCGAGCGTCGCGGCATCGGTGATGTCGTTGACCGCGACAAACTCGATCTCACCGTCGCCGAGCCCGGCACGAAAGACCAATCTGCCAATCCTGCCGAATCCATTGATGCCAACCCGTACCGGCATTGACCGACCTCCTTTCCATCGCGGAGTATGAGATGCTAGAGGGGAGCGTACACCTCGTAGAATGGAGTGCGAGCCGCAAGGGCCCAGAGATAGCTAATATAGAGAAGAACCGATGTCCGCGTCAAGCAAAAAAAACGTCCCGGGATCATGTTCTCCCCCTGCCCGTGGGAGGAGCGGGAGCCACGGCAACGGTGACGGCGGCCACAGAGCGCGCGCCAGCTTCAAGAAGCGCGGCTGCGCACGCGTCAAGGGTTGCCCCAGTGGTGAATACATCGTCGACGAGCAGGACCGATCGCCCCGAAACCTCCCCGGGGTCGCCGACCCAGAACGCGCCACGTACGTTCGCCAACCGCTCGTCCTGTGTGAGCTTCGTCTGCGTCCGCGTCGCCCGACGTCTTCTGAGAATTCTCGGGGTGCACGACCTCCCTGTCAGATCGGCGACTGCCTGAGCCAGGAGCTCACTCTGATTGTACCCGCGGTCGCGCCTCCGCGTCCGATGGAGCGGCACCGGGACGACGATCTCCGCCTGCCTGAGAATGTAGTCGGCGCGCACAACTCGCGCTTGCAGCACCCCGAGAGGCTGCGCCAGAGAGCGGCGATGACTGTACTTCAACAGCCGTATGGCCCGCGCAAGATCGCCCTCAAACAGGCCGTAGGCCCGATGCCGCTCGAACTGTCTGCCATGATCGGCGCAGATGGAGCACAGCCCGCCCCGCCATCCGCACGGCCGCGGCCCCGGGCGCGCGCAGAGACGGCAAAAGGGAGCGCAGGCCGGCGCCAGTCTCGTCAGACACTCCATGCAGACGGCAACCTCGTCTTCAGCCAGCCGGCGGCCGCAGAGAGCACATAACGCGGGCAGCGCGAAGTCGACGACAGCCCTGATCAGACGCCCCGCAGAACCGAGGATAGTGGACGCTAGCACTCAAATCCCTCCGGGCTCCGCCCGGACGGCGCCCCGGCACGGCTGAGGCAGAAATGAATTAAGTAGTCGAGGCCCCCTAGTTGATGAGAACGATCTTGCGGACGAGATCTTCCTGTGGCGTCACGAGGCTGTAGAAGTAGACGCCGCTCGCCACGCGCCCGCCCTGGGCGTCCCTCCCGTCCCACGTAACGGTGTACACCCCAGCAGACTGATCTTCTGCAACGAGCGTGCGCACAAGCTGTCCCATCACGTTGTACACGGCAAGCTCTACTGCAGCGTCGCGGGGAAGCCCGTACGTGATCGTAGCCGGGCCGCGAAAGGCGAAAAACGGATTGGGATAGCTCTGGGAAAGGGCCCAGNAGGGGGGCGCAGTCAGCTCGACGTCAGGCTCGCCCTCCACCTCGGTCGGGATCACTTCTCCCAGTTCGGTCGTCCACTTGATCGCGAGACCGTCGTGGAGCGCTCCTGCCTGGGGAGGATAGAGACTGGAATACGTATACTCAAGGCCATCTGTGCCGGATGGGGAAAGGATGCCAACCGTCGCATAGTTGTCGTAGTTGTCTGCATTCAGCACATTTCTGTATTGGAAGACGATCTCCCCGTCTCCCGTCGGCGTGCTGGTGTAGGCCGGGTCGTGAAGGATCACCTGGAATGTCTGGCGAAATGGATGCGCCCAGCTCTGTACGATGATCCGCACACGGCTCCACTCGACGATGAACCGTTTCCCCGCAGCATCGTGGTAGTAGAATATCCCGGAAGAGTCCGGCGAGGGAATGAACAGGTCATCCCAGAACGGGGCGACGACTCCCTTCGGGCAGAGAGGCGCTCCGATCGGCCAGTTGCGGAACCCGGTCATCCACGTCGTGTCCATGGCGATCCACCCATTCGAGCAGACACTGATGCAGTCGTAATCCTCGCCATAGTATCGGAACGTGAACGGGAGATCGAGCACGGCCGTCGCATCGAGCTGATAGCCGTAATCGTCGATGTTGAGCATCGACCCCCCACCGCCGTAAGCGGGGTCTATCTCGATCCACTCGAAGCGGGGGGCCTCGGCGTAGCGTACCGTATCTCCGCTGTCGAACGCATAGTACCCATAGATGTCAGGTCCCAAGGGATCGTCTTCGCCTGCAGCCCCGACATGGAGAGAGAAGTCGACGATCTGGCGGTAGCGATGTGCATTGGGCAACACCCCGCTCAAGACGAGAGAGAAGTCGACCTTCGTGCCCCGGGGAATCTCAGGTGCGGCGGACAAGAAGAACGGGTCCTCTCCATTGCCTCCACCACCGTTCGCCGCGATATCGCCGAACAGTGCCTCGCCGCCGAGGATATCGATCCCGGTGTGAGACGATTCGAGGGAGCCGTGTACTGAAGTGATGCCGAGCGGGCCGCTGTTTGCCAGTGAGATGACGAGCGAGGCCGATTCGCCGGGGTCGAGCACTCCGTCATCGCCGTCGTCGATCACGCGTCCAGCATAGGTGAGACGAGGGGCGCCGAGGAGCAGGTCGAAGCCAGCATCCCACGTGTCGCCACTGGCGGCCGACATCTGAAGCTCAAGCTGTGCACAATGGTCATGGGGGCTGAGTGGCGAGACATCGACCACAAACGGAGCGAGTGGAACTGCAATGTCGCCCGGTGGGATATCTCCGAAGAGCTCGATCGAATCGATCACCGCAACGTAGGGATCGGTCGAATGCAGCAGTGATCTCGGGTCGACAGCGGTGCTGTCGAGGCCGAAATTCCTTATCTGGACGGCAAGCTCGATCCTCTCACCCGGGTTGATGACGCCATCCCCGTTTCCCTGGCTTGCGCCAAGGGTGTCGTCATCGATCGAGTGGGCCCAATACCCGAGACAGAGCGCGTCACTCTCGGCGAGCAGGTGCCCCGTGTACGGCCGGCTGTTCGCCTTCGTCACTGTCACCGCTATCGAATCAGGGACCTGGATGTCGACGATGAGTCGGGCCGAGCCCGATCCATCGGTCCACCCGTGAGCGGCTTCGCTGCCCACGAGCGACACGAGCGCATCTTCGATCGGCAAGGCGGTACTCGAATCGTGTACGGTCACCTCGATGAGGTTCGTACCCACCGGAATACGCTCCGGGTGATCGACCGTCATCGCCTGAGGGGCCGCGGTCCACATCGCCAGGCCGGGATCGCCCAGGATGTTATAGGTGTGGAAGTAGCACTCCACCGAGTTGTCAGGCCCCCCTGAACCNCGGTTATGGGGGAAATCATTGTACAGCTCNAGCTTCCCTCGCAGCAGCGCCAGGCCTGGCGTNGCGAGCCCCTCCTCGAAGATGCCATGGTATATTCCCGTATCGAGGCAGTTATTGAATCGAGTGTGCGTATAGAGTTCGCTCGTCCCGATGTAGGTGACCGCTCCTCTCGGGACGAGTGCGGATCCGGCCCGTATCCACGCCTCGCCAAAGCACTCAGGCCACTCGTAGTCGCCCCCCTCACAGACGATATCCGTCACCACCGGGAGACGATGGCCGTTGCTGAGAGCATAGACGTAGCCATTGGAGAACCCTCCCCAGTACGCGAACCCGCGATAGTTCACGAAACCAACGCCCTGGTTGATCGAAGAGAAGACCGGCGAGGGGTTGATGTACCAGGAGTACCATACAGTATCGATCTCCGAGTACCCGTGGTCGAGCATCAGATTCTTCACCCACTCTTTGGTCCACAGGCACGATATGCTCGTCGTATCGGCAATCATGAGGGCCCGCTCGAACCAGCCCGGATCGGCAACATGAGGATCGCGCTCGTACGAGAGGATCTTCGCCACAATCGTCTCGAGCTGACTCGACGTGCGCACTGAGAGACGTCCCACCATCACTTCGGGGAAATAGTCATCTCCTTCCAGAAGTCCATACGGCAGATCCGTGACGTCTGTCTCAGCGTCTGCCTGGTACGTCCACGTCGGCACTGCGATGTCTCCGTCGATGTCGCCCACGAGCACTACGTAGGTCGGCGGCGGGTCCCAGTTATCGTACGCCCATTGAATGTAGGTCCGGATCTGATATTCCGAGGGTCCGATCTGAGACGTCAGGGCTACGGCCGTGTCGTGTCCTACGAGCCGCTTCCACTCAACGAGCGGCAGGATTCGGTCGTACTCGCTGTCAGGGACGATGAACAGATACGCCCCTGGCTCCCCGCTCCCCTCCAGCGGAGACACGTGCTCGGGAAGCAACGACCCATAGAGCGATGCGAACGGCCTCGACCGTGCGCGCGCCGGGCGCACTTTCTCGTTCACCCCGGCCACGCCGTCACACTCCACCTCAACGGTCAGTTCCGTATATACACCACGTATCGTCCCCGCAGAATCGAAAGCGACAGGCACGATCGTGAGCGGGAGCAGGCGGAGATCGCGCAGTATGACCGGCTCGCCGGCCTGGACCGGCGTCCCTGTCCCCCCGCTCCCAGGCCCTGCTTCACCGGAGGCCGCGAGACCCGTTGGATCGTGCGAAATCGCACCCTCGTGATCGACCATCGTGGCATTGGTGATCCGTACACGAACCCGACCCCGGTCGGCCAGGCGGACAAACGCGGCTACGTCCGGATACGGCCCGGACCGGCGAAGCTGATCGGCCGGTCCGGCGGTCTGGACCACATCAGCATCGGATGAAGGAGAGTACACGTGATCCCCCGCGAAGGAATGCGCCGCCTCCAGCCACGCCGTCGCGGTACCTGACGGCAAGCTGTAGTTGACCCGCGTCAGTTGGCCGTCTATCGTCACGGATTCGAGCAGGACACTCTCTTCGACGGCCCTGGCAGCTGTCCACATCGCGTCCTCGGTATCAGTGGAAGCTGCCCACGTACTGCCGCTCACTACTCCCCACACAGACACCACGAGAAGAGGCACGGATATGATGAAGCGCACGCTCATGCTACTACCTCCATCACGTGCGACCCTATTCCCCAGGTGCCGGAGGACCCTCAACATCCGGGTCCGACCTCCGAGATGCCAGCAGGACCTCCGACATCCGGCTAGGAGCTCCGACATGCGGGCAGGACCCCTGGCTGCCAATGCACGCCCGGCCCGGGGGGAAAAAAATGGCCCACCACAGCAGGCGCGCCAGAAAGTGGGTCACACGACTTCCATCTGACACACCGGGCAAGAATCTCCATTTCAGGTAGTGCGTACCCGGTTCAATTTACATATATCACACTCATCTCTTTCCGTCAACCAGAAAAAGAGAGAAGTTGCGCCGAACAGACCCCCTATGTTCCCGGGAGACGCCATCGATATCGGCAACTGCACGAACAGGATGAACAGGCACAAGCGCGATGCGGATGCCCACGTGAGGACATCGTATACTTGCCGCTCTGTTTCCGATTGACATCGATCGCATTTTCGTGTATCTCTCAGCCGGTGGGGACAGCAGGCTCAGCCCGATCTTCAGACCTGGATGCCGAAATGGCGTTCTGATCGGTTCAAGACGACCCTGAGGGAGATGTAGCAATGGATCCAGAGGAGAATGCAATCAGGGAGAGAATCCTCCAAGACGTGAGACCATGGGGGAAGTTCAGACGGTATACGCACAATGAGGAATGCACCGTCAAGGTGCTCACCGTGGACCCCAAACAGATGCTGAGCAAACAGTCCCACGAGCACAGAGACGAGCTCTGGGTCATACTGGACGAAGGTCTTCAGGTAGAGCTCGATGATGAAGTACTGGAGCCGAAGCCCGGCGACGAGATCGTAATTTTGAGAAGAGTGAAGCACCGGCTCGCTTCGCGCGGCGCACAGGGAAGAGTACTGGAGATCTCATTCGGGCACGCCGACGAGGACGATATCGTGAGGTTCGAGGACATGTACGGCCGGAGTCAGACCTGATCTCGGCGTAATGGGAGTATCGGCGATGGTGGAGATCCTGACGATCGATGTCGGTCATCTGGTGAATGACGAGGATTCTGAGAACTTCCTTTCGCAGTCGGCATTTCGATCAATCGACGAGCGATACGGTTCTCCATTCGATGAGATACGAGATGCCCTGGAGAAGAACGACCTCCCGATCGCCCGCCCGTTCTCAGATCCTTCCCTGCCGGCTGTCAGGGAGACAGCCGCGTCCCTGCGCGAGAAGTACAGAGATTTCATCCTCTTCGGTATCGGAGGGTCGAGCCTCGGATTCCGCGCCATCGAGCAGACGCTGAAGGGGCCGTTCCATCATCGTCAGGCGCTTGCCCACGACGAACCGCGAGTCCTGGTTCTGGACAATGTCGATCCAGTCATGGCGGAGCAGGTAGGCGCCTTCCTCGATCCCCGAACGACCGGCCTCATCTACATCAGCAAATCCGGCTCGACGCCGGAATCGGCCGCCAATTTCCTCCATTTCCTCGACAGATACGCAAAGGCAGGGGGCTCTCAGGAGGATATCGTCATCATCTGTGCCCCCGGCGATAACGGCATCAACCGAATAGCGAAACGCCTCGGGTGTCACACCTTCCATATGCCGCCAGACCTGCCGGGGAGGTATTCCGTTCTATCCCCGGTGGGATTCCTCCCGGCGGAACTCATCGGGATCGACAGCAGGCAACTGCTGGCTGGGGCGCGGGCGACCCATCAGGCCATCCTCGATACCCCCGCCGGGCAGAACCCTGTTCTGCTCCTGGGATCCTGCCTCGCTGAACTCGCCGCCAAAGGTAAGTCGATCCACGTGCTCTTCAGCTACGGCACGTCGCTCGCTCAGTTCGGACTCTGGTTCGTGCAGCTCTGGTCGGAGAGTCTCGGGAAGAAAGAGTCAACGGCTGGAGCGATCGTCAACTCAGGCACCACCCCGCTGGCGGCCCTCGGCGCCACTGATCAGCACTCACTATTGCAGTTGTTCAAGGAGGGACCCAACGATAAGGCGTATGGATTCGTCACCATCGACGCCTTTACCGCCGACGTGAGGATCGCCGGGGGATTCCCCTCAGAGAAGGAATATTCGTACTTCGCGGGCCACACGATGGGCGAGCAGCTAAAGATCGAACAGCTGGCGACCGAGATGAGCCTCGTCCGCGCAGGACGCCCCTGCTATCGAATAGTCCTGAGGGACATCTCCGCTCACACGCTCGGCGCCCTGTTCTACTTCATGGAGGTGCTCGTCATCTTCATCGCCAGACTCTGGGACGTGAATCCCTTTGACCAGCCGGGAGTCGAGGAAGGGAAGCAGATGACGTACTCCCTCATGGGGAGGCAGGATTATGCATCGCTCCGAGGGTTTTATGAGAAGGAACTCGCGTCGTTTGAGGCCCAGCGCATCCTTCTGTCCATACGTGATCGATCCTGAGAGTCCGACCCACTACGGTTCTCGCAAGCCTTTCCCGCCCCTCCGCATCAGCATCGCCATCATGACCACCCCTGCAACGATGAGAGCCAGGCTCACGATCTGGTTCACATTGATGACTGCTGAATCGAGCCGCATCACGACGTTGCTCTCCTCATAGAAGCGAAAGAAATCGAGGATAGTTCGACCGAGCCCGTACAGGACGAGGCCTGCCGAGAAGATGACGCCCGGCTTCCTGCTCCACCGCTCTAGCGCAAGGAGCAGGCCGAAGGTGGCGAGACCGGCCAGGGCCGAATAGAGCTGTGTCGGATGGAGCCGCTGGCCCGGGAGGAAGTAGCTCGCTGCACACCCCGCGGGGAAACGTACCCCCCACGCCATGTCCGTAGGATGG
>JGI24422J19971_10002440_pt1 | contig 11559 bp, 13 predicted proteins | sample DeeMarSWOR152_54_FD_19971 | JGI IMG/M metagenome (IMG submission 19971)
TGCCTGGATTCTCATTCTCTCTTCTCTCAGCAGTATCTTTCATTTCTTCAACGGCTTTGTCTATACTTGTCACGGGTAACAAGTTCCCCAAAACGATTTGACGTGATAGAAGTTCAATTTGTTCATGTTCTGGGTTATGCTTAATCTCTGAAATTGTCAGCTCTTTGTCAGTAACATACAATTCTATTATACAATCTTTGGGACGTTCTTTTGGGCTTCCTCTGACAAGTATTGCATAGTAATCATTTTTTCCCCTTGAAAAGAGGCTTCCATATGAGTCAACTGGTGTCCAAATTAATGTTGCCAATTACTTTCTCTCCCTTGCTTTTGCATTTTTTAGATAAGTGTTACTCTTTTAGGGTATCTGTGCCTTATTTGTAATATAACGTTCCTCTTTTTTTAAGTCTTCATATGGCAATCTCAACTATTAGCACGCGCTTTCGGTTCGTTTTTAGGATTTTTTCATGTCCCACGTAACCTTTTTCCCTTTTTTGGCATTCGCGTAAACTTAAAAACCATTAGACAGTATTCATTAATTGGCTAGTCTGAGAGTGGCTAAATATCGCTGTAAAGCACTTGAGTGCGATTAGGTGTTTACGCCTAAAATTTAGTGCGTAAATGCCTATAAGAGCCTGNCACTAACCTATCCCGAACCGTTATTTGTGGCTGACGGAAGCTGTTAAAAGCAATTTGCTGCGATACTATATTTTTGAGTGAGGGCAATGGCAGCAGTCTCTATAACAATGGGCAAGCTGATAGCAGGAATAGTAATATAGGCATATTGTTTGAAATAATGCTAGACAATCGAGACAGAACCAAAATGGACAAGCAACACATCAAAGAACTGAAGAAAATGATTCAAGAAAAGAAAACCGAGGAACCAGTGGAGAAAGTNCTTGTCAAGTTCTGTGCACGACACGGTCTTTCCCTGGAAATATGCCGAGTCCACTACCGCCGCTTAGTTGAAAAGGGCGAAATCAAAGAAGGATAGTTCGAAACGGAAAAAGCGTCTTCAGAAAACCAAAATAGCCCTCTTCGCTATTAGATTCTATCTACGGATACTGAAGTTTTAAAATGAAATAAGAAAAAAGAGAGAGGGTGTCCTATAGAGATAAGAATTGGACTTTGAACCTGATAGACTAATAAGAATGCTTTACCTTAGGAATAGAGCAGGTCATAAGGGAGTAAATTTATGCCTATGACAATAGGTTCGCTATTTAGACGAATTGTCAAAGAATTGCAGACTCAAGATAACGATGCAAATAGCTACCTAAATAATCCAAAAAGCGACTTCTACAATCCAAACTACGACATCAACAATCCAAGTAGCAACATCAACAATCAACATAGCAGAATCAACGATGCATCAAACAATCAATACAACAAGGAACGGCGAGGGGATGCTTTGAGAAAACTCATTCAGATATATCTGTCAGACTATCTGTCTACAGAACAAGCAGAGCAACTTGTTACAGAGTATATCCCCTGACGCAATTAGATCTTTTAAAGTCGCTCAAGCGCGCTCAATTAAGTATTAAGGGTTTGCTGAGGCTCCGAACGGCTTCAAGGAGAATAGAAGAAAATTGCAATTTTCTTGAAAAAGACTAATTGCTTTTTCCGTTCAGATCCTTTTCAGCCCCTTCTCCCCATCGCTTGATTTATGATTTCTGATGGCTAAACTAAAAAAGGGGAAAGTGGGTTTGTGCATTTTTCGTTTGGATGCTTATCGTTTTCTGAGTAGCAGTATGCCGACTATGGCGATTGTGATGATTATGCCGATTCCGAAACCCATTACGTACGTGTCGGTCATGGGTGCGGGCGTCGGTGTTGGTGCTGGCGTAGCTGCGGGCGCTTCTTCCACGTTTATAGCGGTTTCAGCGGAAGAACCATAGTAAGCCCCAGAGCCTTCGAACGTGGCGACTATGGTGTATTCACCTGGAACTTCAGGAGTGAACGCGCAATGGAACATGCCGCTTGAGTATATATTGTTATATCTTGAGAAATTCCAGTATCATACGTTCTAGGACCAAATTTTAATCCTCAAGCCCAAGAAGCACTGCTATAGAAGCTAGAGTAATTTTATAGCGCAAAATTTATAGCGCGCGCTACTTGTAACTCCTACAGATGCAGAGGCAACGGCATTAAGCACACCAATTCTTAACAATATGCTTGAATACGAAGCATAGTTCCTCCAACATGATGTTCAGCCGAGTTTCCAGTTTTAATCCTAAAATCATATTCAGCAATATCAGCATCAGAAAGGAACTTCACAGCCAGTGTTGTTGAATTGCTCCCTGAAGGTGCAATAGTAATGGAACTTGGCTCAAACCAATAATCAAAACCTGAAACATTAGGATTTGTTTCCTGAACTCCATCTCGAAAAATACTGAACAATTCAAGGCTAAAAGGTATTGTGAATTCCTTATCCGCATATGAATTGACTGTTAAGTTCAAAATGAAATCGGTGTTTTCAGTCAAATTAATGTCTCTTGATGTTAGATATTCCTCGTTAAGGCTGATTAATGGTGTGGGCTTGTAGGGTATTTGTGGATTTTTAGAAATTTGATAAAGGAGTATTATGGAAAAAACTGATAATAAGAGAATGGCAGCTAAAAGGAGACTGGTCTTCCTTTTGCCCATGACAAATACCAACTAATTTTATCTGTTTTCCCTCTACTATAATTTATTGTTTTTATTCATATAGATTCTGGCGCGCGCCTAGAGTGTGTTATCTCGTGGACTGTTATTTATTCCAGGGAAACAAAAAGGCTGATATGATAAACCATGCCCTCCTGTGCCTACGAAGGAATCTATGCGCTCCACTAACGCGTCCAAGATATTATAAAGACTAAACCACACTCTTAATGTATAATCGGACGAGCGCGCGCGCTTTGGTGTTTAATGTGAAGGTTAGGTTTCTTGGTACAAATGGGTGGTATTCAACAGACTTTGGTAATACATCTTGTGTGTTGATTGAGTCGGAAAGATTTTATGTTGTGCTTGATGCGGGTGACGGGATTTACAAATTAGATAAATACGTTTTGACTGAGAAGCCAGTCCACTTGTTTTTGTCTCATTTGCATTTTGATCATATCATAGGGTTTCATTTGTTTGATAAGTTCAGGTTCAAGAAAACGGTGAATGTTTACGGGTTTAAGGGGATTAGGGATGGTTTGCAGATTGTTAGACATCCGTACACGCTTCCGTTTGGTGATTTGTCTTTTCCAGTTGAGATTCATGAGTTGGAAGAGGGCAGCTACAGTTTGCCGTTTCCTTTTTCTTGTAAGCTCTTGTTCCATTCGGATCCGTGTTTGGGTTACAGGTTTGAATTGGATAGTCATGTGATTGCTTACTGCACGGATACGGGTGTGTGTGACAGTTTGCGTGAACTCGCGCGTGGCGCAGATTTGCTGATAACGGAGTCTTCTTTGAAGCCGGGGCAAAGGCTTGAGGAGTGGGGACATCTGGATCCGAGGGAGGCGGCGGGCATCGCTAAACAGGCTGAGGTTAAGCAACTTTTATTGACTCATTTTGATGCCGGCAATTATGTGAGTTTGGAAGAACGGCGCGAGGCAGAGGCAGCAGCGAAAGAGATATTCAAAAACACTGTTTGCGCATATGATGATCTTGAAGTTGAACTTTAATTTTTTTGGGTAACGTTTTAGCGCCTGCTCTGCTTGCCAACTAATCTTGTTCACTTTCACATCGCGGATTCTTCATTTTACTTCCATCAACCACGCAACTTGTCATCTAAGCTGCCATCCGGGAGCAAACAGTCTGGGTGTAGCTCTCCACTTTCTTCCATCTGGTATCTCACGCAAGTTTTCCAGTCGCCTTTGCAGTAAAGTTCAATCCATCTTTTATGTATTCTTCCTTCTTCGTAAAACCTTTTCATTGGGCAACCTGGGTACCACTTGCAGTCGACCGTCAACGTTTTCACCTTTCCGTAGTTTTTTACCATCTCTTTTCTAATGGACTTTTCGAAGAGAAGAGTGGCTGGATGTCGCAGTGGAAGTACCTTTTTATTCTCGATTAAGAAAAGCTTACCGTAGACTTTCGAGAATTCGGGTCTGGATTTAGGTAAAGGAATCTGGTATTTTTCGAAGATATACTTGGTAGGGTAATAGCCTAATGTAGCTATTACAGATGGGTTTGTCAACCTTATCTCTTCATCCAGATATTCAGCACACGCTAGAATTTCATCTTGTTTGGGCTTTCTGTACTTTGGGAGCAGGCATTTGATCAAGTTCGTCATGTACACCTCATTCCATTGTAAGCCAACTTCCCGAAACAACTCGTTCAATTTCTTACCGGAAGGTCCAATGAACATTTTTTCCTCTCTATCTTCATTCTCTCCAGGTGCCTGAGCAACTAAAATCAGTCTAGCATGTGGGTCACCCTCACCAGGGAGAGCATTTCTTCTGCTTTTCCATAGCCTACACTTATCGCATTCTCTGATTTTTTCTTTCAAATCTTCAAGTTTTTTCATTTCACCGCTTATCAACACCGGGGAAACTTTGGCAAGCAAATTTCCACCATATATTTTATGGTTTAATATTTACGATTTACTTAACAATAGTATGGTAAAACTCGAATTCGCGCGTGCTACGTCTCGAATGAATCTTTATATAGATTAATTTCTTTTCAAAACAGATTTGACTCAATGTTGAAGAGTCTGATGGTGGTTACGGAAAAGTACCAGTAGGGTGTCGAGAATGAGTTGGCTGCGGAATGCCCTCGGACGGCTGCGGCGTGTCCTTCCAAAAATGGATTTTATGAAAAATAAGCATGAAGATTGCGTTAACTTTGATAATGGAACTTGCAGATTTTTTCATTTTACTAATTTGGATCCGAAAGGGCAAGCTTGTCCGCATTTCAAAGCCAAGATGAAAGCAGAAGTTGAAACCAGCGAGCTATAGAAAAAAGAGAAAGTGAAACGGCACAATGTCGCATACGCGCGCGCCATAATTTACGCTTAACCTAAAATTGACAACTCTTTAAGGATGAGCGCGCTTTTTGCACATTTACCCTAGCCTAAACCACGCTAACTTTTCGAGTCGTGGATGGACAAAAATAGAAAAAAAGGGGAACTGTGGAGACATCGCCAACTTAGGCGGGTTATGGCCAACACACCAGTCCTACAGAAATTTCTTTGGCTTGCTGTCGGATTAGACTTATACGAATTATTGTCGGCTAAGATAGACGATTAGACTGTTCACAAAATCCAAGCAGCCTTTACTTGCTTTCCATTTCTTTTTTTCGCTTCTGCCTCCGGTGCATAAACATAAGGAATACGGCCAATAGCGCAAGACTCCCCAAGAACAGAAGACGTTCATAATTAAACGCAGGCAAAAAGAAACGCATCAGGAAATATCCAGTTAATGCGAAAACAGCCATAAGTGTAGCTGCAAGACCCATATTCATATTTTACTCTCTCTTTCCCTTTTTGCATAGCGCAAACTTACACGCTTACTTTGTTCATGATAACCTGTAACCCATCTTTCGCTACTACTCGCATTGCTTTCTTAAAATACCTGTTAGCTTTGCGTTCAATCGTCTTCTCTTTCGAGTAAGGATGCAGAATCTGCAGATATGCGCGCATCATGGCATAAATTAGTATAAAGAACCCCATTCCCATGTTAGCTCTATTATTCAACTCCTTCTCAAAAGCCTTTTTTGAAACGAGGATCAACCTTTTTCTCTTATTTGAATGCGCTATCCACTTCAAGTTTTCGCAGTAATTGCATTTGCAAAAGCTAAACTTTAACGGTTTTACTTTACCTTTACTCTCTTGCTTTTTTGACAATGTTGATTGCTCCATCATATTGACATAGAGCATGCTGGTTTCAAGCAATGCTCTCAAAAAATCCGCGTCTCTCATGACTATCCCCCACGTAATCATCTACCTCTTTTCCCTTAAAAACTCTCGTCTTTATAGAGCGCCCATATCTGCAATTCTTAGCCAAGAAACTCCCAACCTATCGGCTCAGACCAGTTGGCTTAAGCAGAACTTGCAATTCTTTTAGTATTTCAGCCTTTATATAAGGGGGGCATAGTCTTTTTCAAGCAGATAGTCACAAAACTGCTAGTCTTCAGTTAACTACTGGTTTAAGCTATATAGAGGGATATAAGTCTCCAGGAGCACATCAGCCAGAGACTAGAGTTATTAAGTGCGTACTCACAAGGTAAACTCTCAAAACCTCGGAGAAGGAAGAAGACACATGCCCAAACCGAAGATTGGTCTCTCCATGCTTTACTGCCTAAGCGAACCATTCGACAAGATGGTCAAACGTCTAAACAAAGTTGAAACTCGCTACGTTGAGGTTCTTGATGAGGGCCTTCACTCGCTCAACAAGAAGAGAGTTGCCACGCTTAACCAAACTGCCAAATCCCGCAACATCGAATACACATTGCACGCGCCTTTCGCAGACATAAACATAGCCTCACCATCAAAACCCATTCTAACCGCGTCACTTAAGCGGCTAAAAGAGTCCATTGCGCACGCAAATGCCCTAAACGCCAAGCTCTGGGTTTTCCATCCAGGCAACAAAACAGGCATCAGCACATTCTACCCTGAAGAAGACTGGAAACAAAATATCAAAGGCATACGCGAACTCCATAAAACCGCAGAAGGATGCGGATTAAACATAGCCATTGAAAACCTGCCTGAAAAATACGGCTTCCTCATGAAGCAACCAGAAGACTTTCAAAAGTTCTACAAAGAAACTGGACTAAACGACATAGGTATAGCTTTAGACGTTGGACACGCAAACCTTGAAGGACAAACAGAACACTTCTTGAGGAAGTTAACGAATAAAATTGTGCACATGCACGTTAGCGACAACATGGGAGAAAATGACCAGCACCTAGGAATAGGCTACGGCAAGATCAATTGGCAATGGTTCGCAGAAACCCTGCGCGAAATAGCCTACGACAAAACCGTAATAATCGAGTCTGTGGAATACGTGGAAGAGAGCCTACAAAAACTGCGGCAGTTGCTGGCTTAACTTTCTGGAAGCGGCAACTCCAACTTCATGAAATCTTCAGCTATCAACGTGTTTCTGAAAACTTTCCGCGCCTGCTCCAAAAGCAGCCCTGCATCAGCATATCTAGCGCTGATATGCGTTAAGACCAGTTTCTTCGCTTTAGCCTTCCTGGCTTGTTGCGCCGCTTGACCAGGGGTTGAGTGACCATCTACCTCGGCTTTTTCGCTAAGCATGTCATCAAAAGTGGCGTCGTGAATAACTAAGTCCGCGCTAGCCGCAAATCTTGCAAAACCTTTGAATGGTCGTGTATCGCCCGTGTAAACGATTTTTCGCCCCTTTCTCGGCGATCCCAGTACCTCTTCAGGACTTATAACTCGCCCATTTGGCAGCTTGATTCTTTCACCGTGTTGAAGTTTTGACCACAATTCGCCTTCAGGAACACCTAAAGCTCTGGCTTTTTCGGGATAAAATTTTCCTGGACGAGGTTTTTCCACAAAAGCGTACGCCAAACCTAAAACCACATGGTTCGACTTCGCGGCTTCAACAGTGTAGTCCTTTTCTTCGCATATAACGCCAGCATCGTAAATTTCGTAGATTTCAACTGGAAATGTCAAACCGAACTGCAAGGTTTCTCTGATGCATTCTAAAAATTGTTTTATGCCTTCTGGCCCGTAGACCTCGAGTTTCTTTTGTCTGTCCATCAAAGCCATAGTCTGCAGTAGCCCAGGCAAGCCCAGAACGTGATCGCCGTGCATGTGCGAAATGAATATCTTCGTTTTTCTGTGGAACCCCACTTTGGCTTTTATCATCTGTCTTTGGACGCCTTCTCCGCAGTCGAACATTAATTGTTCGTTTTGGCGTTTTATTAGCACGGCTGGCAAACTCCTTTCTGGAGTTGGAACGCTGCCGGCTGTTCCCAAGAATATCATGTGCATACTCATCATTTTACACCTTACATATTTCGAACACGGCTATTTCTCGTGTCAGAGTTCTGTGAACATATGCGAAATGGGACTCCAAATGTCTATAGCCCAATTCCGCGCCTATTCGCGCGATGTTTAATGTTTTCGGCGAAGCTATACAAATCCGTTGCCCTTCTCGNAGCAAAGAACGCGCTGAACTGAGAACGCCTTCCACAATTTGCTTGGTGGTCAACTTCATGGTTGTCGCCGACCTTCCATAAGGTGGGTCGGTGACGAGGTGGTCAACTTCTGTTATTGGCAGCCTTCGGGCATCAGAAATCGCCAAGCCTTCTGGTTCTACGCGGAAGTGCTTAAGGTTTTTTCGACAGCCTTCCACCATGCGCCGTTGAACATCTAAACCCAAAACGTGGCAGCCGATTAAAGCCGCTTCAACCATCACGCTTCCAGTTCCACAGAAGGGATCTAACACCAACTCGCCAGCCTTCGCCCGTGCCAAGTTGACAATGCACCGTGCCAACTTAGAGGGCATTGCTGATGGGTGGAAAAAAGGTTTTTTTCTCGGACGCCGTTCAGAGAAAGTTCTAGGCGCGCTTTCTGCGAGTTTTACGCCGAAAACCAGCTTGTCGCTGGTCAAAACGCCGATGAAAGTCTTGTCAGGCGCTTTCAAGTTAACCTTTGTTTTCCTTGTGCCGAGAAGTATGTGCTTGCCGAGTTTTCCTTCAAGGGCGACGGTGCCGACTTTTTCCGCGTATTCTCTAACGCGTCTTATGCGAACCGCGAAACTTTCCCCCTCACTTAAAACGCTTTTGAAGTCTGTGAAGTCAGCCGTTTTTATAATCGTGTTTTCTTGAGCTGGGCATGTGAACAGTTCAAGCGCGCATATTCTCGTGTAAGCTGATCTGTGTTGCACGGCTTTTACGCTGTTCTGGGCTGCGTCGAGCCTTAGGACTTGGTCGAGTTTTTCCTTAACTTCGAAGTCGAAGCCTTCAGCTTCGAGAATAGCTGTCAGCTCGGCAGCAGGTAGAGTCTCGTTTTCGCCAGACAGAAGAAAGAAGAGTTTAGCCACTTTTCAGCGCCTTCAAAGCCTTGGCGATTAACGGTGCGATTGAGACTTTGCTGATATGACTGGGAACGCTGTCTGTCCCCACGATTTCTTTAACTCCGGCGTTAAGGATGCGCTTTTCTGCGTCACCGATTAGGAGTCCGTGGACACATGCGGTGTAAATGCGTGTTGCGCCGAGTTGTCGTAGGATTTTTGCTGCGCCGACGATTGTGCCGCCTGTGCTGATGATGTCGTCGAAGATTATGACGGTTTGCCCTTTCACGTTTAAGCCTTTGTCTGTTTGGCTTGTTTGTCCCGTGTAGCGATCACGTTGTTTTTCGAGGTTCCCAGCTTCGCCTTGTAGGACGCTTTGAGCTTGTTGTGCAATATACATAGCTCCTTTGTCAGGCGCCAGCGCGAAAGCCTTCCGGCAGTCCTTCTGCACGAAATATTCGGCTAATAGTGCTATAGCGCTTAGGTTTTTGGCTGGAAACGAGAACTTGTTCAGCGCACTTTCGGCGTGAATGTTCACCGTGATTAATGCATCGACTCCTGCTGCTTTGAGCATATGTGCGATGGTTTCGATGCTTACATTTTCGCCAGGCAGGAAAACCTTATCTTGACGCGCATACGCAAGATACGGCACAACGGCTGTCACCTTTCGCGCTTTGTTATTTTTCGCCGCAGCTGCCATGAACGCGAGCTGCATCAAGTGGCTATCTTGCGGAACGCTGCTGGTCTGAACTATCGCCACGTTGTCGTCTTTAACCGTGCCTTCTAAACGAATATAGTTTTCTCCGTCTGGAAACGTCTTGTAAATAACAGGCACTTTCTCATAGCCAGTCAATTCTGCGATCCTTTCAGCAAGTGCAGTTGAAGCTGGACCAAGAATAATCTTCATGAGATTTCCTCTTTATTTTATTTAGGATACGGAGTGTTTGGTTTTAGCTTTATCCATTGAACTCTTTTTAACTTATCCATTATTGATTTGTGTGTTAGAACTCCAGCTGCTCGGAAATAACTATACCCCTCTATAGGTTTCTGCATAGCATTTCTATCAGGCGCCAAATATGCCGGTTCGTCAGGAGCACACGCGTATTCTAGACGGATACGTTTATATGACGAAATAACGGTTGTAGTGAACACTCGAATTTAGTCATAAAAAAAAGGGGCATGTGAAATGTCAGTTTGGCATGGCAGTTTACGCAAAAGAAAACGGACAGGCGGCAGAAAACGAGCTTACAGAGTGAAAAGAAACTTTGAGATAGGATCCTTTCCAACAGAAACCACCCTCGGAGAGCCAAAAAGGAGAAAAACAAGAGGTCGCGGCGGAAAAATCAAAACCAAAGTCTTAAACGACAAATACGCTTCTGTGACTGACCCGAAAGAGGTCGCGGCGGAAAAATCAAAACCAAAGTCTTAAACGACAAATACGCTTCTGTGACTGACCCGAAAAGCGGCAAAACCGAGAAAACAGAAATCTTACGCGTCGTCAGAAACCGCGCAAACGTGGATTACAACAGAAGAGGTGTAATAACGAAAGGCGCAGAAATAGAAACCTCCTTGGGACTGGCTCGTGTTACCTCTCGTCCAGGCAGCGATGGCGTTATAAACGCTGTTCTTATCGGTAAAGAAGAAAAAAGCTGAACACTCAACCTACTGTTTTGGGATTTCGCTTCGCATCTTTGAAAGTTGGTTCGCGATTTCTCTTATTACTTGCTCCTTTGAGCCTCTCTTTTCAACCATTATCATCCCGGTCTTAAGCCAAGGAGTCTTGGGGTAACCAGCATGAGGGGCGAACTCGTGCTCTAAGCCGAGCCTTTCCACAGCCATTTTGACTTCAACGATCTTTGGATGTTGCACTGCCAAACTCTTTGGGACTCGCCGTCCTTTCTCTCTTGTTTTGTTCTGGTCGAAGTAAGCTGGCCAAATTATGATTTTGTCTTGTCTGCGCATCGGGTTTTTCTCCTGTGCTATTTGTGGGCGTAATAGGCTGTTAATTTCGCCTCGTTTTTGTCTATGCGAACGAAGCCAAAACGTTCAAACTGTATTACAGCGTCTGGTTTTAACTTTTTGCAGGCGCTCTCCGCGATTCCCTCATTCACGGTTGCGTCGGGCATAACCACTTGGCACGGCAACTCTGCCCCTTTTGGTATCCAATGGATAAGCTTGGCTTTTGCTCCTCTAGCTTCTTCGTAGGCTTCGCTGGCAAATGAGGCTTCTAACGAGTCAACGTTTACGCTTTCTATTTTGACGTTAAAAAGATCCATAAGCCTAATCACTTTTCCAACATCCGCAGCGTCTGCATCTCTTTTTGCTATCCAAAAAATTGCTCCTTCCTCTCTTTTAGGCGTTACAGTATATCCTCTGAACCCGCTTTCAGGCTTTTCTGGATGTAAAGGCAGTTTAGGTCTGAAGATTTTTGGGATATACTTGACCTTTAGCGCGGTCGGCTCTGACACGAAAAAGTACCTGTTGCTCTGGGGGTCCAGAATCTTGCGGTTGTAAGCGTACAGGTTCTCCCAGCTTAACGTCACATCAGCAGTTTTGGGTCCAACGTCAATTATCATTTTCTTAATGGCGCTTGGCGTTATCCCACGCTTCCTTA
>JGI24422J19971_10002441_pt1 | contig 11557 bp, 9 predicted proteins | sample DeeMarSWOR152_54_FD_19971 | JGI IMG/M metagenome (IMG submission 19971)
TGAACCGGCTTAGAAGAATACAGAAGAGATCAAAGAAACAACTTGGAAAGTCCATAATAGATTATTATGCTGGAGAAAGGTCAGGCAAAAAACGGGCATGGTGGATGAACGAAGAACTAGTCGAAACATAGCTCTACACAACAATTAATTTCTCGTAGGCACAATTCTATTTTGGGGCCCGTAGCCGAGTATGGATTAAGGCGCCGAATCAGAAAAACTGATGCGTAAGCCTCCGGACCTCAGCGAGAGAAAGCCGGAGAACAGGGGTTCAAATCCCCTCGGGCCCGCCAGTTTTTGGGTTTGGAGTAAAGTTTTACTCCAATAGCCTCAACCTTTTCCACGTGTTATTTTATGTGTGGGGCTTTTAAGTTTTCAGCGCGTGCGTGTCTTCCGTGATATGTGTGTTTGGCGCGCGCGAAATTTTCACCGTATGTGGATTTGATTTCCATCCCCAGCACGCGCATTCACTTTCTTCTTTGCCCTTTACCTTTTCCATATCCACGTTTTTGTTCTGAGTCGCATGGAGTAGGGTTTCTTCCTGCTCTTCTTCCACCTTTCATTCCTACACCTTTTCCTCTTCCATCTCTAGGTCTTTTTTCTCCTCTAGGATTCGTATCACTTGGCATGATATCACCTTCTTCTACGTAAGCAGGCGACGTGCCTAAAATGTTTTGCATCCAAAACACGTGCCTAAATTGGCTCATAGACTTCTGTTCCACTCTCCGCGCGCGAAAATTATCATTGACTAATATAAGGGATTCAATTTGAATCGGTGGTTTATAGTGCATGATCTTCTGCCTACAGTCAACACTCAGATATGATTGCCAGTGTAGTGAAAAAGCCAGGAGTAGCTGAACGCGCGCGTCTAGACTCCAGAAGAACAAAAAGCATTTCGAGAGGCGAAATCGTTGAGATAATGGCGCGCGCTCTAGGTTGCCCTTTTAAAGGTCGATTTCAATAGACGTTCTGGAGTGTCTATGACAGATAGTGCTTCATGCTGGAAACTGGATTTGAGCGAAGTTGCAAGCATAAAGGAGCAACTGGAAAAAAGACACCAAGTGAAATTGCCGGAAGTTGAAGTTAGATACTCTGACAACATAAAGAGCGCCTTCTCCACCACGGGCATAAAACTTCCTGGACACATCTTCAAAGAAAGAAGGGAAAAGCTGGAAACAAGCTGGAAAAACCTTCTTAAACTAAAAGGGTTGAAAGATGACGAACTGAAAGAAATCAATCCATACAACCCAACGATTTTTCTGGCACAAAGATATCCCAGCTATCCCGTTGACCTCTATGGAGAATTATGGCACGAGTTCGGACACATGCTAGCGCATACCCTTGATGTTAGAGATAAAACTCTCAACGAAGGTGTTGCGTATGCTTGTGGTTTCAGAGGACTGCTACTGGAAGCACTAGATGGCAGGTTCTCCGTGGGAAAGGCAGTGGACGAAATAGAGCGTCAAATAAGAGGAGCTCAGACCTCCCTTCCCTTATATCCACATCGCTGGGCACTGCGTGTCGTCAAAGACGATAACGTGGAGCGTTGCTGCTTCGAACACTTAAGCTTCCGAAATCGCATTCCAGAGAAACTCATAACGGAGCTGGATAGAAAAATCCGGAAAACGGTAGAAGATGACAAGGAAATCCGCAACATAGTTGCAAAGCGTCAACTAGCTAGAGTTGAAAAACCGTTCATCGGAATCCTAGCAATAGCCATTATAGTACTCTTAATTCTGAGTCGCCTGATTTAACCGATCTAGCCGATGGTATTTCACAAGGTTAACCTCAAGGCTAATACAAGCGCGCCCATTTTTGTGGTGCGTGCGAAATGTCGGAGAAGATGGGACAAGCCGAACTCGTAGGCTGTGTAGTCCTTCAAGCCGTAGCAGGATTCGAGAAAGCAACGGAAAACAAGCCTACGAAAAAACGTAAGCATAACACCCTTTTTCTCTCTCTCTTCCCCGCGTCCCCCCGTGCCCGTGCGTACGTGTATATTCCCACCCTCTCTGTCTCTCTCTGTCACTCACACATAGACACAGACACAAAGGGAGGTCTCCAATACTGGCGCGAGCTAAAAGGTCGAAGCATAGCTTGAATTGTTATTTTCCTCGATACTGTTTACGTGTGATTGTCAAAAAGATCGTTGTCAAGATTACTATAAGAGCTAGGTGAAATGTTAGCTGTTTTTCTGATCTGTTTTTGATTGGAGTTGAGTAGCCTCCAACGGCAATGGAACTTACAGTTACTTTGTGAGATATTGAGCCTTTTTCGGGTGTGGCTCCCGGTGCATAAACGGTCAAAGTTACATCGTAGACGCCAGCCTTTTCGAAGCTGTGACATACTATTGGCGTGGACGTTGCTGTAACGTTACCGTCACGGAAGCTCCAGTAATATCTGACTATGGGCACTTCATGGGCGCCGTTGAATCCTGGCAAGGAGTCTGAACCATCAAAAGTAACCAACTCTCTCCGCTTTGCAGTTTCAGGTGACAGTGTAAACCTTGCTGTGGGACCATACGGAGGTGGAGACGCATGGAATATTACGTGGCAGTCTTGTCTCGTGTGGATGATACCACCACACGGGTAAGGATTGGCAAGACCGGTCATGACGAAGTGTATGTAGAATTCGATGTCTGGGTCTGGAATGAAGGGGTATTGTTTTATTCTGAAGGTTATTTCACAGGCGATTCCGCTTCCGTTGAAGGTTGGCGCTGCACCCATTGAACCGTAAGCGACCCAAAACATCGTGCCTGGTTCCGCAAAAGGCATTTCCCCACTCTCATCAACCTCATCTTTAAACCGCATAGTCGGGGAGTGAAGAACTCCATCAGGATAGGATTCCACAGGAACATTCGTAATATGGTTTACGTATTCAATCCAAGTTGTGTTCCAGCCAATCTGAAACTCAAAGGCCGTCAACTCTTCGACATCACCAATTCTAACCGCAACAGTAAAGCTTTCGCCAACAGCATAATAGTCATACTCAATGAGAGACGGATCCATAGCGACGAAGGCATTTCCGGGGTCCGGACATGCCCACACATCCATCGCGCTGACAATATTTCCCAGAAGCAAGACCAACACTATTGCTGAAGCCAGAGTCTTCCTCAATCACCTTCCCTCAAGTCAATAATGGGTTGTAGCTTCTAATATTACTTTCCAAAAAAGAATCTTAGAAAATAGAGCATTAATCTGAAAATGAACGCGCGCGCTGCTGCACCGATTTGCGTTTTTTCTTCTGCCAAAACTTTAAGCATAAGTGTGTGGACTAACAGAATATGTCGGAGGGCTTTCTGTGAAGAAAGAGCTTGAAAAAATCGTAAAAGATGAGCTTTCCGGACAAGCTGCCAAATCCCATGTGGCGCAAATTACCCGTTTCCACCGAGTCCAAGCCTCCACAATGTTCCACGAAGCCGCCGAATATGTTAGGGACACATTACACACTATTGGTCTCAAAGATGCAAAAATCGAGCAATTTACATCCGACGGTGCTGTAAAATATTGGACTTGGACTTCTCCAGTTGGCTGGGAGGTCAAGACCGCTGAACTTTACTTGGTTGAACCTGAAAAGAAGTTAATCGTTAGATACGAGGACGTGCCGACATGTCTTCATACCTATAGTAACTCCACACCACTCGAAGGCATAACAGCCCAGCTGGTTGACGTAGGGGAAGGAACCAAACCCAAACATTATGAAGGAAAAAATGTAAAGGGCAAGTTCGTATTGGCAACAGGTAGAGCGAAACCAGTTCATGAACAAGCAGTCTACAAATATGGCGCTGCTGCTGTCATCACAGACTCTATAACATACGAAATGAAAGACGTCAGAGAAAGTGTGGACATACCTGACGCTCATGCCTATCAATCCATCTGGCCAACAAAAGAGGAACTAGACAAGGTTACCTTCGGCTTTTCCTTAAGCAAGCGACAAGGAAACCACCTACGAGCCCTGCTTGAAGACGGAAAAACCGTGACACTAAAGGCTAAGGTAGATGCAAAACTGTTCCCAGGAAACCTCGACGTAGTAGCGGGCACAATCCAAGGAAGCTCAAAGCCAAATGAAGAAGTCTTTCTAATTGCGCATCTTTGCCACCCAAAACCCAGCGCCAACGACAATGCCTCCGGGAGCGGCTTACTTCTGGAGATCGCTCGCACCATACAAACACTCATAAAGTCGGGTATGATCAAAACGCCAGCAAGATCGATAAGATTTCTGTGGGTACCAGAAACTTTCGGAACTATTGCTTATCTTTATCACCACCAAGACATGGCACGCAAGTTGGTTGCCGGCATAAACCTTGACATGGTAGGGCAGAATCAAGAGCTCTGCAAATCTACCCTCAACTTGGACAAGACACCGGACTCCAATCCATCATACCTTAACGATTACGTTTTCAGCCTTCTTGAACGTTCTGTAGAAGTGTTCGATCATAAAACAGGCTTTGGTTCAGCATCCACATTTCGTTATTCCATTAACACCTTCAGCGGCGGAAGCGACCATGCAGAGTTCAACGGCCTAACGTTTCGAGTGCCATGTGTTATGCTTATTCAGTGGCCAGATCTGTACTACCATACTAGCATGGATTCAATTGACAAGGTCAGCGAAGACAGCTTAAAACGTGTTGGATGGATAGCTTCAGTTGCGGCCTTAACCCTTGCCAATGCCACTGTTGAGGATGCGGTTTTCATGGCGAACTTGGTGAGATGGGGAGGGATCGCAAGAATACAGGAAGCAAGCAAAGAAGCCATAGCTCTGGTCCAGAAGGCGAATGACCTGAACTCCAAGTTAGGAGAGAGACTCGCCACGATTGCATCCAACTACAAAGACAAGATAGCACATATAGTTTCCCGAGAAAAAAGGTCAATAGAATCGCTAAAAAGGCTAGGGAACAGTTCTGAATTCGCAGAACTCTCTGTAAGATTCGAGGAAGACATAGATCACTTTGGTCAGCTTGAACTTGCACGATTCGAGGAAACCTTAGCCCATGTCACGAAAACAGCGAGGGTCATCCTTCCTACACAATTAGAGGAAACAGAAATGGCAAAAGAAGTAAAGAATCTAGTTCCAAAACGATTGTTCAAAGGAACCCTTGATTCAGACGTTCTGAAGAAAGAATTGGGGAAGAAAGAATATGAGTTGTATGAGGAGATCATAAAGAAAGACAGAGATTTCAGAAAGAAAACATACGAGGTGCTCAACTTTATGGACGGAAAACGTACTGTCTACGACATCATAAAAGCAGTGTCAGCAGAATATAACGAAACCAGTCTCGAACATGTAATGAAATTCATGCGTGATCTAGAGAAAGTGAACCTCATTTCTTTTCAGTAGCCAAGCGCCTGGCGCGCGCGCTTCGTACCACCCCTTCCCTCAAGGGAAAGGCATCACCGTCAAAAGAAATGCGGAAAAGTTATAGCTGAACTGAAAGATTTAGCTGGAATTGTGAAAATTGAAAAGAGGTGATAGCTGAGTTGAAAGAATATGAATGTATCCAAGTTAGTCATCACAAGGATATAGGCAAGGCTATTGCGGAATGGCAGAAGAAGGGTTGGCTTCTTCATACATATACTTGCGCTCAAATGCGTCCTGGACTGGAAATTCTTCACTACTTGCTGTTCGAGAAAGGCGAGTAGGACAAGCTTTCTTTTTGTCTTCAATGAATCCGAGTACCAAACGTTAGCCTTGCAGGTTGGCACTCAACAGTTGCTTTTTTCCTTGCGTACGTCAAAAAGTTTGTTGGGGTAAAGTTTTATCTAAGGTAGCTAAGTGAAATCCAAGGGATGAATTACACGTTCAAAATGCAAATGAAGGTAGTTTGCTTGGAATTGAGATATAGATTCTTGACATTAGATGATTTACCGGCAATAAGAAAACTGTCTAACTCCATGGATATACGAAACGACCCGAAAATAGGGGAGACAGCAAAGAGCCGCATTAAAGACGCTTCGTGTGATCTTTATGGAGCATTTACTGAAGAAGGGGAACTGGTAGGGATTGGAGGATTACGCACATTAACAGAAGATTATGCTTGGATAGAAGCTGTACGGATACATGGGAAATATCAAAAATTAGGTATTGGAACAAAGATATTCAACTATGGAGAAGAACTGGCTCGGGAAAGGAACTGCAAGATTGTTGCGTATCAGACAGTAACAGAGAATACAGGGTCATGTCGAATAGGCGAAAAATTAGGGTTCACACGAAGTCATGAAATGACAGCTTTTTACTTTCACCGAAAGGAGAAATCAACTCAAACAGAGGATTATCCAAAACTTGAACCTATTCCAGCAAAAGAAGCTTTTTCACTAATGAGAAGGATGCCTAATGCACCGACAGATGAGATTTGCATTGGTTGGGATTATCGACCTCTTGTTGCCGAGATTTTTGATAATAACTTGGATATGAATTTCTTTGTACATGAAGATGCATTAGCCTTAGAGGTAAAAGAGAGGAACTCAGAAATAGGAGAAGTAAAATTTGTAAAAGCAATTATCTATGGTAGCGAAAAGAATGCTCTTCCACTACTAGATGAAATAAGAGGGAGAAATACGGGCGTAAGCTGGTTTTTCTGCTTAGTTCCCAAAACGTTGGAACCGACAATAGCAAGAACTGATTTCAAGTACGGCCGTGTATGGACTGGCAAGAAAAACATCGTTGTCTTGTTTAAGAAGTATCTGTAATCAGTGCTTTGTTTATAGGAGAATTAATCCCTCAAGAAGATCCACAAACCCATTCAAGAATTAAAAAGACTCAAAGAAATAGATTAACCGGTGTGTGTTTGGGGATTAAATTTTAACCCAACCAACCAACATGGTTTGACGTGGAAATTAATCCAACCAACCCAACCGTGGAATTTCAACCCAGCATGGACGGTTAATGGATAACCTAAAAGACGGTTAAGGACGTGTACCCGATTCGGCAATACCTATGGCACAGGCGGACGGCCATTTTGGATCGCAGTTCAACCCATTTTCTGGGGGAGCACCCGTACTTGAGCATTATAATGGACTTGATGGTTTTATTTCTGTTCTGTTCTACGTGTAAACATAAAGTTTAAATCTCTCTAAACACATAGTACTTATGTGGGAGTACAGTATCGTGCGACATGACATATCCGACCCCGGACAAACGGAGATTCGTTGGCAGATCCTAAAAGCTATGCTGGATGATTTTCCAGAGCTGCAAGAACGTACAGAGACGTATCTCTTCGCCAAAAAAAGCTTATTGCGGTCTGGTTGTCCAAAAGGCTCTGGTTCAAAAATCAAAAAATTGTTGCAAAAGGCAATTAAAGAAGCAAGGGAAGGCGTTTAGAAGCCCACGTGTTTAGGGCTCATGACGCTTTTGTTTGTGCTCGCTCAGGATTTCCTTCAGTTTTTTCAGGGCTTCTTCGAAGTTGCACCATTTGTGTTTGGTGTGTTCTTGGCTGAGTGTGACTTTTTCGCTTGGATTGATTTCTACTCCGAATACGTGTTCTTTTACGAGTCGGTGGCGGGCCTCTGGTTTGTGGTAGTCCCAGAATTCGCAGTAGTGGACGTTTTTTATGATTTTGGTGGGGTCTTTGATTCCGGTTTCTTCTTGTATTTCTCTTTTTAGTGCTTGGGTTTTGGTTTCTCCTTTTTCTATGCCTCCGGTTATGGGTTGCCAGAATCCCCCTGTGTCTGAGATTCTCTTTAAAAGTAGGTAGTGTATTCCCCCGTTAGTCTTTTTGAACAGGATGGCTTGGACTTGTATTGGCAATCTCATGTGCTAAGAAAGGCTTAATGAAGGGTATATGCGCGCGTGCAGAATTGGTCTAATAGTTCTTGAGCTAGAAGGTGGAGTGCAAGAAATAGGCTACGGTATCATCCCAAACGAAAGAGGGAAGGGCTACTGCGCCGAAGCAGTCAAAATTGCTGTGGATTACCTCTTCCTTTCAAAACCTCTAGTTCGCATTCAAGCTCACACTAACGTAAAGAACAAGGCTTCCCAGAGAGTGCTGGAAAAAGTAGGCTTCAAAAAAGAGGGAATTGTCCGAAAACGCATCTTCGTAAGAGGGAACTGGAGAGACGAATTCCTCTACAGCATTCTAAGAGAAGAATGGAAAGAACCAAAAATACTAGCAAGAATCAGCTTGTGAATCCGAATAATACTCATCAAGTATCCAACGACACGCCGATATGCTCGTGTAGGCGCTCCCAGCTCAAAGCTTAACTAGAAGCTTTTATAACCAAGCGGGATTGGTGAAGCTATTTGAATTCAGATGCGATGTTTGACGAGTTGAAGAAAGAGCTGTTTGATAAATTCTTCAAGAATAATCCTCACTTGGCGACAATCATCGGGCTTCATGATCCCTATGACTGCCTGCTACCGAAGGGCGACACCGCGAAGGTTCTTGAGGACTTTGAGATCCTGAAGCAATACGTGGACAGAATGAAGGAAACGATCAGATACGACGAGTTGAATGGCACGAACAGGATAGATTGGGAAGTGCTTGAAGCCGCGGTTGAAATGGCACGTTTCGAGGTGAATGAGCAACGTCAGCATGAACTGAACCCTGATGCATTTAGCATCGTGGGAGCAACTTTCGCGCTCATGCTCACGAATGACTATGCACCTCTGGAAAATCGGATTGAGGCAATGATCTCGCGGATGGAAAAGCTTCCCCAGTACATGAAGGAGTTCCGATCACGGTTTAAAAACACAAAGCCCGTGAAGCTCTGGACAGAAGTTGCCTTTGAATCGGCTCAGCAGGTTCCAGGACTTTTCATGTTCATTATGCAGGCTTCAAAAGGCAAAATATCTGAAGCTTTCTACGGCAAGTTGGAGAAAGCGGTGGCAGCGTTGATGGCTCCTTTTCAAGAGCATCTTGCTTGGCTTCAGAGTCTAAGAGCTAGAACAGTGGATGACTGGGCACTGGGCAGGGAGAAGTTTGAGAAACTGATCAAGCTTCGCCGTTTAGGCATGTCATCCGAGCAGATTCTTCAGCTTGGATGCAAATACTTGTCTGATTTGAAGGCTGAGCGTACAAAGATCGCCGCTGAGATTTCTCCTCGTAAAAGCGTTGACGAGGTTATGGAGGCAGTTGAGGGCAAGTCCCCAAAAACATTCGAAGAGGCTCTGGATGCGACAAGACGAGCTATGGAGGATGCGAAACGGTTCATCATCGAGAAGGATCTCGCCACCGTCTACAAGGAGGATAAGCTGATTGTGGAAGAGACACCAGCGTTCATTGCGCCCTTGATTCCTTTTGCGTCTCTGAGTATGCCGTCACGGTTTGACAAGCCTATGATCGGCGTGTACATTGTGACTAGGCCGAAAGATAATGCCAATCTTGGTAAGCATCTGAATTTTGCGAACATTCGCAACACTGCTGTTCATGAGGCATTTCCTGGGCATTTTCTGCAGGGTTCGGTTTCGAACAGGAGTTCATTGATTCATTATCTCTTTGCTGGTGGAATTGAAACAGTTGAGGGCTGGGCGCATTACTGTGAGCAGATGATGCTGGAGCAGGGGTTCCTGAGTGGCTTGGAGGCGCGGCTGGTTCAAGTGAATGATGCTATCTGGCGTGCAGTGCGCATAATCGTGGACGTGAAGCTATCGCGCGGGGAAATGAGGTGTGAAGAAGCAGTAGACATGCTCATGAAGGAAGCTGCCATGTCACACGAAGCAGCAACCGCTGAAGTCCGTCGCTACACGCAGACACCAGGATACCCCCTGTCTTATTTGCTGGGGAAGCATTTGATTCTGCAGCTGCGGGAAGAGGTCAAAAGAAAGATGGGAACGGAATTCACAAACAAATTCTTCCACGACACTATAACGACAAATGGATACTTGCCAACGGCAATGGTAAAAAATATATTTGAACTCAAAATCGCTTGATCCACCCGCTTCTCTCAGGATATCTCACGAAGACCAGAGTGCGCGGCGTGTGCGCGTGTGCACCTGTGCGAGCGTGCGTGAGGGGTGTGTAGGTGAGGAGATAGATACTTGTATACATTTGTGGGTCTGAGTGATTAGGTAAGTTGGTTGGCAGCAGTAGTTTTTTGGTTGGTTGGGCTAAAATTTTAGCCCAACGCGCGCGCTATCAAATCATAGCGGTTTTGAGAGTAGCCCAGACAGGAGAGTTTCGAACTCTCGGCTCTGCAAAGTGTGAGTTTTTGGTAGCCGGCTTGGGGACTTCAACCCGTTTGGGTTCTAATCTTCTAGAAGGCTTGAACCATATTTAGTATCGCTCTTTTATTTACTAGTAAGCTAAAGCTCCCATCTCTATGTCATGGGAAAAGTGATTTCGCACTGGGGTGCTCAAAAAAGTGGAGAGACAATGCCTTGATTTTCAACAAATCGGTTTTTGGAGAGAAGCACACCCTAGTGGCGGTGGTTACTATTACGACCAGTGGTGTGCCTATTTGGGGTTTTTGGATGGACACCCTATCTGAGTTCCACATCAAGTTGATATGTATTTTGTGAAGTCAGAATGTAATGAGTGATTCAGATAGCGTCTTTTCTTTGGAATCAAAAATCAGCAGGTATTTGTATTTTTAATAAGGCGCGCATTCCAAAATAGCTCTATCTCGAATCTATCTCAAACTTTTCCATTTTAGGCAACTTAACTACAGTCAAACTCAAACCCCATTTACACTTAGTCCAGTGATAGTTTTAATACTTGCCTTCTTAAATTTACACCGTGTGAAGGTGATGAGTAGGACTGAAAGGAAGTTTGCTTTTGGCTACGAGTTGGCAGGAATAGTTTTCATAGTGATTGTTGGAAGTATGCTGCATTTCACTTTCGAATTATCTGGTCATCAACCAGTCGTTGGTGTCTTCTCAGCCGTCAATGAAAGTGTTTGGGAGCATCTGAAACTTGGATTCTGGCCAGCTTTGGTTTGGGCTCTTTTTGAATATAGATCCATCAGGGAATCGACAAACAACTTTTTCTTTGCCAAGACTGTTGGAATCTATCTCATTCCAATCGTTATACCAATTCTTTTCTATTCTTACACAGCCGTTATCGGAGAAAGCGTGCTAGTGATCGACATTCTCACGTTTGTGGTGGCCGTCATAGTTGGGCAACTAGTCAGCTACAAATTGTTGACATACGGAAAATTGCCCGATATGCTAAACAACATTTCTCTAGTTGCTTTAGTCTTGTTAGGTGTTGCTTTTGTGCTTTTTACTTTCCATCCCCCGCATCTATCTCTCTTTAGAGACCCAGTCACTGGAGAATACGGAATTACAAACCATGTACACAGTATCTGAATACTAAACGCTTCACAAGTCATACTTTTTACACAGTTAGCCTATACCATTTAACAGCAAAACAAGATGCGCGCGCTGATCCATTGCGCCGGCGCCTGAAAAAGAAGATGGAGATGACACGTTCAATTTATCTAAATACGAAGTAAAAAAGGGTGAGAAGTAAATGACTATGTGGATCAAGCGGCATCAGATCTACTCCTTTTTCATCCTGGCTTTCGCCGTTAGCTGGGCTATCTGGATCCCTGTAATCCTGTTTGTTTCCAAAGACGGCGAGTTTCATCCGCTTTTGTACATTGGAGGCTATGGCCCGTTTCTCTCGGCG
>JGI24422J19971_10002443_pt1 | contig 11554 bp, 11 predicted proteins | sample DeeMarSWOR152_54_FD_19971 | JGI IMG/M metagenome (IMG submission 19971)
TTTCCCTGAAATCCCCTCCTCAGACAATCTTTCAGTAACAGTCCCCCCAGACCACTATTTCGTTCTTGGCGATAACCGCAACCACAGTAGTGACTCCCGCTCTTTCGGTCCCATTTCTGAAGAGGATATAGTGGGCAAGGTATGGCTAAGTTATTGGCCGGCATCAGAGTGGGGACTATCACCTGAATACTCGACAACCCTGGAATAACGGAGAGGGTGGCCAATGGAGAGGCAGAAAGAATCTTCCCAATCACAGTTAAGCATAGCGAAACCCACCACTTGTTATTCCTCCCTCCTGGGTGGTGGGTTCCGTTTCACTCCACCCACCCTACGCCTGTTCAAAAATGTAGTGCGGGTCTTTAGACCCGCCTAAAGCTCCCATAAATCGGAGCAATACAAAATTTGGGGGGTGAAGAGGTTTTCTATTAGCTGCTACTAAACCTCCATGCTCAACTTACACCCGAGGATCGCACCTTTGCGCGGCTGGATTCTCTTTAGTAAAACCCCACAGAGGGGGAGTCCAAGCTCCTTAGATCTCTTTATTCAGCGTAGCCAGGAACTCAGCATTATTTGGAGTCTTTGCCAGGCGTTCGAGAACCAGCTGGGTAGCCTCTGTAGAACTACTTGAATCAGCTGAAATCATGCCCGCCATGCGCCTTAGCAACCATACCTGCTTTAAGGCAAACTCATCAAGGAGCAGCTCCTCACGCCTAGTGCTGCTGCGCTGGATATCAATAGCAGGGAAGATACGCCGTTCTGCCAGCCGGCGATCAAGATGCAGCTCCATATTGCCGGTACCCTTAAACTCCTCGTAAATCACCTCATCCATGCGGCTACCGGTGTCGATAAGGCAAGTAGCAATAATGGTCAGGCTACCCCCCTCTTCAACATTTCTTGCCGCACCAAAGAAATGCTTGGGGTGGTATAAAGCCACCGGATCAACACCACCAGAGAGGGTTCTTCCACTAGAGGGGGCGCCTAAATTATAGGCCCTAGTGAGCCGAGTGATGCCATCAAGAAGAATGACCACATCCTTTTTTGCCTCAACTAGACGCTTTGCTTTCTCTAGAGCTAATTCAGCAACATGGGTTTGGTTTTCCACCATTTCATCGAAGGTAGCGCCGATCACCTCACCCTTAACGGAACGCTTCATATCAGTAACCTCTTCCGGCCGCTCACCGATGAGACAAACCATGATATGGACGTCATCATAGTTGGCAGTAACAGCATTAGCAATTTGCTTAAGGAGCACGGTCTTCCCTGCCTTGGGAGGAGAAACAATCAGCCCCCGCTGTCCCCTACCAATAGGGGTGATGAGATTTAGCAGCCGGGTAGAAAGGTTACCGGAGGTAGTCTCCAGATTGAGTAGCTTATCAGGGAAGATAGGGGTCAAGGAATCGAACATAGGACGACTCCTAGCCAACTCAGGCTCTAGACCATTGACCAACTCCACTCTCAGCAAGCTTTGATATCTCTCTCCCTCCTTAGGGGGTCTGGCTTGACCCATTACGGCATCACCGGTGCGTAAGCTAAAGCGACGAATCTGGGATGAAGAAACATAAATATCATTCGCTCCTGGTAATAGGTTGTCCCGTCTCAAAAAACCGTAACCCTCAGAGGTAACCTCCAGCATGCCATTGGCAAGGACATTCCCCTCCTTTTCCGCCTGGGATTGAAGCAGAGAGAAGATAAGCTCATCCTTTTTGAGCGCGCGGTAACCGGAGATGCCCAAATCTTTTGCCATCTCCATCAGGTCTTCCTTTCTTTTAGTTTCTAATTCGGCGAAATTCATTTCTTCTCTCCTCAATCTTTACTTGAAACTCGCTGCCAATCTTCTAGGAAGCGAGCAACGCCGATAGTGGTAAGGGGGTGATGGACCATCTGCATCAAGACACTATAAGGAAGAGTGGCAATATGTGCCCCTGCCTTGGCAGCAACAACACAGTGTAACGGGTGGCGAATACTGGCAGCAATTACCTGAGTTGGCAGGTTATAATGATCAAAAAGCTTTACAATGTCAGCCACTAACTCCATTCCATCCTGTCCTATATCATCCAACCTGCCCACGAAGGGACTGACATAGGTCGCCCCTGCCAGTGCCCCCAAAAGGGCCTGGTTAAGCGAGAAACAAAGGGTAAAATTCACCCTGACCCCCTCTTTAGATAAAACGGAAATCGCCTCTAAACCTGGAGCAGTGCTAGGAATCTTGATCACCACATGAGGTGACCAAGAGGAAATCTCTCTTGCCTCCTCAATTATGGAAGGTGTTTCTTGGCTAAGCACCTCAGCAGAAACAGGACCATTAACTAGCGAGCAGATTTCCATAATAGCCGACTTATAATCAGTCCACCCTGCCTTATAAAGCAAGCTAGGGTTAGTAGTGACTCCACTTATGACACCTAATTTCAATGCCTGGCGGATTTGGTCAGCGTCGGCTGTATCGAGGAAAAGCCTCATCCGTCTCCCCTCCTAGTCTCCTGACGCAAGGGCAAAGGGTGTTGAGCCCCCTCTCGCAGGGTTTGTTTCGCCGCCCTAATGAATTCACAAAAAAGCGGGTGAGGACGATTAGGACGCGATTTGAATTCAGGATGAAACTGGGTAGCTAACATCCAGGGGTGATCTCTAAGCTCTACTATCTCTACTAATCTACCATCAGGGGAGAGCCCACTAGCGATTAACCCCGCCTCTTCTAAAGTATAGCGGAAATCATTATTAAACTCAAATCGATGACGATGGCGCTCATAAACCACTGGCTGCTTATAAGCAGCAGCAGCATGGGTGCCCTCAACTAAATAGCAGGGATAAGTGCCCAACCTCATAGTCCCCCCCTTCTCCTCTACCCCCCTCTGTTCAGGCAAGAGATCGATAACAGGATAAGGGGTGTCAGGGGCAAACTCAGCAGAATTAGGCTCGTCGGAGCCAAAAACGTATCGGGCGTGATCCACTACCATAACCTGCATCCCCAGGCACAAGCCCAAGTAAGGCACCTCATGGTCTCGAGCATATCTTACTGCCTTGACCATCCCTTCAATGCCTCGATAGCCAAAACCACCAGGCACTATAATACCTTGGGCACTTTGAAGTAACTTGTCAATTTCTTCCTCGTCCTTTTCCAACTCTTCCGATTGAACCCAAAAGAGGCTTACCTCGCGATCATACCAGGTAGCAGCATGACAAAGTGCCTCCCGCACCGAAATATAGGCATCCCGCAGCTCGACATACTTCCCCACCAGAGCAATAGGCAGGGGTTCTTTGGGAGACTTTATTCTTTCTACCAAAGCACGCCATTCGCTCAAGTCCCCCTCCCCCGGTGGTAATCTCAGCATCTCCACCATCAGGTCACCCAAGCCAGCTTCTTCAAGAATAAGCGGGATCTCATAGATTGTGGATACAGTCAACAAAGGAATTACCGCCCTCTTCTCCACGCTGCAAAAGAGGGAGACCTTCTCCTTTATCCCCTCAGAGACAGGGTGGTCACTGCGACAAACAATGATATCAGGCTGAATACCGATGCGCCGCAGCTCATTAACGCTATGCTGAGTGGGCTTGGTCTTTAACTCTCCAGTGGAGGAGATATGAGGCAGCAAAGTCACATGCACATAGAGCACACTATCCCGCCCTAACTCATTGCGCATCTGGCGGATGGCTTCAAGAAAAGGAAGTCCCTCGATATCTCCCACTGTTCCACCAACTTCCACAATCACTACTGAAGCCCCAGTTAGCTGACCCACCTCCTGAATCCGCCTCTTTATTTCACTGGTAACATGGGGCACCACTTGGATGGTGCCACCAAGAAAATCGCCCCGCCTTTCCTTAGCAATGACCGAGCTATAAATCTGCCCTGTAGTAACACTGGAAGCAGTAGTCAGTTCAATATCAACAAAACGCTCATAATGACCTAGGTCGAGGTCGGTTTCAGCACCGTCTTCGGTAACAAAGACCTCCCCATGTTGGTAGGGAGACATAGTCCCTGGGTCAACATTAAGATAGGGGTCTAACTTCTGGATGGAGACAGAGATGTTGCGGCTCTTAAGTATCCTGCCGATAGAAGCGGCAGTAACCCCCTTCCCCACCGAGCTAACCACCCCACCGGTAATGAATATGTATTTTGCCATCCTCTCCTTAGGTGGAAACAGAAGCGAGGAAAGCGAAACCTAGATAAAGTATATCACCTCTTACCTCGCTGTCAAGGCAAAGAAGCCGAGTACCAAGAATCGATAGCAGAGAGAAGAAGGCAAATCGCCTCTTACTTCTCAAAGAGTCTTCGACCTCTTGCTCAGCTTGAACCAGGGGTGAAAGCTGACTATACAGTCAGCGCAGAGTTTCTTCTCCCAGACTTGGTTCATAGTCATGTCTACAGCCATGAGACAATCGGCAATCCGGTCGGGAAGCAGAAAGTGCTCCTCCACATATCTTCTGCCTCTCTTGCCCACTATCTCAGCAGCCTGCGAATTTTCCAGCAAGTAGATAACCCTCTGGGCAGTTCTTGTATGGTGTCTGGTAAAAATAGCCAGTCTCGCCATCTCTGATCTGGAGAGGGATAGCACCCACATCAGCAGCTATCACCGGTTTGCTTTTCCACAATGCCTCAGTAATCACCAGCCCAAAGCCCTCTTTAGTCGATGGTTGCATTATCACCTTTGCTGCCCGCTGGAGTGCGTTTATCTCCACCCAGTTCTGCAAACGATCTGCCAGCGAGAGGTGGAGCACGTGGATATCCTCGTCGTCCTTCGTCTCCTGGTAAACCCTAGCCAGAACCATCTCCGCTTCCGGATCGTCGGCAGCGAGGCCGCCTGCCAATACGAGCTGACATTTTCTTTCTTTCCTTACCTCGCGGTAGGTGGCAATGGTCCTATCCAGCCCTTTCCAGGGATCAAATCTTCCTATCTGAGCAATGACGGGAATTTGGGGGTCTATCTGGTATTTGTCAAGGACTTTGTCTATCTCCTCCTGGCCCAGCTCTCTGTTCTTCTCGGAAAGAGGGTCAATGGAGGGAGGGATGATGAACTTGGGCATAGGCCAGCAGGAAACAATGTAGTGAGCCGCTGAGAATATGGCGGCATCATAGTGCTCAGCCCAGTCGGTGATGAAATCCCACAGGCCGGGGTTGGCCTCCATAGGTGTCTCTTCGATATCTATGTGGCATCTCCAGAGCCAGGTTTCCTCGGACTTTTTGAGATAACGGGTCAAACCCAGCGGCTGTGGGTCATGGACGATCACCACATCTGGACTGTAGTCGATAAGGTTGGCCGTGGCGCACGCCTCAAGGGTAGAAAAATAGGTCTGCTCCATCTCTGCAGTAAAGGAGCCCTTCTCGCCCTGCAGTAGATTGTGCAGTCTCTTGGTAATTTCAAAGTACTCTTTGCTTCCGCAGATAATCTTCCATTCGGCCTCTATGCCCAGCTCGTTCAGGAATGGGATAGAGCTGTAAAGCATCTCAGCTACGCCTCCACCCTGGGCGGTGGCGTTTAGCTCCAGCAGCTTTAGGCCTTTCAGCCGTTCAGCTACTCTGTGCAATCTTTCTACCTTCTCCTCACCCACTATGGGGGCATAGGCTTCTAGAGGAGGGGTGGAAAAAGGGCAGAAGTCCTTCCTCCTGCTGTAGACCGTCCCGTCCTCCAGAGGCAGCTGGATGGTTTTCTCCTCTAAGGACTGCTCTATCCCGGTTCGGTGAACTTCCTTCATATCTTCTTTTCCAACTCCAAACCAGCAGATTTGGTGAAGTTATAGAAACCAAATTAGGAACACTGTCATAAAGTCAGCGTCCCTTAAACTCAGCTTTTCTCTTCTCCAGGAAGGCTGTCACTCCCTCCTTATAATCCTCTGTGCTGGTGCATACTTTTATAGCGTAGTTCTCATAGTCCAAGGCACCCTTTATATCGGATTCAAGCCCTCTATATACACCGTACTTTGCCAGCTCCAGAGCAATGGGCGGCCCAGCAGCTATTTTCTCTGCCAGCTCCCTAACTGTCTTCATCAGGTCATCATAGGTAACAACACGGCTCACCAGCCCGATTCGCAAGGCTTCTTCAGCATTGATTACATCTCCAGTGTAGAAGAGCTCCAGAGCTTTCTCTATCCCTATTATCTGAGGCAGAAGATATGTTGCTGTGCCATCAGGAACAAGCCCTCTATTCACCCAGGCACAGGTAAACCTGGCTTTGTCTGAAGCTATCCTTATATCGCATGCGGCTACGAAAGACACACCCATGCCCGCTGCCACCCCGTTTATGGCCGCTATAGTTGGTACTCTAATCTCCCTCAGTCGAGGCACATGCCAGCCTAATCGCTGGGTAAGCTGGCGACGGGTTACTTCCTTCACCTCTCCAGCAATACGTGCTGACATCGCGCCAACATCCACACCGGCGCAAAAGGCACGATCTCCAGCCCCGGTGAGGATAAGCACCCTCATATTCTCATCCTCATGAACTTCAGCCAGCGCCGCTACTATCTCCTCCCTCATCTGCATCGAAACAGCGTTCATTTTCTCAGGGCGATTCAGGGTCAAGGTAGCGATGTTCCTTTCCTTCTCTAAAATGATATCCTTATATTGCACTTCTCCCTCCCTCAATTTCTCTAACTAGTTCTTGGTGAAAAAGTCCAGGGCTAGATGGCGGATTTTACAAAATTCCTAAAAGTGGTTACTTGACTTTCATTGAAGCACAACAACATCCTGGGCTTGACCAGCATCAGATTAGCGCGGCCTCACCAGCAAGATCGGGTTGGAGACTCCCAACAGGACCTTCTCGGCCACACTGCCATAGACCCATCGGCTGAGTCCAGAGCGCCCGTGGGTTGTCATAGCAATTAAGCTGAAAGGTGTTTTCGCTGCATAATCAACGATCTCATCGGCTGCCTTGCCTGTTAGTAGTTGAGACCTCACACTGAGACCCGCATCCCTGAGCCGCTTCTCGACAGCTAATAAGTACTGTCCGTTTCTCTGACTGCATTTAGCCATTTCCTGCTCTACATGCTCTTCCCAACTTAGTGGCATGCTAGGTGGATAGTCTGAGGGGATGGCAGGTGGCTCACATACCCTAATAAGCACCACATCTACAATCTCCGCCCCGCGCTGTTTCACCATCGCCTCAACATGGGGAAGTATTTGCTCAGCCAATTCCGAGCCGTCCAACAGCACCAGTGCCGTTATCTTTGGCCACTTGTCATAATCGCTCTGCTGAGCACTGGCCGCTCTGATAAGCCAAACGGGGACTTCTGATGCCCGGAGCACCTTGTCAGCCACACTGCCCAGAGCCCAGCGCATGACTCCAGACCTACCGTGACTGGCCATAAGAATTAGATCAATGCGGTTCTCTTGCGCGTAACGAAGAATCTCCTCAGCAGGATGACCAACAACTAACTCACCCCGCGTGTCAACCGGGATGCCCGCCTCTTCCAACTGGCGTTTCATGTTGTCGGCCACCCAATCGACATAGGCATGGTGCATAGATGCGAATTGGCTCTCGTCTGAGCCACAGATGTGAAGGAAAGTCACATCTAGCTTTAGCCGCCCCGATAGCTGCTTAGCAAAGGCAAGAGCCGCCTCAGCAAGCTTTGAGCCATCCAAGGGCACCAGCAACCTCTTGTACACTTTCGTACCTCCGATTATGGATTTGATGATACATTACACCCTAGGGGAAGTCAACATGCTCATCCCCACCTCTGATTCATGTGACTAGCAGGGGATAGAAATAGACTATTCTAGAATAGCTAGCTATACTACCAGGCTTGGGCGCTGAAAGGATTCTCACTCTCAGCGCTCTTTATCAACTTCTAGAGAATCCAAAGATTAACCACCTGTTGAGGTACATAAAGGGTATATTGACCAAGCCGACCAGCCACTTGGTGGCGATTTGCCCTTCTATCAGGTCTGGCAAGGGCATTACTCCATAGAAGGCAATGCTGATGAAGATGAAGGTATCAACAGTCAAGGCCGGGATTGAGCTGAAGACATTCCTCATCCAGAGATGCCTGCCTTTGGTTCTCCTTCTAAATACATCAAATACCCAGGCGTCAAGATTCTCGCTTACCAGAAAGGCAGCCCAGGACGCCAAGGTGATCCTGGGAACCAAACCCAAGATATTTTCCCAAGCTTCCTGATCTTCCCAAAAAGGTGCCGCTGGCAATCGGGTGCCTAGCCAAAGAAAAAAGACCATCGCCACCTGAGTCACAAAGGTGATGAATATCATCTTGTGGACTTCTCGGCGACCAAATCTCTCGTTGACGATATCCGTGAAAAGATAGGTGACAGAATAGACCAGAACCGCAGCAGGGGCAGTAACGGTAGCCAATCCCAGATCGAACTCGGCTACCTTGACAGCTATAATTTGGCTCAGGGCGACAAATACTACATAGAGGGCTATGAGGGCGTCAGGCTTCTCAAACCTCCTGGCATACCAGGCACCAAAGAGAGTAAAGCTCGTTATGCCTATTATCCATAATATGACTTGTGCCATGTTATACCCCCTTGCCGAAACTTAAGAGCAGATCCAAACCTGAGCGATCTCCTCAAAAGACGTTTATAGCGTGGTTTTCAGGAGAAATCAATGGCTTCCCCCAGTCCCCTATCGATAGTCGCCAAGAGCTATCTCCAGCCCCCAGTTGCAAATAGTCATATTTTGCTATATACTTACCGATGTGGTTATAAGTCTAGGTTATCAATTGTCTGTGGAATCCCCTTTAGATTCATCAACAGCGTTGGATGACCGAACTTCAGCCAACTATTAGAAAGAAAGGAGGTCATCCAATGGGCTTTACGGACAAGTCTCTCCAGTGTTCCGATTGCGGGGCTACCTTCACCTTCACTGCAGCCGAGCAGGAATTTTACGAAGCCAGGGGCTATACCAATGAACCCAAGCGCTGCCCGTCCTGCCGTGAAACAAGGAAAGCAGAGCGCTATGGAGGTGGCAGCTACAGACCGAGGCGTCAAATGTTCACCGCAGTCTGTGCTGAGTGTGGTGGCGAAGCTCAAGTGCCCTTCGAGCCTCGAGGGGACAGGCCGGTCTACTGCAGCAATTGCTACACCAAGCTCCGACTAGGCAGTCAGCGATAGCCTCGACAACAACGAACAATGGCGGCTGGGATACTCTCCAGCCGCCATTACCTCGTTTTTAGGAGGTGGACACGGTGAAGCGCTGTGTTATGTTTACTTTCTCCTCAGAGCTAGCCACAGATCCGATTATCTATAACCTCGGCATGCAATTTAGACTAGTGACTACTATCCGCCGGGCAAATATCACCGAGGAGAAAGGTTGGATAGCGCTCGAGTTAGAGGGTGAGGAAGAGGATATCGAACAAGCTATCGCCTGGGTAAATGGTAAAGGAGTCAGAGTCGATCCCGCTGACGACCTTATGCAAGACTAGCCTTTAACTACCCCCATAGGTCTTGCTTTGACCACCTTGCGGCAGAGCCCGGCTTGATGACATACCTCTACCACCTCAGTCACGTCCTTATATGCCTCCGAGGCTTCTTCAGCCAAGCCCCCCTTGCTGGCTGCCCTGACCGAAATTCCCCTGGAGGCTAACTCTCTAGCTACGTCTGCATCTCGCTGAAGGCGTCTGGCAGCATGACGGCTCTTCACTCTCCCTGCCCCATGACAGACAGAGCCAAAGGACTCCTTCATTGCTCTTTCAGTGCCCACCGCTACATAGGAGCAACGACCCATGTCACCGGGAATAAGCACTGGCTGCCCTATCTCTTTATACCTAGAAGGGATGTCAGGATGACCAGCAGGGAAAGCCCTAGTTGCTCCCTTGCGATGCACACAAAGGTCAAGCCTCTTACCCTCCACTTGATAACTCTCCATTTTGGCTATATTATGGGCCACATCATAGACCATCTCCAGCCCGATTTGCCTGAGGCTTTTGCCGAAGACTTTGACAAAGCATTCCCTTGCCCAGTGAGTAATACACTGGCGGTTAGCCCAGGCATAGTTAGCAGCACAAGCCATGGCAGCAAGGTAATTCTGCCCCTCCTTTGACTTCACCGGGGCACAAGCCAGCTCCCGGTCAGGCAGGTTGATGTCGTACCTCTGCACCACTTCTCGTAGTGTTCTCACATAATCATCGCAAACCTGATGACCCAAGCCCCGACTTCCTGTATGGATGAGGAGCAAAACTTGCCCTACTTCCTCAATACCCATGATCTTAGCTATACCTGGTTCATAGATCTCCTCCACCACCTCCACTTCGAGGAAGTGGTTTCCAGAGCCCAAAGTCCCCGACTGAGGTGACCCCCGCTCCTTAGCCTTGAAGCTCACCTTATCTGGATCAGCTCCTTTCAGGCAACCCCCTTCTTCAGTGACTTCCAAGTCCTCCTTAGTTCCAAATCCTCGCTCCACAGCCCAGCGGGCCCCCTTAGATATAATTTCATCTATTTCCTTCTTGCCTGCCCGTATCTTGCCTTTGGAGCCAACTCCCGAGGGAACGTTGACGAAGAGTTCAGAAAGCAACTGTTCTATCCTAGCTCTCACCTCTGACTCACGCAGGTTAGTCCGTAGAAGCCTTACCCCGCAATTGATGTCATATCCTACGCCACCAGGGGAAATCACCCCATCATCCACCCTGGTAGCTGCCACTCCCCCTATAGGGAAGCCATAGCCCCAGTGGATATCGGGCATAGCTAAGGAGTATCCCACAATACCCGGCAGGAAAGCCACGTTGGCTACCTGTTCCAGGGACTGCTCTTCCCGAATGCTTTTCAGCATCTCCTCGCTAGCATAGATAAGCCCAGGAACCCTCATGCCCGATTTATAGCTTTGAGGAATCTCCCAGCGATAGTCATCTATCTTCTTTAGCGGTCCTTCCCAGCGTGCCATTTTCCACCTCTAGACATCGAAAATCACCCGAACACTATACCCGTTATCTTTTTCCACCCTGAGCATATAATAAGTAGCTGCCTTGACCCCTGCTTTCAAACTATGCCGTGCCTTATCTATCAGCTCCCCGTAGCCTTCAGCTTTAAGACTAGTTTCACTAAGCTCCATAACCTTGAACCTTTTAAAAATAACCCCCTCCACGTCAAACAGATAAAGGAGCTCATTCAGCCAGCTCACCACAAGGCTTTCCCGATCCCCCGCCTCCACCTCTATCTGGCGGCAGACAACCTCCTTTACGTCTTCCAGATCAGCTATCAAGGTAAACATAGCATAAGCCGCATTAGCAAAGGCTTCCTTTAGCTCCGTCCCATAAGCCACAATACCAATATCAGCAGTGTGCTCAATAATATCGAATTTCTTCACTTTCTCCTGAGCTTCCTTAATCTACCAGATATTAGCCTTGCCAACTTCATCTTATAGAATTATGTCACCCGTGTCAAAGGGGGATTGCACGATGGTCGGAAGGGCAAAGCTATAGATCTTGCCAGGATGCTTAGTGTCCTTGCGAGGAGCACCAGCGACGAAGCAATCTCAAGAACAACTACGAGGTTGCTTCGCTTCACTCGCAATCTATCATGCCAATTATTGGCACCACGGACAATGAAAATAGATGTGCCGGACACCGTTCGTGGTGAGCTTGGGCCGTAGGACGGCCGACCTGTCGGCCTCGAACCATG
>JGI24422J19971_10002445_pt1 | contig 11552 bp, 11 predicted proteins | sample DeeMarSWOR152_54_FD_19971 | JGI IMG/M metagenome (IMG submission 19971)
CTCGACCTGTCGTTCCGCGATCAGATCGTCGAGGCCATCTACAGCGACGCACAGAGAATCGCCTCGCACGCCGTACGGGCCGGGAAACCTGCCGGCCCCACGTGGGACGAGAAGCTGGACCGCATCCTCACCTCGAAGCTCTGGGGCTTCCCCATCATGCTGGCGGGTTTGGCCGTTGTCTTCTGGATCACCATCGTCGGGGCCAACTACCCGTCCCAGGCGATCGCCTTCGTGCTGTTCAGGATCGAGGACGCGGCCTCCGCTCTGTTCAACAGCCTGGGTGTGCCCTGGTGGCTGACAGGATTCCTCTGGCACGGTGTCTATCGCGGCCTCGCCTGGGTGATCTCGGTGATGCTGCCGCCCATGGCCATCTTCTTCCCGCTCTTCACCATCCTCGAGAATCTCGGCTACCTGCCCCGCGTCGCCTTCAACATGGACTGGCTGTTCCAGAAGGTGGGCGCGCACGGCAAGCAGGCTCTCACCATGAGCATGGGATTCGGCTGCAACGCCGCCGGTGTGATCGCTTGCCGCGTGATCGATTCGCCGCGCGAGCGCCTGATCGCCATCCTCACCAACAACTTCGTGCCCTGCAACGGCCGCTTCCCCACGCTCATCATGCTGAGCATCGTGTTCGTGGCCGCCGCGTTCCCGCCGGCCGTCGCCTCCATCGCCGCCGCCGGCTCCGTGGTCGCCGTGGTGCTGATCGGCGTGTTCTTCACCCTGCTCGTCTCCTGGGCACTCTCCCGCACCGTGCTCAAGGGTGAGGCATCCAGCTTCACGCTCGAGCTGCCACCCTACCGGCGCCCCAACATCGGGCAGATCCTCTACACCTCGATCATCGACCGCACGCTCTTCGTGCTCTGGCGCGCCGTGCTGATGGCTGCACCCGCGGGTGGCGCCATCTGGCTATTGAGCAACATCTCGCTGAGTGGGGATTCGCTGACGAACTGGATATCCGGATCCCTTGCGCCTCTGGGTCAGGCGATCGGTCTCGACGGCGTCATCCTGCTCGCCTACATCATCGCGATCCCCGCGAACGAGATCGTGGTGCCGACGATTCTCATGGCGTATACGGGTGCGGGGATGATGATCGAGATCGATAGCCTGGCGGAGCTTCAGCAGCTACTGGTCGGCCAGGAGGGCTGGACCCTCCTGACCGCCGTCTGTCTGATGCTCTTCTCGCTGCTCCACAACCCGTGCTCCACCACCATCTGGACCATGTACAAGGAGACGGGCAGCGCGAGGTGGACGACGCTGGGCGCGCTCATGCCGCTGGCCATCGCCTTCCTCGTCTGCTTCGTCGTGGCGCAGGCCGCTCGCCTCCTCATCTAGGGCGTTACGAGCTCCGCCCGGACCGCGAGGATCAGGGCGCCACGGTCAGCTTGCGGCTGTGCCGAGCCCAGGACGAGCAGCTGGCCCACGCGCGCGTTTACCGACGTTTGAAACGCCTGTCCGAACTCCTCGGCCAAGAGTTCCACCTCCAGCTGGACGGTGCCCCCATCCTCGGCAACTCGCACCTCACCGATCCTGCCTCTGACGATGTACGTGCCACCGATACCGGCAACGCGCTGCGAGATCCGCGTCCACTCGGTCCCCACCATCACGGCCTCTGCCACCTGCCGGTAGTTCTGGAACCGGAACACGTCTTTGGGAAGCGCCGCCTCGATATCCTCCAACGCCGGATCCGACGCCCTGGAGCCACCGTTCGCCTCCACAATCCTGAAGTGCAGCTGCACGCTCGGTTCGGGCTGATCGTACTGCTGCAGCACCTGCTCGATCCGCGAGAGCATCTCCGGCGTCTCGCGAACCGTGATCGTCCGCGTCTCATCATCAACGCTGATCACGCCGCCGCGATCCGCGAACACGTACGGATCGATGATCTGGTGGGCGGCCCCCGGCTCGATGTACTCGAGCTGGAACGTTCGGACATCGAGATCGCCGTACCCCCCGCTCTGACAGCCGGCCACCAGCGCGCCGCCAGCGATGAGCGCCAGCTCCGCCCCCACGGTCACCCAACTCAGCAGCTTCGTTCTCGCTCTCATCTCATACTCCTCCACTAGTAGAACCAAATAACCTTCGCTGATCGATCTCGCGTCTCGAACACCATGACGTTCTGAGCCAGCGGCACCTCCACCGCCGGCTCGATAGGTGGCGCCGGAAGCTGAACCATCTCCCCAGGCATCCGCCCGTCCGGTAAGCGGGCCAGCAACAGCACGGCCAGCACCGCTGCCGCCGCCAGCGGTGTCGCCAGGCGCCAGCCGTATCGCCCCCACCCCATCCCGCGACGCCGTGCCCGCACGATGCTCAGCGCCTCTTCGACATCCGTCCGCGGACCCAGTTCGGCGAGTGCGCCCGCCAGCTCCTCCTGGCCTTCGAGCAGTCGCGAGGCGACAGCACCGCACCGCTCACACTCACGTACGTGCGCCGCCAGCTCCGAATCACCCTGGCCCGCCAGCTCGGCCGGCCCGGCCTCGAGCAACAGCTCCAACGCGCTCTTACACTCCATCGCCATAGCCTTCCACCAATTCAGGACAGCTCTCCAGTATCCTCCTGCGTATCGCCTTGCGGGCCCGGAACAAGTGCGAGCGCACCGTCACCGGCTCCATTCCCAGCATGTCGCTCACCTCGACCGGCCCGAATCCCTGCAGGTCGCAGAGATCGAACACCTCACGCTGTCGGTTCGACAGCTCCCCCAAGAACGCTCGGACCAGAGCCGAGGCTCGCCGCTCGTCCGTCACCGACTCCTCCACTCGTGGATCCTCAGCCTCCGGTCGCGCNTCCCGCACCAGCTTCAGGGTGAGCCGCTCGCGCCGCGCCCGCTTACGGTGCAGGTCCGCNGCGGCGCTCCNCGTCACCTGGTACAGCCAGGTGCTGAACGCCGAGCGACCGTCGAAGCCAGCCAGGTGGCGATGCAGTCTCACCAGCGCCTCCTGGGTGACGTCATCGGCGTCGTCCCGGTCGCCGGTCCGCGCCAGCGCCCACCGGTGGATCTGCTCGTAGAACCGGCGGACCAGCTGCTCGAAGGCCGCCTCGTCTCCGGCCTGCGCGCCCCTGACCAGGGCGGATATCCCCTCAGCGATCCGCGTCAGCTCGCTCAACAGATCTCCCGGTGGCCATTTCGACCTTGAGACGTGAACAGTGCGCCCGCCGTTTACACGGGCGCCGGGTCTTGCGTCTCAACCTGCCAGGCCTGAACCAGGATCGCCAGATCGCCCTCCCGTGGCGCTGCCACGTTTGCAGCGCGCAATGCGTCTAACAGATTCAAGGCACCGACATCGTCCGCTTGGCTCGGGCCCTACCTGTCAGGTTGGCCGAAATGATCCGAGAGATCAGGTTGCCGGACTACGCCCACGCGTCGCTGTTCCTCCTGTGCGTCGTGTTGGCCCCGCTCGCACTCTCGGCTTGCGACAGGGGCGCTACCCGCGCGTCGGGCCCCACGCTGAGGGACAGTGCCGGCATCCAGATCGTCGAGAACACGGCTCCCCAGTGGCCGGAAGGCNGCGGCTGGCGACTCGCCGCACAGCCGCTGGTTGAGATCGGCGTGCTCGAAGGCGACCCCAACTACCAGCTGTTTCGGGTGGCCGGCGCCCAGAGACTGAGCGACGGCCGCATCGTCGTGGCGAACTCAGGGACGAGCGAGCTCCGCTTCTACGACGCCTCCGGTCGCTTCCTGTCGAAGAGCGGGCGCAAGGGCGGCGGCCCTGGCGAGTTCGANGTCCTGCGCTGGCTCGGAATCTTGAGAGGCGACTCGCTGGTGGTCTACGACTGGCGCAACCGGCGAGTCTCCATCTTCGANGCCGACGGCAAGTTTGCCAGAGCGTTCACCCTACGGACCGTCGCCCAGGCGCCACCATCCCACGTACATCTCGCCCTCTTCGCCGATGGCTCAGTCCTAATCGGTGCACAGCGTCTGTTCGCCTCGGGCCAAATCACGACCGGTGTATACCACGACACCATCTTCTATCTCCGCTTCGACCAGCAGGGCGTCTTGAGCGATACGATAGGCCGTCACCCGGGAGCCGACGTGTACATTCTCGCACACGACCAGGGCATCGAACTCGTGCCGCTGCCGTTCGCAGCTTCCCCTCATTCAGCCGCATACATGAGCGGCTTCTACTTTGGAAGAGGTGACTCGTACGAGATCGGCTACTACTCGGCGGAAGGCAAGCTCGTGCGCTCGGTTCGCAGCGTCCAACCCGACACCCGCGTCTCAGCAGAGGACATCGAGCACTACATACACCGCCAACTCGCCGAAATCGAGGACGAGGATGAGCGTCGCGAGATCGAGCACCTGTACACCGGCTTACCCTTCCCTCAGACGATGCCCGCGTACAGCGATGTCTTGGTGGACGCGGACGGGAACCTCTGGGTCGAAGACTACCGGCCACCAGGTGACGACCAGCCACGCTGGAAGGTGTTCGACCCTGATGGCACACTGCTCGGCACGGTGGAAACACCACCGCGATTCAGAGTCTACCAGATCGGCTCCGACTTCGTGCTCGGCCGCTGGACAGATGAGCTCGACGTCGATCATGTGCGGATGTACAGGCTCATCAAACGGTAGAATGCCAGGCCGACGGCCAGGCGCAGCCTGCACCAGATGTGATGGAGGACAGCCGTGGTATCGGCCAGGCAAACACGACTGCTCGCCTGTCACGTTCTCTTAACGTACCTACCATCGCTGGCTGGTTGCGGCGGCGAAGACGCCCGTTCCAGCGGCCCGCTGGTACGTGATAGCGCCGGGGTTCGTATANTGGAGAACAAGGGACCGCGCTGGCCGGGAGCGACCGGCTGGCGCCTCTCGCAGGCTNCGGTCCTCGACATCGGCGTGCTGGAGGGCGATGCCAACTACCAGCTCTATCGTGTGACCGATGCCCGCAGGCTGAGCGATGGCCGCGTCGTCGCCGCCAACTCGGGTACGAACGAGCTACGCTTCTACGACGCCGCCGGCAGGTACCTCTCCACAGCGGGACGCGAGGGCGGCGGCCCCGGCGAATTCCAAGGGCTCTTTGACCTGTGGACGCTCGCCGAAGACTCGCTGCTCACCTACGACTTCAGGAACCACCGAGTCTCGCTATTCAACGCTGACGGGGAGTTCGTTCGCTCGTTCGACCTGCACACGCTGATCGGAGCCGGCGTCTCCCCGGACGTCGTCGGGCCCTTCGCAGATGGCTCCCTGCTTGTTGCAGGTAGGCAGTCGTTCGGAAGCGGTGAGATCAGAGGCGGCCTGAGGCGCGAACCCAACCTCTACCTTCGCTGCGACCCCGAAGGCGCACGCGTAGACTCCCTGGGCCGCTTCCCGGGAGACGAGTGGTACGTCATAACCGAGGAGAACCGGATGATGGCGAGCACCAGAGCCTTCGGCCGTCGTCCGGTCGCCGCCGTACACGGCGACGCCTTCTACTTCGGGCACACCGATTCCTACGAGCTTGCTCAGTACGATCAGAGCGGCAGGCTCGTGCGGCTCATCCGCAAAGCGCAGCCCAACCTGCCCGTCACAGCCGAGGACACCGAGCGACTCATCGAAGATGAGATGACGGATGCCGAGGATGAGAGCCAGCGCACTTTCATCAGGCAGATGTACGCCGAGATGCCGTTCCCGCAGACGATGCCGGCCTACCGTAGCCTCGTGGTGGACGCGGATGGGAACCTCTGGGTCGAGGACTACCGGCGACCCGGCGACAAGCAGCCGCGCTGGACGGTTTTCAACTCGGGCGGCGAGATGCTCGGCCTGGTGGAGACCCCGCCGAGATTCACCGTCTTCGAGATCGGCTCCGACTTCGTGCTTGGCTTGTGGATTGATGACCTCGACGTCGAGCACGTGCAGCTGTACGCGCTGTTCAAAGACTGAGAGCCAGCTCGGGCAGCCTACCCACCCTTCTCGCGCGGCACGACCAGGGTCGCCCGATGCCCGTGTCGTAACATGTAGACCGACGTGCTGCCCAACAGGAGGCGATTGAAGAATCCGAATCCGTGTGACCCCATCACTACGAGATCGGCATCCCAATCCTGAGCCTCGTGCAGGATCTCGTGCCCGGCGTGACCCTCCCGGATGCTGCGACTCACCATCAGCTCCGTCGGCAGCGCTACCCGCGCAACCGTTCGACTGAACTCGACACGCGCGTGATCACGCGACTCCTTCTCGTCGAACAGTGCCGCCTCCAGCAGCATCGGGGCCGGCTGATCATGCACATAGAGGGCCCGCAGCTGCGCACCGTTCGCCTGCACGATCGCCGCCGCGATCTCGAGAACGCGCAGGGACTGACGGGACAGATCGATGGCCACCAAGACGCGCTGGAATGGCTCGCGCCGCGCAGCCGTCGCCACGAGGACCGGGCAGTGCGCCATGCGCATCACCCGCTCCGCCGTGGAACCCACGAGGAATCGTGCCACCGCAGGCCGCGGGTGCGCTCCCACAACGATCAGACAGGGCTCCAGCTCGTCCGCCAGCTCCGTGATCAGCGGCGCCGCCAGACCGCTGCGCTGGTGGACCGGCGCGTCGCTGGCGTCCGCCGCGTCGGCCTGGGTCGCTACCTTGCGCCGCAACTCCTCGCTGTACGCGTCGTGATAGTCGGCAAACTCAACACCGAAGGGGAACGTCAGCGTCTCAACGACGCTGACGATCTCCAGGCTCACACCCAATCGCCGAGCGCAAGCGGCACCGGTCACCACGGCGTTCAGACCGTGATCACTGCCATCCGTCGCCGCCAGCACACGCCTCAGCTCGGGCACCCTATCGCCACCGCGTCTCAGTGACGCTCACCCGACTGCACGCCGGGCACCACCAAAGTCGCCAGCTGCCCGTGCCTCAGCACGTACAGCGATGTGCTGCCCAGCAGCAGCCGATCGAAGAAGTTGAAGCCGTGCGTGCCCAAGACGATGAGATCGGCGTTCCACTGCTGCGCCTCCTCCAGGATCTCACGACCGGCATGCCCCTGCCGTATGTATGCGCCGACCGCCTCTTCTCCGACCAAGTCCGCCGCCTCGAGCACCCACGCCAGCTGCTCGCGGCCGTAGCGACGGCGCTCCTCTTCCTTGTCCCCCGCAACCCTCGCCAGCATCATCGGCAGCGGCTCGAGAACGTAGAGCGCCCGAAGCTCCGCGCCTTCCGCTCGGGCGACGGACCAGGCGTTCCTCAATACGGCCTGTGAGACCTCGGACAGATCCACGGCCGCCAGAACACGCCGGAACGGCTCACGCCGCGCCTCGCTCGCCACCAGGACCGGACGATTCGCAAGGTACAGCACTCGCCGCCCCGTCGTGCCTACCAGGCTCCGTGCCCGCGCCGGCTGCGGGTTGGCGCCTACCACGATAAGCTCCGCGCCGGCTTCCTCCGCGACCTTGTTGATGAGCTGTGGCGCGAAGCCCGCCCGCACATGTAGCCGCGCAGTGGCCGCCCCCGCCTCCCGCGCCTGCTCCGTCGCCTTCTCGCGCGCCTCCCGGATGAAATCCGGCTCGTAACGCGCCGCGTCCACGCCCGGTGGGATGTAGGCGGGTGGTACCAGCAACACCTCGACCACCGTGGTGATATGGAACTCGGCGCCCGCTCGCTCCGCCAGCGCAGCGCCTGTCACCACGGCGCCTAACCCGTGCTCGCTACCATCCGTCGCGGCCAGTATGCTCATCAATCCGCTCATCGGCTATCCCTTCAGCACGCCCAGCGGCCTCAGCTGCGCCACCATCTTGCCGATCCCTGCGTGGTGCACCACCTCGACCACATTCTTCACGTCTTTGTACGCCTCGGAGATCTCCTCGTCCACCGTCGCCCGCGAGGCCGCCCGGATCAGGATCCCCCGGTCTTCCAGCTCGCGCACGATGGCACGACCCTTCGCCACCCGCTTCGCCTGCTTGCGGCTCATCATCCGTCCCGCCCCGTGGCAAGTCGAACCGAACGTCTCGTCGTAGGCACCCTGCGTGCCGACCAGCACGTAGCTGTAACGGCCCATGTCGCCGGGGATGAAGATCGGCTGCCCGACCTGGCGGTAGGTCGCCGGTACCTCGGAGTGCCCCGGCGGGAAGGCGCGCGTCGCGCCCTTGCGGTGCACACAGACCTGCTTCTCCCGACCGTCTACCTTGTGCGTCTCGATCTTAGCGATGTTGTGCGCTACATCGTAGACCAGGCGCAGACCCAGGCGCTCGGCGCTCTGCCGTAGGACCTCGGAAAAAGTCTCCCGTACCCAGTGCGCCATCATCTGGCGGTTGCAGAACGCGTAGTTCGCCGCACCTCGCATCGCCCCCAGATAGCGGCGCGCTTCATCCGATGGCAGCGGTGCTGCGCAAAGCTGACGATCCTGCAGTACGATCCCGTACTTCTCCGAGGCCCGCAACATCGTCTTCAAGTAGTCGTCGCACACCTGATAGCCCAGACCCCGCGAACCCGAGTGGATGAAGGCGGTCACGGTACCTTCCGCCAGGCCCAGCGCCGCGGCGGCTACCTCATCGTAGACCTCGCCGACGTAGCCGACCTCGATGAAGTGGTTGCCCGAGCCCAGCGTGCCCACCTGCTGGCGCCCGCGCTCCAGCGCACGCTGCGAGACGTAGTCCGGTTCCGCACCCTCGATCCTGCCGCCCGCCTCGATCCGCTCCAGGTCCTCCGCCCAGCCGTAACCCTGCTTCACCGCCCAGGCCGCGCCCTTCAGCAGCACCTCGGTCACTTGCTTCACGCCGAGCCTGAGGTCGGAACGCGACGAGCCGACACCGGAAGGCACGTTCCGATAGAGCAGGTCCATTAGCTTGCCGAGATGCGGCCGCAGGTCCTGCGCCGTGACCTCCGAGCGCAGCAGGCGTACACCGCAATTGATGTCATAGCCCACACCGCCCGGCGAGATGACCCCTTCCTCCAAGTCGAATGCGGCGACCCCGCCGATCGGGAAGCCGTAGCCCCAGTGGATGTCAGGCATGGCGATGGACGGGCCCTGGATGCCGGGCAGACAGGCCACGTTGGCCACCTGCTGTAAGCTCTTGTCCCGCTCGATGTGTGGGATGAGCTCCGCATCGGCGAAGACGAGCCCATCGGTCAGCATCGGCCCAATCCGCGGCACACGCCAGCGATAGTCGTCGATCTTCTCGAGCCGGTATCCTTCGACTGCCATTACGACCTCTGCCCCTTGATTGCCAGGCCTTAGATGTCGAACACGATGCGGGCGAACCACTCCTCGCCGCGCTGGCTCACCTCGAGCTCGTGGTAGGTCACGGCCTTGAGCTCCCGNTCCACACAGCCGGCCGCCGACGGTCGCGCGAAGCCGACTCGCCCCGCCACACGGCTCTCCCCGACCTCCCCGAGCTCGGCCTCCACCAGCACGAGGTCCTCCGAGATCTGGACGTAGAGCAGCTCGCGCAGCCAATCCACCAGAAGCACCTCCCGATCCGGCCCTTCCAGAGCCAGCTCCCGCCAGACCGTCGCCTTCACCGGCTCCGACGCTGCCGCCCCGGCCTCTTCCCCCAGCAGCACTCCGGCCAGGGCGTGGGCACCGGCCACAAACAGCTGTTCCAGGGACGGCGCCTCGACCTCGATGCCCAGATCGCCCGTGTGCTCAATCGTCCGCCAACGCCACCCGGCGTCGCCCATCTACCCCTCCCTCTGCGCCCGCAGCTCCACCATACAAGCTAACGGCCCACGTCGTCCGCGTCACCGATAGCCCGCCGGAGCCCGCCTCCGATTTCCCTCCCGCGAAGGGTAAACCGGTGTTAGTTTAGCTGCCTGAGAGTACCTGTGACCCCAAGCGTATAGAGCCGTTCTCAGGCGCTTTGAGGAGGGCCGTTCATGCCGCTATACGAGTATCAATGCAAGGAATGTGGCAAGACCTTCAGTCTCCGTCTGCGCATCGAGGAGCACGACAAGAAGCGCCCGAAGTGCCCCAAATGCGGCAGTCGGAAGCTGGAACAGAAGTTCAGCTCGTTCTTCGCGAAGACGGCCAAGAAGAGCTGATCCCGTGAAGGGCTTCCACATCGCCACGCCGGAGCAGATCAAGGCCGGTGCGGTGACTGACGTCTACTTCCCGCGTACGGCCGCGATTCTCGACGCCAAAGGGGTCGATGCTCACGTGCGGGCCGAGTTCATCGCCAAGTCGTTCCCCGATGGCTGGGACTGGGCGGTCTTCGCTGGGCTCGCGGAGGTCACCCACCTGCTCGACGGCATCGATGTCAACCTGCGGGCGATGGAGGAGGGCGAGATCTTCCGGCCCCTCGAGCCGGTGATCGAGATCGAAGGCAGCTACCGCGAGTTCGGCGTCTACGAAACCGCCCTGCTCGGGCTCATCTGCCAAGCTTCCGGCATCGCGACCCGCGCCGCTCGCTGCCGGCTGGCGGCGGGCTCAGAGCGCAAGCTGATCAGCTTCGGCGCTCGCCGTATGCATCCGGCGATCGCGCCTATGATCGAGCGTGCCGCTTACCTGGGCGGCTGCGACGGCGTGGCTGTGGTCGCCAGCGCCGAGCTGCTGGGCACGGAGCCCGTGGGCACAATCCCGCACGCGCTCGTCCTGCTGATGGGCGACACGCTGCGCGCCACCCAGGCCTTCGACGAGGTGATCGACAAGAAGATCCCACGCATTTCACTCATCGACACGTTCGACGACGAGAAGTTCGCGGCCCTCAAGGTCGCCAAGGCGCTCGGCTCGCGGCTCACGGCCCTGCGTCTCGATACGCCGAGCAGCAGGCGCGGCGACTTCTTCGAGATACTCAATGAGGTGCGTTGGGAGCTCGATCTGCGCGGCTACACGGACATCGGCCTGTTCGTGAGCGGCGGCGTTGACGAAGAGACGATCCGCCAGCTCAACCCCGTAGTCAGCGGCTATGGCGTCGGCACCTGGATCAGCGCCGCACCGATTATCGACTTCGCCATGGACATCATCGAGATCGACGGCGAGCCGCTGGCCAAACGCGGCAAATGGTCGGGCGCGAAACAGGTGCTGCGCTGTAGCGCCTGCTGCGAAGATGAGATCGTGCCGCTGCAGAAAGCGGAGGAGTGGCCGGAGCACTGCCCTGATTGCGGATCTGCGGTCCAGCCGCTTCTCACTCCACAGATGCAGGGGGGACAGGCAGTTGGCCCGCAGCTCGGGCCCTCGGATATCCGCGCGCGCACCCTGCAGCGGCTTGCCAGCTTCGCGATCGACTGGGAGGGCGAGCTGCAGTGACCCAGGCCGCCACACCGCAAGAGATTATCGACTTCTTCCTCGACCCCGGCAGCTACGAGCACGAGGTCAGCCGCGTCGAGCACCGCCAGACCCACATATCACATCTCTTCTTCGCCGGCGACTACGTGTACAAGCTGAAGAAGCCGCTGGATCTCGGCTTCCTCGACTTCTCCACCTTCGAGAAGCGTCGAGCCGCAGCGATCGCCGAACTCGAGCTCAATCGCCGCATCGCTCCTGATGTCTACCTCGACCTCGCCGCCGTGCACCGCGGCGAGGACGGCCGTTTGAGCTTCAACGAGCCCGCCATCGTCGAGGAGGTTGCTGTCCTCATGCGTCGGCTGCCCGAGGAGCAGCGGCTGTCCAAGCTCGTCCAGGCACGGGCCGCGCGTCCCGAGCTGATGCACGAGCTGGGCCGCCTCG
>JGI24422J19971_10002450_pt1 | contig 11545 bp, 12 predicted proteins | sample DeeMarSWOR152_54_FD_19971 | JGI IMG/M metagenome (IMG submission 19971)
AAAGCCGAGTTGAGACAGTCGTTCAAAGGATGAGAGCCTTTTACAAGAGGGAAAGACAGGCAGAGCTTAAAGAGTGGCTTGAGAGAACTCAACCCTAGACACTCGATTGCATGCTTGCACATTGCTGTATTGTACTGGCGGGTCCGCCGGGAATTGAACCCAGGACCCCCGGGTTTCTTTGCATTGACTGCACTATGCGTAAAAGCCCGGTGCTCTGTCCTTGCTGAGCTACGGACCCCTTGCCTACTCTGGTTTAAGAAGCATAATTTAAGATTATTCGTTTCGCGCTCGCAGAATTCGATGGAAAGCTTAAAACATAAGAACCATTACTTGCAGTGTTGCTCTTGCTGGGAGCTCCGGTAGTATAGCCCGGTTAAGTATTCCGGCCTTTCGAGCCGGAGACCCGGGTTCAAATCCCGGCCGGAGCACCATTCAAATCATTGAGGCTTTCTTGGCCTTTCTTCGATTCTTAGCGACTTTGGTGTTGAGTTTGGTTTTNGATAGTCTCAGCTTCTGATTGTGGCTCAGTAGCTTGATNTTTCGCTCTTTNNTCATGGCTTCGGCNCTTGAGGTGCATTCTTCAACATAGATGAGTCTCTTCGGCTTATGAATTCGGAGGTATCGGGCGCCTTTTCCCTTCATGTGGAGCTTCATGCGTTTGTCCACGTCTTTAGAGTATCCTGTGTAGAAGGTGTCGTTGTCGCATTGAATAATGTAAACGTAGTAGGACATTGAGCAGAACTAGGGAATGATTTGTTTTTTAGATTTTTCATGCCTGTTTTTTAACTGTACTATTGTAGGACAGAGATGCAAAAAGATTTATTAAATATTAATATTCCATATATTCTTGATGGTTAGAGGCGTGGGCTACTTGGGCGAAGGTCTGCGTGTATGTGGTTATGAGAGGTGCGGTAAGTCATTCGCTGCGCCTGTGCGCTTAACAGATTTGTCTCACAAGCCTAGCTCGGAGACTTATTATGCCTGTCCCTATTGCTTCTCAAAAATGGAAGAGGCTAACACCGATGAACCAACCGAGTTGAAGCTGATGCAGAGCGGAGACTACAAGATAGCAACCAAATCCCCGAACAAAGGCATTAGTGCCGGAGCGCTTAAGGACGCTGGAAAAGACGCTCCAGTTGCCAGCTGTCCTCACCACGTGGGCTATTTGAAGACTCGTTCCAAAAATGAAGCAGTTCCCGACAGTTGCTTAACCTGCCCTAAAATACTGCAGTGCATGGTCTAGCGTGCTTTGCGAGGTTGACAGCCAATCATAGGAGGAATGTGAGGTGCGAGGTGGCGCGGTGTTTCTCGCGTTTTTCATATTGTTCACGCTTGCTTCTTTAGCGGTGCCTGCGCCTCTCTTTCCTGGCAGTGCAATTCATGGGCTGCTTGGTCTACCTGCGGATATCTACGGATCTCTGGTTGATGCAATAGCTAATGGCATAACCTATGGCTTGATCGTCTGGCTGGTCTTTGTGTTGGCGACTAGAAGACTGGATGAGTCGGGAGTCTCTGACTATAGAAGCAGGAAGAGATCGGGCCAGCGAGCCAACAAGAAGCGACCTATTAATCGTTAATTGAAGTGCCTTGCTTCTCCAACCTTCTCTTTGAAATATACCTAGCGCTTGGATTATTTGCTCGACCGAAAAATTCTACTAGGTAGTACGTTCTACCACAAGCAAGTATTATCAAACATCTTGGAGCGAAGTCTAAAAATGGTCAAAATGCGTGAACCAACAGTCAAAGACAAAATCCAGAAGCTCCGTGAACTGCGCGAGCAAGCTAAACTGGGCGGCGGAAAACAGCGAATTGAAGAACAACACAAAAGGGGCAAGATGACTGCCCGAGAGCGCATAGACCTGTTACTTGATCCAAACACGTTTGTCGAGCTAGACCCGTTTGTCGTGCACATCTGCAGTGATTTTGGCATGGCTGAAAAAAAGGCTCTGGGCGACGGCGTGGTCACAGGCTATGGAACCATGGACGGCAGACTCGTCTACGTTTTTAGTCAAGACTTCACGGTGTTCGGNGGTTCCCTAGGTGAAATGTTTGCGAAAAAAGTATGCAAAATCATGGACTTGGCTATGAAGGCTGGCGCCCCAGTGATAGGAATAAACGATTCTGGAGGTGCACGCATTCAGGAAGGCGTCGCTAGTCTCGCAGGCTATGGCGACATTTTCTTCCGTAATGTCGTGGCTTCTGGTGTAATTCCGCAGATTTCAGCCATTATGGGACCTTGCGCTGGTGGCGCCGTTTATTCGCCTGCATTAACTGACTTCATTGTCATGGTTGACAAGACGAGTCACATGTTCATAACTGGTCCTGAGGTTATCAAGACAGTTCTGGCTCAGGAAGTCTCTTTTGAGGAGCTGGGTGGAGCTAGAGTGCACAATCAAACCAGCGGGGTCGCGCATTTCATGGCTGGCAACGAGGATGAAGGAATAAGTGTAATCAAGAAACTCATGAGCTATCTGCCCAGCAACAACATGGAAGACCCTCCTCTGGTCGAAACCGGGGACGATCCAAACCGCACAGATGGCCACTTGGCTGAAATCATACCAGACGACCCTGACAAGCCTTATGACATGAAGGAAATCATTCTGCGCGTAGTTGACAATGGAGACTTCCTCGAAGTTCAGCCCTTGTGGGCGCCGAACATTGTAATAGGCTTCGCTCGGCTGAACGGACGCTCCGTGGGCATAGTTGCCAACCAACCGAAATCTTTCGCAGGTACCTTAGATATCCAATCATCGAGTAAAGCTGGACGGTTTGTCCGCTTCTGCGACTGCTTCAATATTCCTGTCATCACATTCGTGGATGTGCCAGGTTTTCTCCCAGGCGTTGACCAAGAGCACGGAGGCATCATTCGTCACGGCTCTAAACTGCTCTACGCTTACATTGAAGCTACTGTGCCCAAAATCACATTGATAACACGCAAAGCGTATGGCGGAGCTTACGATGTTATGGGCAGCAAACACTCAGGCGGCGACATTAACTACGCTTGGCCTACTGCTGAAATCGCGGTTATGGGTCCTGAAGGCGCCATCAACATTATCTTCAGAAAAGAACTCGCTGCTGCCAAAGACCCAGCTGAGAAGCGCGCTGAGCTGGTGAGAGAGTACAGGGAGAAGTTCGCTAACCCGTATATTACGGCGCAAAAGGCTTACATAGACGACGTGATTGAGCCCGCCCACACAAGACCAAAACTAATATCGGCCTTAGAAATGCTCGTGACAAAGCGAGAGCCTAGACCAAGCAAGAAGCACGCAAACATACCACTTTAACACCTTTGAATTGCTTCGGAAAACTCTTCGAAGTCAATTGTTTCTTCTCATTCATTTGTGTACCTCTATAGGTTCATCATGGTGCTTCTGAGGTCGGCAGAGACGGAGGAAACATGAACGANCGGAGATGCTCACGATCTCATGCACTGACAGACAGATTGACAAGGCTAACTTAAAATACCGCCTCGAAATGTTTCTTTATTTCCGTAAAGCAACGAGCCTCAACCCATGAAGCCTGTTAGAATAACAGACACTACGTTTCGAGACGCTCATCAATCGTTAATGGCAACGCGTATGCGTACAGAGTCGATGCTGCCCATATCTGAAAAGATGGATCAAGTAGGGTTCCACAGCCTCGAAGTCTGGGGCGGAGCCACATTTGATGTATGCATACGCTTCCTACACCAAGACCCGTGGGAACGCCTACGCCAACTCAAAAAACACGTCAAGAAGACACCGTTGCAAATGCTGCTTCGGGGACAAAACCTCGTTGGTTACCGCAATTACCCAGACGATGTAGCCAAGAAATTCGTGGAAAAAGCAGCAGATAACGGCATAGACATATTCCGAGTTTTCGACGCATTAAACGACACTCGCAACTTGGAAACAGCAATTGAAACTGTGAAGAAGATCGGTGCACATGCACAAGGCACAGTATGTTATACTCTAAGCCCTGTTCACACGTTAGAGCATTACTTGGGCATAGTGCAACGCCTGGCTGAACTAGAATGCGACTCAGTGTGCATCAAAGACATGGCAGGTTTGCTCTCGCCTAAAGACGCCTACGACTTGATCATGGCATTCAAGAAGAGGGTAGGTCTGCCCGTGCAGTTGCATTGTCATTACACAAGCGGTATGGCTCTGATGACTTATCTGCGCGCTTGCGACGCCAATGTTGACGTTGTGGACACTGCTTTTTCGTCGCTTGCAGGTGGCACTTCGCAGCCCCCGGTTGAAACAGTTGTCGCAGCACTCAGAAGCACGGCTTGCGATCCTAAACTCAATATGGAAGCCCTAGTTGAGGTTGCGGATTACTTCAAGGAGCTTAGACAGAAGTATTTTGATCCGATACATCTGATCGATCCGATAGCTGAACGCATTGACACGAGCATTCTTGTGCATCAGATTCCAGGCGGCATGTTCTCCAACCTCATTTCACAATTGAAAGAGCAAAACGCAATGGACAAGCTGAGCAGGGTCTTGGATGAAGTGCCGCGAGTGAGGAAGGAGTTGGGTTATCCGCCCTTGGTGACGCCGACAAGCCAAATTGTTGGAACGCAAGCAGTGTTCAATGTCTTGTCTGGGAAACGATACAGCATCGTGCCCAGAGAAGTGAAAGATTACGTGAAAGGCTTGTACGGTCGATCTCCAGCGCCTATCGATGAAGAAGTGAAGAAGAAGATCATTGGAGACGAGGAAATCCTAACGAGACGTCCGGCAGATATGCTCAAGCCAGAGTTGAACGCCATACCTGAAGAGGTGAAGCCGTTCTTCGAGAAAGAAGAAGACGCCTTGACTTACGTGCTTTTCCCACAGGCGGCGCTCGAGTTCTTTAAGAAGAGAAAGACGGTCGGCAAGGAGAGCACAGCTAGCTTGCTGCCACCTCAGCTGCGACAGGAATTTGAGGAGGTTGCGGCGGTGTCAGCCGCGATTGTTTCATACCTTAAAGGCAGAGAGGAAATATCAGCAGTGATTCCAGTTAGAAAGGCTGGAAGATCCTCTGCTTGGAGTTTGGCGGGTCGGCAAGAACTCATGAATCAACAAGGTCGATGCTGAGACGGGTGGGTCTTAGCTGAAGCGTGAAATAATCATTGACGGAAAACCATACCAAATCGAAATCACCGAGTGCCCTATCGGCTCACCCTTTCAGATAAAAGTTAACAACAAAACCCGTGAGATGTTGCTAGAACAGGAGCCTGACCCGAAGAGTTTCAATTTGAAAGTGGACAAGGAGTCTTACGTTGTTGAAATGCCAACGTTGGAGAGAAACTCGCATTTTTCAGTCAAAGTGAACAACATTCCCTTCAAAGCTGAAATCAAGACAGCAACCTCCAAAATGGTTGTTTCAATTCCATCCATTGTCTCGATGCAAGTTCAAAAGCCAACTAAGGCTGCAGCGGAAGGAGCTGTCACTGCACCGATGGCTGGCAAAATCGTCTCGATTAAAGTGAAGAAAGGTGATGCTGTAAAAATGGGCGCGGTTCTCTGCGTTCTAGAAGCCATGAAAATGGAGAATGAGATCGTAGCGCCTAAGAGCGGAATCATAGAACAGATTGCGACTCAGGAAGGCAAAGCAGTCAGCGAAGGAGAAATCCTAGTTATCCTGAAATGAGACACGAATACGGACTCTACGACGCTTTTGACTCTGCTTGTACGATTATTTCGGCGAAAAACTCTTTTTTGGCTTTGCATATGGGACATATGTACGGTGGTTCTTCGCGGAAGCAAACGTATCCGCACTGCTTGCAATACCACATTTTCAGCGGGATTTGAGGCATTTTCTTGGCTCCTTGCGCAGCAACTTTCTCAACGGGCCTTTTAGCGATGGTCTCTACAGCAGTGCTATAGGCTCTCTTCTGTTTTTCAACTGGCCTGCGCTCAGCGACTGGTTCCAAGGGCTTCTTGCCTTCTAATACGTCTTTTCTAACAAATAAGGCGCAGTAGCAGGCTCCGTGTTGTGCAACGTCTGGGTCACGGTAGTCGCATGGGCAGATTATGTCGCGGTCAAGCTCATATTTTCCTGTGGCCAGCCTACATGGGCATGAAGGATAGCCGTAACGTTCCTCGTTGGCTTTGAGTCCTTCGAGAAGGTTTTTGAGGAATTCTTTGTCTGGATTTAAGTAGCAGCCGGCGGTTCTGGCGTCGGCTTCAGCGCGCACTCGTACCTGCTGCAAGGTGATCAAAGACCAAGCGCCTCGTTCAGCTTGTCTTTGCGAAACCCAGTGATCACAATCTTGTCATCGATGATGATGGTGGGATAGCTTGGCTCGCCACCCCGCTTGACAATGTCGTTTCTGATGGTTTCGCGGTCTCTTTGGCTGCAAAGGTCAACATCAACGTACTCGTATTCAATTTTGTTCTCGTTCAGGTATTTCTTTGCGAGTTTGCACCACGCGCATGTGCTTAGGGCGTAGAGGAGAACCCTATGTTTCTTGCTTGAGCCGCGGATCTTCACTGTCTCTAATTCGCCTGTCGGCATCGGATTATCCTCTCTGTAATTATTCGAGCCTTTTTATTATGTGGTATCCGAATTTTGTCTTTACGATGGGTGATAGTTGTCCTTTCTGAAGTGCGAAAGCAGCTGTCTCGAATTCTTTTACCATTTGTCCTCTGCCAAAGGTGCCGAGGTCTCCGCCCCGCTTTCCGGATGGACATAAGGAGACTTCTCTGGCTATGTTGGCGAACTTGTCGCCTTTATCTAAGCGTTCAAGTATTTTCTTGGCTTCTGNNTCTGTCTTCACAAGCATGTGGGCGCAATGAACTTTGTCTGGCATGCTGCAGAATGAAGATTAGGAGTCCTTATAATGCTTCCCATGTTGGTCACTGGGTCAGAAGATTGTGGGTGCCCTGTATTCTCCGTATACTTGGCGGAACACTCCGCAGATTTCGCCAAGTGTAGCGTATTCCCTGACAGCCTCAATTATGATTGGTACTAGATTCTGGTCTTTGTCCGCGGCAACGTGCAATCGATTGAGAACAGCCTTCACCTTTCGCTTGTCTCTTCTCTGGCGAAGACCCCGCACTTGCTCAACCTGCATCTTTTCGACTGCTGGATTGACTCGCAACGTCTCGATGCGCATCTCTTCCTCAGATCTGAACTGATTCAAACCCACAACTGTTCTTTCTTTAGCTTCAACTTCACGTTGTTGTGTGTAGGCGCTCTCAACGATTTCTCGTTGCATATACCCCTTCTCGATAGCTGAAACTGCGCCTCCCATTTCGTCAATCTTGTCGATGTATTTGGTTGCCTCCTCTTCGATTTCACTGGTTAAAGCCTCGATACAGTAAGAGCCAGCTAAGGGATCAGCAGTGTCAGCTACGCCGCTTTCATGAGCAATTATTTGCTGTGTTCGCAACGCTATGGTAACGGCTTCTTCAGTTGGCGGAGCATAAGCTTCATCATACGAGTTGGTGTGCAGAGACTGGGTTCCACCAAGAACGGCGGCTAGTGCCTGTAGTGCTACTCTAATCACGTTGTTGAGCGGTTGTTGCGCCGTCAGGGCTACTCCTGAAGTCTGAGTGTGAAAACGCAGTTGCCATGAGGCTGGGTTCTTGGCTTTGAATCGTTCACGCATGATTCTTGCCCATAAGCGGCGTGCTGCCCGAAACTTGGCTATCTCTTCCAGAATATTGTTTTGAGCTGCAAAGAAGAATGACAAGCGGCTGGCAAAATCGTCAAGGTTAAGCCCGCTTTTCATCGCTGCGTCTACGTAGGCTACTCCGTTGGCTAATGTGAAGCCTATCTCTTGCGGCGCTGTGGCTCCAGCTTCGCGTATGTGGTAACCGCTTATGCTTATGGTGTTCCACTTTGGCATGTTTCTGGCGCAATATTCAAAAATGTCAGTGACGAGCTTCATTGATGGCTTGGGCGGAAAAATGTACAAACCTCTGGCAACGTATTCCTTCAGAATATCGTTTTGAATCGTGCCGCCGAGTTCAGCTTGAGGAACACCTTGTTTCTCACCCACAGCTACGTACATGGCTAGTAGTACAGTGGCGGGCGCGTTGATCGTCATCGAGGTCGTGACTTTATCCAGCGGAATGCCATTGAACAGAGTTTCCATGTCTTTGAGGCTGCTTACGCTGACCCCGACTTTCCCAACTTCGCCTTTAGCTAGAGCGTGATCGCAGTCGAAACCCATCTGTGTAGGCATGTCGAAAGCTACACTGAGACCTGTTTGCCCGTGTTGAAGTAAGTATTTGAAGCGCTTGTTGGTCTGTCGAGCTGTTCCGAAGCCTGCGTATTGGCGCATGGTCCATAGGCGACCTCGATACATTGTTGAATAGATGCCACGTGTGAACGGATATTCGCCTGGAAAAGCCAGATCTTGCATGTAGTCAAGGCTTTTGACATCGCAGGGAGTGTAAATTCGTTCTAGGGGCAGCGCGGAATCTGTTTTAAACTGCTTTTTGCGTTCTGGAAACCTTTCAAGCGTCTTGGCGAGAGCTTCGCGTTTCCATTTCTTCTCCTGAGTTTGAATGCGCTTCAGTTCTTGTTTGCTGAACATGCAGACCGTCCTATATGGTGAATGGTGAGTGATTGGTAGTAGTATTCCACCTATGCTTTAAAGAATTATCAGCATTGCATCAGAGCTTAGAAATTGCGTGTTGTTGTCTTGCGCCCTTAGCACGCACAACAGCTACATCGCAAATTAGATTTGCACGCTAGCATATTCATATGTGGTGAAGCTGTGTGAACAATGAGCAGACAAAAAGAGTTGTCGCCTACTACCAAAGGATGGCTGCGGACTACGACAAAGAGTATCAGGTGCCTTTTTTCGAAGAAATCTACGACAAGATAACTTGGCATTACATTGAAGCTTACTTGCCACGAGGTGGGGTCGTTCTGGATGCTGGTGGCGGCACTGGTAAGTGGTCGATTCCGATCGCGAAGAAGGGTTTGAAGGTGGTTCTCTTTGACATCTCGCAAGATATGTTGAATGTCGCGTCGACCAAGGTTGAGGAGAAGGGCTTAGAAGACAATGTGTCATTTCGTCAAGGTGACATATGCAGCTTGCCTTTTGCTGATAGCACTTTCGACTTTGTGCTAGCTGAGGGTGACCCTATATCATATTGTAGCAATCCGAATTCAGCCGTCAAGGAGTTGGGTAGAGTTCTTAAGTCGAATTGCTACTTATCGGCTGGAGTAGACAGCCTCTACCCCGTCTTGCGGCGAATGCTTAACCAGCCAGACGTCGACTTCGACCAATTTCACAAGGTGTACAGGGAAAGGCGATTCCTTGCCAAAAATTGGGGTTTCCAGTGTTGGGCTTTTACGCCTAAAGATCTCAGGAGACTGTTCAGCAAACATGGGTTCAGGGTTGTCAAAATCGCAGGCAAATCCGTAATGTTCACGAGCAGACCTGAAACCGAGGCGGTATTCAAGGATAGCACACGGATTCAGAAAGTGCTCGACATCGAGTTGAAATTCTGTGAAACGCCAAACATTGTAGGCTACGGTGGACATCTTCACATTGTAGCGCAGAAGAAAGCCTAAATGCAGAACACTAAATGTTTAGCCATTTCCCGTTCTTCATGACGAGTGCGCCGTCGAAGTGAATCTCGCCGTCTTTGCGCAGGTCCTTTATCATGTCCCAGTGAACAGCTGAATCGTTCTGGCTCAATGTTTCCTTGTAGCCTCTTCCCAACGCGAAGTGAACTGTGCCGCCTATTTTTTCATCGAACAATATGAGCTTGACAGATTTTGTGATGCTGTAGTTGAGGCCTATGCCAAACTCGCCGATTCTCTTAGCGCCTTCATCCGTCGCCAGTATTTTCTCCAAGAACGTTTGATTCTTGGCTGCTTTGGCGCTTACGACTCTTCCTTTCTCAAAGGTTAAGGTTATTCCTTCTACGACGTTGCCGTGCCACACGGCGGGCACGTCGAAATGTATGTTGCCGTTGACGCTGTCTTCAACAACGCTTGTGAAGAACTCTCCGTCAGGCATGTTCTTGTCTCCACTTCCAGCAACACCTTTTCTGCCTTTGACGCTGAACTCTAAGCGAGTGTCAGGACTAACGATTTCGACCTTGTCAGCTGCATCCACATTCTGTTTAAGGATTTGAAGCTTCTTTGACACTTCTGCCCAGTCGATAAGGCAGGCGTTGAAGACAAAATCCTCAAACTCCGGCAACGGCATTTCAGCCTCTTGAGCATAAGCTTCAGTTGGATATGCAAAAATAACCCAACGCGTTTTTTCGACTCTCCACTCGTTTACTTCCTTCGATGCTTTCATGCGAGCGCTGATTCTCGCTGGATCTATACTTGAAAGCTCCTTAACATTGGACGGTGCACCCAACGATATGTAGACATCGGTGTTCTTGATTTCAGCAAGGTCATGATCTGGAACAAAGCCCAGTTGCTCATCGCTGGCATGTTTAAAGAAGACATACTTTGCTCCAGGCAATTCAGCTCGAATCCACGGATGCGCCCCTCGCAACAGAGCTTGCTTGTAGACTTCCAGTGCAAGTTCTTTTGCAGAAGCATCAGCTCGGATCAGAACACGGTCGCCGCTACTGGTCTTAGTTGAGTAATCGATGAGAAGCTTGGCCACTTCAGTTACTCGTTTATCCACCAACCCGAATACACCTGTCAGCAGTTTAGGGAAAAAGAAAGCAGCCCTATAAGCATTTAAACATAACCGTGTCCGTCTAGAAACCTGAAATGAAGTGTTTGGAAGCGCTTCCCTTGGATTTATAGGAGTCTAAACATTCCATACGAAATATTTATTCTCAACCGATATTCAATGCCCATCTCGCTCACTAGGAGATTGAACAAAGGACCGTGATATTCGGTGTGTGACTTGGGGTCAGAAGCCACGGCTTTTTCACCTGCGCATATCACGGGTTTTTTCCAGATATTCGACCAGCCGGAGAATCCATTGTTCAAAGGTTCTAGAGGGGCAGGTGTCTCGCTAGCGAAAGGAGCAAAAACAGCCGTTCGGGTAAAGAAATCCGCTAAGAAGTCTGTTGAAATCAGGATTAACGGCAAACCCACCGAAACAGCTGAAGTATCAAAAAGCGTCGCGGACACTTTCTTATCGCTCGTTGGCGCAAAATGCCAGCTCGTTATAGAACATGAAATCGACGTTCCAATAGGATGCGGGCTAGGCTCAAGCGGAGCCGGCGCTTTAAGCTTGGCGTTGGCCTTGAACGAGGCCTTCGGGCTCAGGCTCTCTAGAATAGAAGCCTCACAGATAGCTCATGTTGCCGAAGTCAAGCACAGGACTGGACTGGGGACAGTGATTTCTGAGACGTTTGGAGGAATGGAAATACGAGTAAAGCCTGGAGCCCCTGGAATCGGGGAAGTAAAACCTGTTACAGTTGATGGCAATTATGTCGTGGCTTGCCTTCCCCTCGGTCCTTTGTCAACAAGGAAAGCCTTGAACGACCCAAAACTCTACAGACTGATAAACAAACACGGTGGAAAACTCGTGGACGAGCTTGTAACAGAGCCTCGAGTTAGTAAATTTCTGGAGCTCTCGCGCAGTTTTGCTGAGTCAACCTCGTTGACATCTGAAAGAGTGCGCAAGATTCTGGCA
>JGI24422J19971_10002451_pt1 | contig 11543 bp, 14 predicted proteins | sample DeeMarSWOR152_54_FD_19971 | JGI IMG/M metagenome (IMG submission 19971)
GACTATATCGTTGCTGTTCTGATTGCACCTGCGCTGCCGGTATGTTCTTTGTCGGAACAGTAAATCCCCGATCAAGAATTCGCACCCGGCCAATCCCGATACCAGGACAGATCGTGGTGCCTCTCAACTTAACCTGGTCAGCAGCTTTACGAGGATCACTACTTTTTGCACCTTGAATCATAAACCATTTCCTCTGGCCTCACTTCCCCTGTTGAGGGAAATCTGGGATTGAACGAGCTCTTCTGTAAGCTCTCGTTACCTTGCCATCGGCGACCCGCATTTCGGGCACCTGATTTGATAGCAAGGGGTGCCTGTCTGATGGGCTACCCTATGGCCGCAATTTGGACATATGCATTCTCCGCCCACACCGAGGCCGCGACCGCCCATCCTGCCGCGGCCGCCACCGCGTCCGAGGCCTCTTCCCGTTCCTGGGCCTCTTCCCCCAGGTCCTGTACCATCTCCTCGTGGCATATTAATCGCCTCCTTTCTTAATGGTTTTTCGCTTACTTTCCTCTCCCGCTTGCCCGCCAGGCTGTCGATTCTATCCAGGATCCCCTCGATCCTTTTTGAGAGCTCCTTTACCTCAGCGCTCAATGATCCTATGGAAGCAAGTGATTCCGGCCTTCGACCAAAGGCAAGTTGACCAAATCCATAGGGGTATCCAAAGGGAGGTATCTTAATACCCATAATCTCACTTATCCTGTGCCCGGCCCAAAGATCCTGCCTGCAGCCGAAGGGCGAAGCTCTGCCTTCCACCGCCGCCTTTGCGAATTGCCCACAGTTATCAAACCCACATAGACCGCAATTCATCTGAGGCAATGTGTCATAAACCTGTTTTATCTTGTCCTTAGTGGCTAACATTAGCTTATAGCTTGGAATGCCCAATCACTAATCGACTGCATCTGTCATATATTCTCTAATTCCTCGAGGGCCCTGGATAATTGCTTGTTTGCCTCTTCCACCTGTTTCACTGCTTTAAACACGGTACCATACGCCGCATCTCCCTCTGGGCTCTCTGCCTTTTCTTTCCATCTCTCGAATTTCTCGCCATGCTTGGTGTTTTGCTCGGTCCAAGAGCGCAGGACCACCTTCAGCCTTCCTCGCTCGTCAGATGGGAATTTCCTGAGAATCTCATCAACCTTTGCCCGGATCACATTCTCAGGTACCGCACCGAGAATCTCATCCACCTTCTCACCGTTGTTGAAAAACATCTGCATGGGTATACTCCTGATTTGGTATTCCATTGCAGTTCGGGGATTTTCATCCACGTTGATCTTGCAGAACTTGAAATTACCATATTCTTCAGAAAGCTTGTCATATATGGGTGAAACCATATGGCAAGGACCACACCAGGGCGCCCAAAAATCCACCTCAGTGGGAACATCTGATCCTAAAACCTCCTCCTCAAAATTTTGATCCGTGACTTCTATCACCTTCGTCATGTCACCTCCTCGAATTGATATCCATTAAGGAAATATATGAAACCCTCCTTGGTGTGTGGAAGCATGCCCCTAATAGTCGGCATTAAAGATCTTATTGCTATATATCCAATTCTCATAAGGGCTTGGCTTCTTTCTGAAATTCATTACTTTACCCGTTTCAATATCCTCGTTGTCATGTATGAGGGTCCCACGATATTCCTTTTCCAGATAAAAATTGGCACCCTCGATCTCACCTTTCACCTCGGATTCCATGTGTTTCGGCCAAACCGAAAGGAATCCTTGTGTTTTTGTAATCCTATAGATCTCATCCATGAGCTTCCTTCTGTCGGCAATCTGAGGAAAATAATAGCGATGAAAGACATCGAACAGAAGGGTTACGTCCACGGATTCGTCGGGAAGTTCAATTATCACGTCTCCTGATGTAGCCATTCTCCTCACATTTTCCAAACGACCTAACGTGGCCTTCCTCATCAAATTATCTAGGGCATTGTTGTCTTTGTCCAGAGCATAAACCCTGCCCTTTTTGCCAACTATTTTAGCAACTGGAATAGTATAGGTACCTGAGCCACAACCAAAATCTAGTACGATCTGACCCATTTTTATGCCTATCCTCTTAAGTATCTCAATGGCCGTGAGTTCTAAACCAATCCCCTGTCCCTGTGTGTTATCATTTTTTATTTCGTTTTCCCTCATTCCCACGTGTTTAACACCCGATACTGAGGAAAATGCCGATTCATCCCTTTCTAGCTAAAGGGAATTAGGTATATCTTGTCGCCTTCCTTATGCCCTTTGACCAGTTCACAATGCCTTAGCGTGGCTAGTTGAGTCTGCAGCTCTTGCTCCGACACGTTGAGGTTTTCGATCACTTCCTCCCTGGTCACCTTACCCTTGCGTTTCACAAGTGCATAGATTTCCTTCTGCAAGTCGGTCAAACCCACCGTTCCTTTGAAATTTGCGCTCTCTCTTGACCGAGTGGCGGAATAAACTGCCCAAGGGTCGCACGCCTTGACCTCCAATCTGATATCCAGGTAACAGTCCTCACATAACGTTTCGCCTCGATAGGTAAAGCTATCCCTCTCAGTGATATCGCTGCCACATCTGTTACATTTCATTCCTAGCCCTTTTGCCTATGGGGATCTATTATTTACCCTTAATTCTCAAAATTTACTTGGAGATTTCTTCCTGTGAGGAATCTCGTGTCGTCGAAGATCGTCTCATTCACATCCTGCCACCACCAAGTTCCATATGGGCAATGGTGTCCATAATTGATCCCCTGCTCTCCTCCCCGTATACCTTTCCCAATATACATTCCTAAGTGCCCATGTGCAGCTCACCTATACACCGTTGGCAATATCCCTCCATATAGAGCTCAATTTTCGTAAGGTTAAAGCCATGGTCATGCTCCAGCTTGTCTACCAGCTTCCGGAGTAAAGGACTATCAAACTCTATCACCCTACCGCAACCCTTGCACACTAGATGCTGATGGCCGGGGGATTCTTTCATCTCATAGGAGCAGTAAACCTCGCCCAGCCGCCTCTCCTCAATCAGGCCCAGCTCTTGAAGAGCCGCAGGTTGCGATATACCGTAGCCAGGCTTATGGACCTGTTTTTCCCAACGGCTCGGGTATAGAGCTCCTTGGCGGTAATATGGCCCCCAGCTCGCTTGATTAAGTCCAAAAGCAGCTGGCGCTGAGTGGTGACAGGTCGGCCTTTGATATCAGTCGAATTTTTGCGAATGTTTCTCATTCTCAAACACAATAAAACATCTTTATCTCCATGTGTCAACTATTTTGGGCCAATTGCAGAAATTTTTTTCGCTGAATCACAAATAAACAGGTTTTGCCTCCTATAAAGATCTGCACCGCTTGTATAAACAGCGCGAAAACGCTATCATGTGCTACTAAAGATCGTCTTGGTTCTATAGAGAAGGTTTATATGAGGGCATTCGGACCAGTTCCATCACGGCGGTTGGGTCAAAGCCTGGGGATAAACAACATACCGCCCAAGGTGTGTACCTACTCCTGTGTCTATTGCCAAATCGGGAAAACGCAAAACCTAAACTGTGAGCGGAGGACCTTTTTTGAGCCCGATGATCTTGTCCGCGAGGTAACCGAAAAGGTTCATGAGCTTAGAAAAAGGGGCACGAGGATAGACTATTTGAGTTTTGTTCCGGACGGAGAGCCGACGCTCGATATCAACCTGGGAGAGCATATTGAACGCCTCAAGCCCCTTAAGATAAAGATCGCGGTTATCACGAATAGCTCTCTCATCACCCTCGAGGATGTGAAGGCGGACCTGCAAAAGGCGGATCTTGTTTCATTGAAAGTTGATGCCGTCAGCAAGGAGGCCTGGATCAAGGCTAACAGGCCGCACAGATCACTGGATCTCAACGCAATACTCCAGGGGATGCTGGAATTCAGGGCAAACTTCAGCGGTGAGTTAATCACTGAGACCATGCTACTCAAGGGAAAAAATGACACCCCTGAGGAGATAGAACGGATCGCCCACTTCTTGACCTCACTCAGAGCGCAGAAATCATACATTGCTGTTCCCACCAGGCCACCGGCAGTAAAGGGCGTGACGCCTGCGAGCGACCATGTCCTCAATCTCGCTTATCAAACCTTCAAGGAAACGCTACCTCACGTGGAGTATCTCATCGGGGTCGGGGGAAGTGATTTTGGCTTCGGCGGTAATGTTGAGGAAGACCTGCTGAGCATTACCTCGGTTCATCCCATGAGAGAGCGCGCTATCAGGGATTACCTGATAAAGGCAGGAGCGGATTGGGACGTAATCACAGACCTCATAGAAAAGGGCTCATTGACAGAAGTGGAATATCAGGGAGAAAAATTCTACCTGCGGAAATTCCCTGCAAAAGCCTGAATACATATCGGGCCCACCACCTCTTTGGGGTATCACCACAGGCAAGCAACTACTGAAAGATTGGTTCCAGGGTCTTGAGTTTGAAAGCAGCTAAAGCGCCAACGATTGCGGTTCCATGGTAACGGCCGTCAGTAACCAGCACATGCAGAGCACGACTTGCAGCAGATTCATGATGCGGACAAGCCAATCAACGAAAGCAGAGAGGAAAAAGTATTGGTCAAACGATTATCAGGATTAACTACGATAGCGGTTCTTATTTTTGCTCACGTGACTGCCGCTCAATCAAACCCAATCGGATACCAGGCGCTAGAGCATTACCAAGCAACAAGCCCAGATGAGGGGAAAATTGTCAAGCTGGTTCTCGCTTATCAGAAGGCTTACAATTCATATGACGCCGAAGCAGTTCTTGCAGTGCATCTACCAGGGGCCATGATTAAGGCCGAAACAAAAGGTGACTGGTCCGAGCATCTGGTTACCAAAGAAGCATATGCCGGTATCATTGCTGACAAGCTCGCAACAAGCAAGCTTTACAACTTTAAGTTGATATTCTTGACACCGGAAAAAATAACTGTTCAAGAAAACACCGCGGAATCGATTGTTCCTTTTATACTCTATAGCATTTCCCAGGATTATTGGGAGAAAGGTATATTCAATTTCGAGTTCAGAAAAACAGATTCTGGATGGTTTATTAGCAGAAATACATCGAAAATCCTAGACCTCTCTTACAATCCATAAGCTTGAATAAGCGAGCACAACGTTTCCTAGTCACACAGCTCCTCCCCCGTGAGGATTGTCTCTGCTGATATCCTGATTATCATAGCATCCACTTCACTCGGTTTTCCGCTTTAAGAAATACCCATCCGGATCACATTCCTCCCGCAAGATTCTTAAATCATCTGCACTCGGTTCTTTCATCTCCTTTAAATCCGGTGAAATCAAGAGCTCAAAGCTAACCAGTTCCTGGATATCACCTGCAGTTTTTCCAGGCAAAACCTCAAGCAGCATCATCCGATGGGTATCTTCGTCAAAGCCGAACAGGGCCTGGTTGGTAATAACCCTGTAAGGCCCGGATCCCATAACCCCGGCTTTTTTTCGGTAATCCGGTGAGCCGTCACCGAAACCGATGCTCGTTACGAAATCCAGTTTCTCGACAAACCTTCTTTTCTCAAGGGCCATTATTGAAATGGTTTTTTCGCAGTTGGCTGCCATGGCGCCAGCCCCACCGCTGCCGGGAAATCGGGTTTTGGCTCTACTATAAGTGCCACCCTGAAAGTGGGAGTTGATGTTGCCATACATGTCGATCTGAGCGCCACCGATAAACGCATAGTCTGAATAGCCTCTCTGGGTTAATTCGAAGGCAGCACATAGTCCCTTCGCGAAAACGGCCTTTCGAAAAGCCCGGGTGTCGCCGACCGAGAGCGGCATTCCCTGCTCAAGAATGGCGGCCAGAGAACCGGCTTCAAAAATCATGTTAAGATGCGGTGCATGGGTGAGCTGTGCAAACATAGCGCCGATTATCGGCAATCCAGTGCCCACAAATACAATGCTTTCATCCTCCAGTACCCTTGCCCCAGTGTAAGCGATCATTTCAAACGGACCGTAATCAGACATTATCCTTCCCCCCCTAAAAGCTTGTCTACCTATTCAATAATTATCGGTTGTTGGCCATCCATCTGTCTGAGTTCTCGCAACTTCTCTTCTGGCATTTGTCTCAAGAAATCATCAAAGGTCTCGCAGCCAAAAATATAGGTGTCATAGTATTGTTTGAGCTTGTCCTTGTTACCGGTTTTTCTGAATTCATCGCAAATGCTTCGAAATTCCAAGAAGTGAGGCATATCAAACCAATAATATCCATAAGATGCGCCGGGCGTAGATCCAAAATGCTGCTCGACCACTGCATCAACGGCAGGATATGGGATTTCAGTAAGGTTCGGATATTTTCGTATAGTATCATTAGAAATAATCTGATCAGCGGTCACAATGGTATTGACTGCTGCCTGAGCAATTTCAGGACAGGTGCACAGGGCCCCGAAGATGCGGCAGTTGCCATACATATCCGCAGCGGACACGTGTAAGATGCCGACATCTGGGTGACATGCAGGAAGAAGATATATATTTTCGTTGGTAAAAGGGCATTCCACCATCGTTCCCCTATTCACCAGTTCCATATCAGTACCGCCATGATCCCGCGTCGGTATGAATGGAATACCCATTGCTCCTGCCTTGAACCGGGCAGACATCCCATAGTTAGTGTAGTCGTCGAGTTCTACCATGCCATTACTTGTAAGGTGTCGCAGAAGCGGCGCGATCCCAATGACTTCGTAGCCATACCAGGCCAATTCAATACGCCTGATTGATATGTGATCAGGATCTAAAATCATTGCACCGGCAAGCAGTTCGCAGCAGATTGAATTTGACTGAAATGACAGGGTCAAATCTACGGCGCCGTGCCGGATGATTTCATGAATAATGGCCACTGGAACTCGAGTGTTGACAAACCCGCCGATACCAAGGTTGATTCCATCTCTGATGTACCGGGCTACTGCTTCCTTCAAGGTTGTGCGCTTGTCATGCAAACCCTTTTTCTTGGCAACGGCTTTGGCCCTGGCCTCATTGGGCGTTGGCCCCCAAAATTCGAACGGTGTGTTGGCTTTCCTTTCAATTTCCTCTTGATTTAAGGAGGTTATGCCCCTGATACCAGAACGTGCGTCATCTTTCATGATAGTTTTCCTCCACAGATATATGGTATTGATACATTAAAGCCTTACCTCACCCAAGGGTGTTACACAACCAGAAAGTTTTTTTTAGGCACCGAGCGTAATGAAAATTGACTCGTGGGCCAAGTAATAACAAGTAGTACGATCTTTAATATGTAATTTGACCATAAGTGAGTGGTCAGGGGGTTTAGAATAATCGCTATTATTCACTCCATAGCCTACCGCCGGCACCACGCTCTTGGAGCCCTGAGGTTTACTCTGAAGCCCCATAGGATAAAACAGCATCCGTTTGAATGCCTGCGTCCTTGATCTCTCTGCTTTTTAACGCAAAGGTGAGCAAGACACCAATGATTAGTAGGGTCGCCGCCGCTAAAAAGGAATACGTATAGCTGCCGGTGCTGGCCTGCACCATCTGCGACATTCTTCCCATAACGAATCCGCCCGCACCCCAGGCAGTGAAAACGATACCATAATTGATGCCGAAATTCTTCAGCCCCCAGAGATCTTTTGTGAACGAAGGGAAAAGTGACAGATTGGTCCCATAATTGAAGCCAATAAAGGTCGCCAATAGCACAAGAATAATTGTGCTCGATTTTTCAGCCCCTACCACAGGAATAGCTATAAGCATGAGCACGGTTTGNAAGCTGAGCATAGCANCGAGGGTAACCCGACGGCCAATTCTGTCGGAAAGGATTCCCGCGATAATTCGCCCNCCGGCATTTCCAATGGCCANAATCGNCACTACCAGGAATGCCAATTCACCCATGCTTTGTTTAGCCATCCCGGCAAGGCTTCCTATCACCATCAGTCCTGCTCCGGAGCCAATGAAATAGGTGATCCATAGGGTATAGAAGGAACGTGTTTTCATCATCTCAGATGGCTTATAGCCATTTTGTAGCCTGATCGGGTGAGCAGTTTGCGCGGCTGTAGCACTTGCTGCTTCAAAGACATGCCCGGCAGGTGGGTTCACGAGCACCATTGAAAGTCCGCACACCACGATCAGAAATCCGATTCCGAAGAACAACATGGCATTTTGTAATCCCCAAATCCCCAAAAGATATTGCGATAGGGGCGCGATATAGACTGAGGCAAGACCAAAACCCGAGACTACCAAACCTGCGATCAATCCGGTCTTTTGAGGAGGAAACCACTTGAGGGCAGGTGGTGTTGCTGCTGAATACCCAAAACCTATACCGATACCAACCAGTAACCCAAAACCAAGCACCCAGATGACATAACTTGAGGTTTGTGAGATCCAGATAAAGCCCATCCCGACCAGAATACCACCGACAAAGGCCGTTATTCTTGGGCCAAATCTATCCTGACATTTTCCGGCCAGAATCATTGAGAAGGCAAACACAATACAGCAGACAGCGTACGGGTCATTAAGTGAGGCAAGATCCCAGTCAAAGGCTCCTGAGCCCCCTGTCTCAATGGACTGCCTGATGGCGCCCTTGAAGATACTCCAAGTATAGAGAATACCCAGGGCAAGGTTGATGCCGGTGCCGGCAAATGTCACGGTCCAACCCTTGTTCTTAACTGATCCTGGCATAATTTTCCCTTTCTACGTTACATCTAAGGAGGATATCGGGAAAAGAGAACAAATCCAAAAGGGAGGAGAGGGACCTTTTCCTGACATGGGGTTCCCACTTTTTTGGGTCAATCCGAATTTCCCAGAGCGGTAACCAAATGTTTTCGTTGGAAATGCACCCGGAGGAGTTACCCACAGCCCCGGGGCTGTTCGTAACTCTGTTTTGGCTATGCACAGGCCCAAATAAATGGCTGTGCGGATTTCCGAGGAAATCCGCACACATCAAATCGGCGTGATATGGAATAATGCAATAATAGCCCGCTTCTAACAAATTACATCATTCGAGACATTCGGATATAGCCCCTTTTCTTGGAAAACTCAAAAGAGCGTTGCAAAAAAAGTTGAAAAGAAAGAGACTAGGTGCATCCGCAGAGTGAAGCGTGCCCGGATTTGTAATTCGCCTCTGCCAGGAGCCACCATTGTTCATTCAACAGAGGCAGACCTGACAAAGATTGGGAATTCAACTCATGTGAGTGTCCGGATGGAAAGCGCCGGTCGAAAACCACTTTTTTATTGGCGCCTTCGATTTCCTCAGAGATTATTTCGTCACTTGACACCTGATCTCTCTTCGCTTCGCCGGTAAAAACGACCGCCAACGAATCGAGCTTGGCATCATTTGCGGTGTAGGATTGGAGCCTGTTATTGCCATCATATATGAGTTCAAAACCGGGTTCTCGGGTCAGAATTGCCCTGTATGGCTTGGTTTTGCTGTAATAGGCGTAGAGTCCCAAGATTCGATCATATAAGGAGTAGCCAAGATCCCATCCCGGAACGTCCCTGTCTGTTTCTCCGCTGTGAAAACGTCTTCTCTTCTCGAAGGGTTTACAATCCAGAGTTGTCTCTTTTTTGAATCTCGTGCGGATTCTGTCCAGCGATTCCAGTCTGAATAGGGTTTGGTTATTCCGCGTGTCTACGGTAAGCTCTAAGAGGGCCACTTTGAAAAGTAANTCCGGTATCTCAGTATAGTATTCGAACTTTGGAGTGTTTGAGTCATCAAAAAAAGAGCTTTGCATAAAGGTTTGTTCTTCGAATGAAAAGTGGTTAAAAATCTCGTTGTTAGGAAATGGGTAAAACCTTATTGCGAAAAGGCCGGTGCACAATTCCCGGCCCCTTGAGTCGCGGGCAAAGGAATCTTCCAGTCGCAACTCGTGCACACCCGGTGCAGAATCGATCCAGAAGTACCAAGCTGGTGGTCCGTCTCTCCAAACTTGGCTGACACCAGTAATCTGGAGAAGCCGTTTGACCTCCTCCACCCAAGAGGCGGTAATTAGCATGTTCTCGATTCGACTGCGAAAAAAACCATCCAAATCCACTTTAGCGGCTCCTGTTCTTTTTGAGCAGCTCTTTTACTATTTCGTTTTTTTCCCTACCTTCGGTCTTGATACCAGCCTTCCGGGCACTATCCAGCAAAATCTCATCGGGATAAGCCAGGGTTAGGGCATGACTGGACTTATAGGAATCGAAAAACCTCTCAAAGTTCTCCTCTTCCTCAGCAGACTTGACCCCATCGTGAAAGCCGGCTATTGCCTTGCCCGCAACTCGGAGTGCATATTTTGACAAGAAAAACCTTCTGTTCTCGTCCACCATACTACGTTCCAATCCTTACCGTTTTTTTACAGGCCATCCATCAAAAAAACCATCCTGGATCATAATGACGCTTAGATAAAGTATGGTCCATACCAGCGGCGTATCCTCGGGCTGGCCGAAACCGGGAACCTTTCCGAGGAGTGGAACTGTTGCCGCCGAGTAGTAGAACAGGTGGATAAGTATTCCCCCAACAATGGCTATGACAGTCCGAATGATGGCTCTTGGCCAAAGCCCACTCATGTTCGGAAAGTTATTGAACGAGGTTTTGAGAATGAATGCCGCCAGAATAATAAAGCCGCTCACCTCTGCTACATGGAGGTACCGGAAATAGGGAGCGTCCGTGTACTGGCCCCCTTCAAAGGGGGTGTCCCAGAACCAGTTCATGATTTGATAAACGATGAGCAACATAATAATGCCCAAAGCCAGGGTCGCGACGAAGGTAACAATACCCTTAAGGAATGTCCCTTCTCCATCCTTTTCCAGCAGCTTCCATGGATACCCCTCCCAAAGCAGATCGGAAAAAACAATCCATCCCAGGCTTGCTATAAGTAATCCAAGGCCAAAGTACGCACTGCCCGTCCCTGTAAATGAGGCCCACCAAGCCTCAACTCCAGCCTTAGTTTGAGGGGGATAGAAGAGATAGCACACATTCGGGTGAAACATGACGGCATAAACAACAATGGTAAAAAACATAATGGCAAAAAATCTGGACCATGCAAGGATCCCGCGATCATTTACTTGCCATGGCCAGCGGCCAAAACCAACACTCCAAGAAAGGGCCAGCCATAGAAAAGCGGTAAAAAAGAAAACCAGGGCCGTACAGGCACTCTCTCGAGCGATATAGAGATCGGAGCCCATCCCTCCTGCCGCCATTATTGATTTAGGGCTAAAATAGGCAANNCCAAACTTTCCAATAAACCACCAAAACACCACATAATACAAGACCAGCATCAGGACAAAAGAGACAACGGTCAACGTTATCCCCCTGGCAATCACNCCGAATTTCTCTGATGGGCTTTCCGAAAAAGGGTAATAGCCACCAACGTTAATCATGAGCACGATGGCGGTAAGAAAACAGACGATCAAGGAAAAGCCATACATGGGGGTATAAAGTTGCATCGGTCCTTTGGGGTGCATGAAAATATACCACANNAGCAANACGATACCAAAAACGACCACAAAATTTATCANACCAAAGAGATAATTAAATCCTTTTTCCCTGCTCTGCGCTCTNATTCATTTTACACCTCTCCTTTCTCCTCTCCAAAGTAAACAGAAAGGTTTCCCCCTTGTGAGTCCCGAGAAGCTGTCCATGCTATTTAGATAA
>JGI24422J19971_10002452_pt1 | contig 11543 bp, 11 predicted proteins | sample DeeMarSWOR152_54_FD_19971 | JGI IMG/M metagenome (IMG submission 19971)
ACTGGGATGTTTCCGAACTGCTTCCCAAGTCGGTTGGGGTTCAACAAGTCTTGATATGAACAAACCGCTTTTCGCGAGGGCAAGCGAATAATCGGTGAGTGTTTTGTGGAAAGAAACTGTTTTGAGCTTTCTCCTAAGCCTTTCCATATTCCATTCGATGGGATATTCGATCTTTTCAGAGCATCTTTCCGCCGCGTTTATTTGCAGGTTCGGGATGGTGCCGGGGGCGGGATTCGAGCCCGCGACTTCTGGACAGTTGGGCGTTTGCCCCTTTGTTCTCCAGATTATGAGTCTGGCGCCCAAACCAGGCTAGGCTACCCCGGCGACATGCTGTGTTTGTTTGCGTTGATTTGAGGTTTTCTAATGTCGTCTAGGCTATATTTTGATTTTGGACTGCGTGTAGTTTGCCCTCATTCACACACGCTTATTATCAGCAACCGACATGAAGAGCGCATCACGATGGTGGATTCGGCATGGAAGTAGAAGACATAATGGTAAATAAAGTAATTACAGTGGATCCAAACGCCACTGTGAACGAAGCAGCCAAACTCATGAACAAACACAAAATCGGATGCCTCATAGCAACCAAGCGAGGAAAAGCTGTGGGCATAATCACTGAAAGAGATCTGCTGAAGAGAATAGTTGAGCAGGGCATGAGTTCGAAGAAAACTAAGGTTCACCAGATAATGTCCAAACGCCTCATCGTGGGCACGCCCCACATGGAAATTGCAGACGCAGTTAGATTGATGCTAAGCAAGAAGATCAAAAAGCTACCCATAGTCGAAGACGGCAAGATGATCGGCCTGATAACGCTCACAGATATTGCACGAACAACACGCATCGAACCTCAAATGGTAGGAGTCATCAAAGAACTCCGCAAGACAGGATGGCTACCGCCAAAGCATATGAAGAAAGTACTAGACTTCTACGTGGTCTGAGAATCAGGGTTTTTCAAGCCGTCTAACAGCTTTACGCGTGCCTACATACACCACGTCAGCAACGCTCACAAACAATCCAGTTTCAACGACGCCAGAAATGGACCTCAGCCTTGCATCAAACTCTTTTGGATCAGCGATTCTTTTCATCCACACATCTAAAAGGAAATTCCCATTATCAGTAATAACTGGCCCAACTTTGCCTGTTCCCATGCGAAGAACAGGCTTGCCTCCCTCCTCTCGAATCTTTGATATGACCGTAGCAACGGCAAAGGGTAACACTTCGACCGGCACAGGATGATTAACTCCGAGTCGTCTAGCAAGCTTGGTTTCATCAGCAACGATCACGTTTAGCTTGGAAGCAGATGCCACGATTTTCTCTCTTGCCAAGGCACCGCCCATACCTTTAATCATGTTCAAGTTTGGGTCAATCTGATCGGCACCGTCTATTGTTAAATCGAGTCGGGGATGCTCATCTAATGTTGTTACTTGTATGCCACAGCCTGTAGCAAGCAAGAACGCTTGATGCGAAGTTGGCACTCCAAGAATGCGCCATCTCTTTTGACGAACCAACTTTCCTATTTCTTGTATGGCGTACGCTGCGGTGCTTCCGCTTCCGAGCCCAATGATTTGACCAGTTTTGGCGTGTTTAACCGACTCCAAGGCAGCGCGCTTCTTGGCGTCTTCAATCCAGTCAGCGCTGCTATGCTTCACCTTCAACCTCCATCTGTCCTAGCCTTTCAAGAACCTTCTCGACTTCTGCTCTGATCTCTTCGATCCTTTTCTCAGCGTCGGTTCTAGGCGCGGGTGCAGCCGCAGGTTTCTTCCGAGGCTTTTTCCTCGCCCGTCCCTTTTCCTTCCCCGGTTCCTCGACTTCCTCCAAGTCAGGCACAGAGACGGCAATCTTCGGANTCACCGCCTCTTCCTCAGCAGCTCTTATCTCTAGTGTCGTTTTAAGTTCCTCAACCTTTTTTCCCAATTCATCGAATCGTTCGCTAAATAGCTGGATTAAATCTTCCTGCATGGATTCAAGCTCATGCAACGCCACAACTGATTCATTCTTGGATATGCTGTCTCTGATAGTTAGCATGCGATCCTTGTAATGTTGAGCGATTTGTTCCCGCTCTTGCTCGGTTATCTTGCCCTCTGCCTGTGCTTCATAGAGACGCCGAATAGCAAAACTCAAAATTTCCCTTTCAAGGTCAAGCGTCTTAAGTCTCTCTTTAGCCTCTTTCGCTTCTTCTCCTGAGATCGTGTGCTGTCCTGTTAACGCGAAACGTTTTGTCCATGCTTCTGTGGGAGAGACGCGTGGGTGCTCCTCAACAACTTTTTTCCTTGTTTTTCCCATCCTCGTGGCGTAGAGAACGATGAGAGCGGTTCCGAAGGCTCCAGCCGCTACCAGAGCATACAGTAACCACTCAGAATCTGCCACGAGGCTCCCTCAACTAACATCTTGGTTTTTCCTATTAGGTGGTATATAAGTCTGACATCACGGTTTCAGCGTGGCTACAAACAACTCAGCACAGCGACCTGAACTCGAACAGCAGATCCCAGGCAGTCTCTCAATAGAAACTTCTGAAAACACTCTTTTGGTGGCTTTGCGAATTAGGTCGAGGTTAAAACCCAGATGCAAGTCGCCCATTTCATCCCTGAACTCGGTGAAGGTGTGGGCGCAAAGATCGATTATCACGACTTTCCCCGTGACTTTCAAGACCTGTCGAACACTTTTGAAAACCTTGTCTATGTCTGGACAGTGATGAAGCATGAGAGTGGAAAACACTGCATCAAACCGCTTAGGAACTGCGACATATTTCTTTGCGTTTTCGACGCTTCCGGCGATGTTTTCAGCTATTCCAAATAATGGACTGATGTTCTCCTTTTTCTTAGCTAATGTTAAGAGCATGGCAGGTGTTGCGTCCATAGCGTAAAACGAGGCAGTTGGCACAAGTCTCCTCACTTTCGAGGCGACTCTGGCTGTGAAGAATCCTGAGCCAGCGCCGATGTCTAGAATTTTATCGTTTGGCTTCGGTTCAGGATGCGAGTTTAGCCCAGCTATGATCGAGTCTATTATTTTATTGACACCGTTTTCGCCGAAGTAGCCGAGGACGATCTTGTCCCTTTTTTCAGCCTCTTTTATAGTGAAGTGACTGATCTCTTTGACAAGCTGGTCAACATTTCGCGCGCCCAGTTCACGTAGTAATTCTGGCAGGTCAGCTGCTTCCAAATATTCTTCGAGCGACAACTCAGTCAAGCTGCTGATTCACCCAGCCAGCTATTCTTCCTTGATTCTCTTTCTGCCTATTCGTATCTTTGCTGTCAAGATTTTTTCAGTGGCGAATAATTTCGCAGCTATGTACAGGATCACAAGTGTGAAGATTGTGACATATCCAATGCCTAAGATAGGAGTCAAGTAGTCCCCTGTCATGGTGGCTTGAGCAGCCAACATCGGATGAGTGAATGGCAAAGCTAACAGCAGAATCCTAAAGCCGAAAGGCAAAGTGTTGATGTCAGTAAACATGAGCGCAAACATTGGGATCAGCAATGGTACGTACACGATGCCGAGCAAGGATTGCGCTCCACGAACATCCTCAGCGAAAACTGAAATCACAACTGCCAACGCCAATGCTGAAAGCAGTGCAACGAAAACTGAAACTCCAAGGATCGCGTAACTCAGAACACTAGGAGCTAAACCAATTGCAGCAAGATCGACCGACGGCTGGGTTGCCGCTCCGAATGAAAACGACCCCATATAATAGATTACACCCAAAATAGTGGCAATTGCACCCATAGCAGCAACTATGGTTGACCCTGCCAGCTTCCCAATCAGCAAGTTAAATCGACTGACAGGAAGACTCATCAACGTTTCCAGTGTTTTCTCTTCTTTCTCAGTGGCGACAGAGGTAGCTGCAAGCTGCATCGCAAGGATGATCAACATGAAAAGCGCTAGAGGCAACCCCAAAAGCTGCGCTTGAGCGAATGAGAACAAAGCTGACGGATTAACATCTGCAGGCTTCCCTTTGATAATAGAACTCTCAGAAACGCTGATAGGGTCTAAGATGACTTCCGGATTGTCAGGAAACTTTGTCTGAACGGTTTCCAGTATCAGGTTGTTCTTGAAAGAATCTATCACGCTTTGTGTCACTGAAAAAGTGATAGACTCGGCTATGCCGCTTCCCCTAAAAACACTGTAGATCTCCAACGCTCCTTTCTCGCCTTCAGTAATGCTTTTGCTGAAGCCTTCAGGGATTACTATGACCGAAGTCACGTTGGATGCTTGAACAGAAGCCGCGATTTCTTGAATGTTCTGGGGTTCAATTAATTCCACTCTCACGTTCGGTACAGACTTCAAGAAGTTTGTTAAGTTCTGAGCTACGCCTTCTCTGTCAAAGTCTGCGACTGCGATCGGCACAATTCTCAGGCTTTCTTGCATGGCTTCGGTTGAAGTTCGCAACATGAACCCCATCAGAGGGAAAATGAGCAAAGGAGCCAAAACCATGCTCAAGAGTATTCGCGGGTCGCGAACCATCTCTTTGACTTCTTTTGTGACAATGTTGACTAGTGCTTTAGGCAAGACCAGCTACCTCCACGAAAACTTCCTCCAGATTCGCCGCCTTATGCTTCGACTTGAGCTCGCTCGGCGTGCCTTCAACAATGATCTTGCCCTTGTTAATCAGCGCGACTTGGTCGCAGAGTTGTTCCACTTCAAGCATATTGTGGCTGGAAAGCAGAACTGTGACCATGTGTTCCTTTGCGTATTGTTTGATGATTTCTCTGACATGATAAGCATGTAAGATGTCTAGTCCACTGGTCGGTTCATCCAGTATGGCGAGTTTAGGTTTGTTCATTAAAGCACGTGCGACCAGTAGTCTTCGCTTCATACCCTTGCTGTAGCCTTTTACTCTGTCTTTCAGTCTGTCACCAAGACCTGAAATCTTAGCTGCTTCTTCAACCATCTGTTTCAGATCGGCACCGTTTTGACTGTTGAATCTACCCATAAACTGCAGATACTCGTAACCTGAAAGATTCTTGTAGGCGCCAGCCTCTTCTGGCAGATAAGTAATAAGTTTTCGAACTTCGGAGGCTTCGCGAACAATGTCTCGACCAAAGACTCGAGCTGAGCCCTGTGTTGGCAGGATTAAGGTTGAAATAATCCTGAGCGTTGTTGTTTTCCCAGCGCCGTTGGGTCCAATCAATCCGTATATTCTGCCTTCTCCAACTCCGAAGGACAAATTGTCCAGAGCGAGGATTCCGCCGAAACGCTTCGTCAAACCAGCTGCTTCAACTGCACATGACATAGACTTGTCCTTCCTTTGAGTCTCGTAGAAAATCGATCGCCAACTTAAAGGGTTTGCCCAAGAACTTGTCAGCAGACTGTACGCAAAGCTATTATCGTTACATAATGATGAGAAAAGAGACGTGATATGAATATGAAAGTCGTTGGCATTGTTGGCAGTCCAAGGCTTGGAGGAAACACGGAGACAATAACCAGAATCGCATTAGAGGAAATAAAGAAAGAAGGACTCAAGACAGAACTCATCACATTAGCCGGAAAGAATATTCAGCCCTGCGACGGTTGTCGAAGCTGCTTGAAAACCGGCAAATGCCATTTCAAAGACGATTTTCAATCCATATACACTAAGATGAAAAAAGCCGACGGAATAATACTTGCCACTCCAGTTTATTACGGTGCAGCCACACCGCAGATTTCAAGCTTCATAAGTAGGTTCTACAGCGCACGTGGAAAACCATTGAAACACAAGGTAGGCGGACCTATCGTTGTTGCACGTAGGGCTGGAAAAAACTTCACTTTTGCTCAATTGATGTTCTTCTTCATGATCCACGAGATGATTGTTCCAGGCTCAACCTATTGGAACGTGGCTTTCGGACGAGGCAAGGGAGAGGTTGAGAAAGACGAGGAAGGCGTCAAGACAATCAAGAACTTCGCTCGTAACGTAGCATGGCTCATAAAGAAGATCAACGCCTAGGTAATTTGGTGGGGCCGGCAGGAGTTGAACCTGCGACCTACGGGTTTCTCCTCTAATTGACCGCTCCAGAACTTCTTCATTCTCACGGTCGGTGAGTCCGCAAACCCGTATTTTATGGCTTGCTTCTGGAGCCCGTCGTCATCCCTGGCTAGACTACGACCCCACCATAGCTAGCCACCTTCAGAACAAGGCACGCTCAAAATATAACCATTATTATCGCTGGGTCTATTAGTATGAGTGCTGAAAAATTTTTTTGGTGAAAGCGGGGTTTTTCTGTTGGTTTTCTAGGGGCTGTTGCTGGTTCTGATTGATGTTTTGGGTTCTGTTGGCTGGTGTTTTGTGGTGCGCTTCTGCATGGTTTGTGGTGTGCTTTCATGTTGGTTGGCGTGACGTTTGGGTATGTTGGTTTGTTGAATGCTCAGAATTTCTCATAGTTCGGCTCTTTCAGGCGGTTGTCTGAGTTCTGGATTTCGTCGTATCACTCTGGATTGTGATGGTGAAGCGGCATCGCATGTCTCCTTTGAGAGGGCTTTCAAGTAGCTCAATCTCAACGGGTTCGCTGAATATTATGTCGAAAGGCAGTTTTACATAGCCGCCGCTACAGTAGCAGAATATGGGGGTCTGCCTTCAGCCTTTAGCGAAAACTATATTTACTTAGCCTTGTCGTGCATAGGTGGGGTTGCCGGCCATAGGGCGTGGGACCCACCCGATCCCATTCCGAACTCGGCAGTTAAACCGCGCTCCGTTCACGGCTCTAGTGTGGTCTTCGGCCATGCGAACCCGAGAAAGCTGGCTGCCCCACTTCGCTAGGTGCAAGATTTCTTGGAATCACGAAACCTTTTAATTGCTCTTCACCGTCTGTTTTGCGTCTAACATGAAAAATTGAGGGAAAATCCTCAAGATTTATAACCCCCAAAGCGCAGTTGACAATAAGATGATGATGCTACCAACACTCCAAACAACATTGCAGGGCATTTTTCCTTCAGGAGACAACGTCCTCGGCTGGGTTTTCCAAGTTATTTTTCTAGGGATTTTCGTAGTTTTCATGTTCTACGGACAACGAATCCAAATGATGATCATGGTACGCGAGGTTGAAGGCTCACTCTTCAAGCTCAAACTCATGCGAGACGAGGCTCGAAAAGCCGCCATAAACAACGTCAAAGAAACCGGCAAACTCGAAGGCGACCCAACTGAGCAAGTTGACAGATTCCTCGAATACTTTGCCATCGCACCTGTAGACATTGACCCCTCAGGCGTAGTCTGGCGTCTAGAACACCTACTAGACGTAAGAGACGTTCGCTTCAAAGACGACGTGAAACTGATGGCTCCCAAAGCTGACGAAACGCAGATAAACAATTTGGAACTCATGCTTGAAGCCGCGCTTGCGTTGAACGTCATCTACCGAGTAATACGGCATTATTACCTGCTAGGCAGAAAGACACTCAGTCTCTACGTCATAATGCAATTGCAGATGATATTGCCACTTATAATGCGTGAGGCTGACGCCTACGCCGCTGCTCAGAAAGCCTTCACACTCGGACAGCCAATAGGTGACGGTGCAGGCGCTCTGGTTGCAGCCAAACTTATGCAAGGTTATGAAAAGACCAAAGTTGAAAAGGACATGGTATTGGCGCAAGTGCCAGTTGAGGGACGAAACGCTTACGTATTGAAGGCTGAGGGTCCAGGTGGAAACGTGGGCAAACCCGGCGAAGCCATTAAGCAGGTGATAGAGCAAAACGAAGGCAAAATCAGCTTAGCCATCCTCATAGATGCTGGATTAAAACTTGAGGGCGAAAAAACAGGAGAAGTAGCNGAAGGAATTGGAGTAGCCATCGGNGGTCCAGAAGTAGACAAGTANAAAGTGGAGGAATCAGCGCTCAAGCATAAGGTTCCAGTTAACGCCATAATCATCCGAGAAGATGTTGGCGACGCTGTGTCCCCCATGAGAAAAGAGATAGTTGACGCCATCGACAGCGCGATTGACCGCGTAAAACGGCTTCTTCTTGAACGAACCAAACCTGGCGACTCCGTCATCATAGCAGGAATCGGCAACACCATTGGAATAGGCCAATGAGGATGAGCCAAACATGAATCAAACTGTCACTCCGAAAAGAAGGTTTCCGCCTCTTCTGATTGGAATAATAATGGTCGCGTTGTTACTGGCGCTAATCTCGATTTATTTCGGATTGACTGAATACTTCCTTGGTGACTCGGGCACAGCAAGTTTCTACATGAGTATAGGAATGGTGACACTAGCGCTTAGCACTTACATGCTGTACGTGACTCGAAAGCGCATGATTCGGATCACAAGCATGGAGATGCAGCCCTTATCATCGACAGTGCAGTGTCAGAAGTGCGGGTTTAAGAACGTACGAGAGTTCCAGCGTGGCGACTATGTCTTCAAAGAAACTGATGAGTCATGCCCGAAAGACAACCAAAAAATGGTAATTTCAGCGATTTATCGTGAAGTCAAGGAAAAGGAAAAAACCAGAGAATCTAACTTCTAAGTTAAGACTTCACATCCGTCCTTTGTAACTAGAACTGAGTGTTCCGCTTGTGCAACAGGTTTTCCGCTGACTTCAACGAAGATCGGATAAGCCGTCAAGGTCTTGGATGAAAGAAGTTCAGAGAACGCTGCTTTGTGCTCGTCTGGCGGCACTACATTTCGTAGCCAACGTTCAGCAAAGGGCAGAGTGTGGAAGTTTTCAACGATGAAGTGGCAGAGTTTCTTGGCGTTGTCGTTTCTGAGGGTTTTTGGCTTGACGTAACGGAATATGTGCGTTTCTTTGCCATTTCCGACTCTTCCGGCAGCGTTTTTCAACGTAACGAAGGGTTCGATTGCGTAGACTTCGTTAGCGACGATTCGCTTTGTTGAAATGTGTGAAACGTTGGGCAAAGATCGCCCTGCGTGAATCATATATCTCCCTATTTGATGCCCAGTCAAGTTTGCGATCGGTTTGAGTCCATACGACTCTATTGTCTTCTGAATTGTGCTTCCAAACTGAGACGTGAAAATGCCCGCACGAATGGTTTTCACACCGGCGTTTAACGCGCCTTCAGCTGCAACGACTAGGTTTTCATATTCAGGGTTGAGACACACGGTGACTGCTGTGTCTGCAATGTATCCGTCAACGTGAGCGCCTATGTCAATCTTTACGAGAGAGCTAGGTGGAACGGTTCGCTTGTCATTAGGCGGAGACGTGTAGTGAGCTGCGACTTCGTTGATAGACACGTTGCATGGGAAGGCTGGTTTACCGCCTTTTTGTCGAATTAGAGTCTCAGTCTTTTCACACACATCTATTACAGGCATGCCTTCAGAAACAGAGCGTCTCATGGATTCTCGGACTTCAGCCGCGATTTTTCCAGCCCGCCTATATTTCTCGACAACCTCTGCTGAGAGACTCATAACTTCACTACACGGTTTTGTTAGGCTTGACGGAAGTTAAAAAACTTGCACTTATCGCCTACCTTTAGGCTTTGTAGACCAGTGAGAAACTCTTCGGTCGACTTGGTTACAAGCCGCTTTTGTTCAGGATTCACCATAAACAAAACTTAAGTACAGGCGTCTGGCATTCATTTTGACTGGTGACTGCTCTGGACTGGCATTGACTTCGGCCAGATTTCTCCGCGTTTTGGGAGCAGGCGCCATAGAAGTTCACACATCTTATATGCATAGTTTTTTCAACACGGCCTATATATCAACACCAACTCGTTTGGGGGAAAAGTGAAAGATAAATGGCAAGAAACCCATCCGCCAAGACTGTAATCGACCCTTTTGGGACCACAATAATCGAAGACTACGAGCGGCTTTACCAAGAATTCGGNATCCAACCATTCAAGCCTTTGCTGAGCCAAATAGTGGACCCGAGCGCTGCAATGCGCCGAGGCGTGATCTTTGGGCACAGGGACTTTGAACGCGTCTTAGAAGCCATGAAGAGGGGAGATGATTTCGCTGTTATGAGCGGAATCAAGCCAACAGGAGAATTCCATCTCGGCACATTGCAGACGGCTCGTGAAGTCATATATTTTCAGCAGCAAGGTGCGACGGCTTTCTACTGCATTGCTGATGTGGAAGCCTATGAGGACAATCGTATACCGTTTGAACGTAGCCAAAAATACGCGGTAGGTAATGTGGCTGACCTACTCGCTTTGGGATTTGATCCGAAAAAGGGCTACATATACCAGCAGTCGAAGGAAGAGCGCGTCAAAGACTTGGCCATAATGTTTGGAAGAGGCGTCACACTGGCAACGATGAAGGCGATCTACGGCGAACGCCATCTAGGGCTGTATCTCTCAGCCCTTATCCAAGCAGGTGACATTTTGTTGCCGCAGCTGAAGGATTTCGGCGGACCTAAACCTACAGTTGTGCCTGTGGGCATCGATCAAGACCCACACTTACGCTTGACTAGAGATTTGGCCTTCAAGTTTCGTCGAAAACATGGTTTCATTTCACCATCTTCAACCTATCACAAGTTGATCAAGGCTCTGGATGGCTCGCCGAAAATGAGCAAACGCAGCCCAATGACCTACTTCACGTTGGAAGAAAGCCCACGAGTCATTTCAAAGAAGATCTCAAACTCGTTTACAGGCGGACGACCAACAGCTGAAGAACAACGTCGACTAGGCGCTAACCCAGACATCTGCCCAATCTACGACCTTTACCTGTTTCACTACTTTGAAAAAGATGAAGACGTAACCAAACTCTACTGCCAAGAGTGCAAGGGCGGCAAAATCCTCTGCGGCGAAGACAAACAACGCCTCATCAAGCTGGTAGTCAATTTTGTCAAAGAACATCAGCGCAAAAGACGGCAATACATAGACAAAGCGAGACAAATATTGAACGTTGAATAGTTATTGCCAAGCAGATAAGCATAAATAACCTTGTTGCTTACCGTTTTGGCTGTGATAGTGATGCCCTGCCAATTTCCTGTTTAGGCCTTCTAGATTCACGGTTGGTTAGTCTGGGGCATCGTCAAGCTGTAGAAACTTCTATACGACGTAGCCGCATCACTATATTGCATTATCACAACCCATCATCTACAGCGATTGACTCGAGATTATGGAGCGAATCGATCGATGGTTGAGTTAAGAGAAAATGAACAAAAAACTCTACTTGCACTGCAGAGACTGAACGGAAGAACAAGCGTTGACAACGTCCTGCAAGAAAGCGGTTTAGCCCACGCAGCAGTCATGCGCGCAGCGTTGACCCTTACTGAGAAGAAACTCGTTAAGGTTCACGAACAGAGGCAGAAAGTAGTTCAACTGAACGAGGAAGGAAAACAACATGCGCAGCAGGGACTGCCTGAACGCCGCATCGCCAACGCGCTCATTGAGCTGGGTGGAAGGGCGGCAGTTGAAAAAGCAGTCCAGAAAGCGCAACTAGATCAGAAGTTTGTGCCAATCGCCCTCGGTTGGCTGCACCGCAAAGGTTGGGCGTCTATTGAAGCGAAACATATCTTGAGTGCAGAGAAGAAGGTGATTCCCTTAGCAGCTGACGAAAAGCTTCTGTCCCTTCTTGGAAACAAAGGCGCTGTGGCTCTCCGAGAGCTGGACAAGAATCTGCAAGATGCTGTTGCGCTTTTGAAAGGACGCAAACTCCTAGAGGTCTCCGAGAAAACTGCTC
>JGI24422J19971_10002457_pt1 | contig 11535 bp, 14 predicted proteins | sample DeeMarSWOR152_54_FD_19971 | JGI IMG/M metagenome (IMG submission 19971)
CCTGCTTCTGGTATGGTAGGAGCCATCTCAGTCTTCCTCCCAGTAATAGCGGGTTTTTATGAAAACGGCTAAGAAGGCAAAGACCACAGCGAGCAGGGCATGACCCCAATAAGCGTACCAGCCACCGATTACATAAGCAATTACTGGGACTAGAATAATGCATAAAGTCATGATTACTAATAGAAAGTGGGTTTTACTCATTCCATTCTCCTTAACCTTTCACAGAACTGTACTTTAACTTGTTAGCTCTTTAAAAGAATAATCCTAGTCTCGCTCAATTACCGTTTTAAATAGCTTAACCTTTTGAGGTTTTTCTTCGCCTCGAGTTTTCGCTGTGTTTCTTCTGCATTAATGACTCTTCTTCTACAATGGTTGCTTTGCGGAGTTCTTGCATGTACCAGCTCCTTTTACGGGAATAGTTTAACCCAGTGGCTATGCCGAAAACCATAAGAGATAAGCCACTTACAGTCAAGGACAAGCCTAGAACTGCTCCAGCGATAGGCTCCGTGTGGTATGGAATAAACAAAAGCCACTCTACGTTTTCGGTTAGGCTCAGGGTTTCAGTTATACCACCTACAAAGAATATTACGCCTGCTAAAAACATCAGGTAGGCTATCGTTTCGTTGTGTCTTGACTCTTCTGACTTCTCGTGAAGGTAGTCTCTGAAGGACATGGTTCTCATTTATGTGGAATTATTGAACATGTAAGTAAATCTTGTTAATCTCAAACTCTTATACACAGTAAATATTTCCAATAATGATTCTGGCCGAATCCTTGAATTTGAAAATCTATGACTATCAAACACAGTCGCACGCGCGCTACTTGCGTAACGGAAAAATCTGTATATAAGAGAAAAATTAAGAAGATTTGAACCTTATTTTAACTATTGAAGCTTTTTTTTAACTACGTTTTTTAAACGAAATACATATGTACTGATTGCAGTGCTTTAGGAGGTTTTTGAGGGCTAAAAACATGGAAGAAGAGGAATGGTAAGAAGAAGATGAAAAGTGGTGAAAGTGTAAGGGTAAAGAAAAAAGGAAGGAAAGGAAAAAGCAAGTGTAGGCAAAAGCAGCAACCGATTATTTCTTACTTCGCTTTCTTGACTTTTAAGGAACATGTGAGGGAAAAATGGTGCCTCAACTGGTGACTTGTCATAAATGCGGTGCTTTTCTTTATGAAGGCGGGGATTTAAAAACTCCTTACGAAATCATTGAGAGTTACGATGGCAAATGTCCGAATTGTGGGAGAAGGCTTTCTGAGATACCCAAATGCTTAGAAGTTAAGCTAACTGATGGAACGAACCTACAAAGCTTCCTTAAGCGAGAAAAGACGGTCAAGAAAAAGCGTCAGACTTAGACAAAAAAACCCGAAAGAAAAACGCACCTATCGAGCCGACGTTATGAGAAGACAAGAGATGAAAAGCAGGAAGAAGGTTCATGCATATAGAAGAGGCATAAAGAGACCACAAATGGGACTGTGTTCCAGAAAAAGAATTACATTTTTCGAATACAAACCACAGGTAATAACAATTAAGAAAATGAAGAAGCCAAGAAACACATGAAAAGTCCATGTTTCTGTTCTTATACTTTTCAGAATTCGAACAAAAGGAGACAAATACTCAAGTTTTCAATGAGTATATAGACTCTATAGACTCTTGATACCTTTCCACCGTTATCTGAAATTCATAATACTTTTCTATGCCTTTCTTGAAATTGAAGAAGGAGAGAAATGAAGAAATCCATGCAATGGAACATCATTGGTATCCTAACTCTCATAATGGGGTTGAGTTTAGGGATGACGTCATTATACAAAAGCGCAGTTTTGAGAATTGGTGAATTTACGATATATTTAGAAAACTCCTTCATGATAATCTTCTCTGTCACATCTGGTTTAATATGTTTCACCTTCGGATTGTTTTACGGACTCTCCCAACTATTTTCCTGATCTTGCGCACGTTCGACTGATAGAATTTAAATTGCTTTTTGGCTAAGTGCTTCAACTATGGTTTAGCACACGCCCGCACTTTCCTTGTGACAATAAATCAAGTTGACTGATTCCGTACTCCATATAAGTCATACAGTAAATGTAAACATTATCAGGGAAGGCTCTGATGGACACGAATGAATCTTCAATAATTGAAAAGTATCGTAGCCGATTGGAAAATTCCACGAAATACAGTGAGATCTGGGAAGTTGTTAAGGACACGGTGAAGTTCACTTTGCACAAGCACAGGCGCGGGATGATGCTTTTCCTAGATGATCTACCCATCCAGTTAGGAGCGTATCACCCCTTGGGAACAAATAACATTGTACTGAATAAAACCCTGGTCCGAATAGTGGAGAGGGCAATTAAGTCAAAGCGTGTGGTTAACGCCCTCATCTACAATTTGTTGCTTCATGAGTACTTGCACGCTTTAGGTCAGTTCTCTGAAACTAAGGTTAGAAGAATGGTTTACGAAATTGCCAAAAAATGCTTCACCGAGAATCACATCGTTACACTAATCGCGAAAAAGAGCCCATGGGTTTTGCTTAAAGGGATCCCGTTGGAAACACTCAATATTCCAAACGAAGTGATGGAAATCGTGAAAGATTTTGAGAAAACAGACAAATACATAGTGTAGCGCGGGCCCGGTCTTTCTTCCAATTCCATTAGAACAATTTTTTCAGGTTCTCTGAAGAGTTTGGTGGCATTACTGTCTGTCCTGACATGATATTATCACGACTACACCTTAGCGTATCTAGGTGTCTGGTTCTGAAAATCGGGAGGCATTAGGTTCAGATTCTGAAGCAGAAAGATGCGGTCGCCGGGATTTGAACCCGGGATCGCAGGCTTGGAAGGCCTGAGTCCTAAACCAGACTAGACGACGACCGCTCTTGCATTATCACTAGTTTAATGTCTATTTCAAGCAGGCTAGATAAAAATTCTTTTTGCTATCTTGGTTTTTCTTCTGGTTTATACAGTCTTTTCTCCTTTGCTGGCTTGGGCTTAAAACTGCCACGATACTTGGTCGAGGAAGCTCTTTTTCGTTCTAAGTTTTTGAGCCTTGCGTAAAGCTTGGCTGCTTTGGTTTTTGAGGTCTTCCTGGTTCTTGGAATGCGGTAAGGCGCAGGGGTGAAGGGTTTTTCAAACTTATCTTTTGATCTCTTCTTTTTACGGCTTTTAGTCCACAAAGTCTTCACTTTTCGAAAAACAACATATCCTTCTTCCAAGTTCACCTCTTGGATTCTCCATCCAGCATCCACCCAAGCTTTGGCGTGTACGCTATTCGACGAGTTACTCCACCATTTTTCGCTACGAAAAGCACTCATAGGCAAGTTATCACCTATGATTCCATCTATCTTAGCAAAAGAAAGCTTGACGACATCAGTGAAGGAGCCTCTAAATCTCAAGTAACATTTAAGCGGCTCATATTTACCAACAGAACGTGGAGAAACAATTCTTCTGGCACAATTCAGGCAAAGCATTCCCGCAGGGTCGCCGGTTGAAACGTCAGGCACCATGCAATCTCTACAGAACAAGCGTCCACATCTCTGACATCGCCTGAGATAACTGTAGGGAAAAACTCTACCACATATCCCACATTCATCTTTGAAAGGCATCTAAACCACTGACAAATGCGAAGTAAATCATCAAATTACTACTGACCCTTTGATATAAATGTCCCTCCAACCTTTATAAAAACGAACAATGGAAAATTGATACTTACAAGAAAAAAGAAGAACCCATCAAAGTTGAGACCAACCTTTTGCAACTCTTGACGGTGGAAAATCGTCCTGCAGACTAGTTTTTTCGTTCACTTACGTTTGAAAAATAATGGCGAAAGCCCGCGCGGCAAAGGTAAAAACTTCACGTTATTCTTCCTTCTACTTGGATTGATAAGGTCGATAGCAAGATATTATTCAACCATGACTTGCCACTTTGGTTACAAAAACCTATCCTGCTTCAAAATCATCGAGAGTGTGGTCAGTAGTATGACTAGACATCATGCCATTACTGAGAAGACAAAGAAGAAGAAACTCAAAAGAGTTAAAAAGAAAAGAAAGAGACGAAGAAAGAAGGCTAAATGATTCTTTGTCGTACGATTAAACGCCTGTTTTGCTGTCCCCCAGTATCGAAGGATGACTTCGCGCTTAGCTGTCGGCGCATACAAAATCAACGGGAATTAGTTATCCCTTTACAACCGCCAAAGGAACGAATCTGGCAACTTTGGTTGCTATGCCCACTTTGTCACTGACGTCTACAACTTTGTCCACGTCTTTGTACACCGGATCTGCCTCCTCGGCCAAAACAACAGAACTTGCAGATCTAACATGGATGCCGCGTTGTTCCAAAGCCTTCTTCACATCTCCACCCCAAAATCTTCGTTTAGCAGCACGCCGACTTAGCATTCTCCCTGCTCCATGTGCAGTAGAGCCGAAGCTTACTTGCATGGCTTTTTCCGTACCTACAAGAAGCCATGAGCCCGTTCCCATGCTTCCAGGTATAAGCACCGGCTGCCCCACAGCCTTATAATCCGTTGGAATACCTGGATGTCCAGGCGGGAAGGCTCGCGTCGCACCTTTTCTGTGAACCCAAACTTTTCTCTGTTCTCCATTAACCTTATGATTTTCTATCTTTGCAATGTTATGGGCAACATCGTACACGAGGTTCAGTCCAAACCTTTCCGGATCTGTTTTGAAAACTGTCTGGAAACTTTGTCTAACCCAATGCATTATCGCTTGACGATTTACAAATGCGTAGTTAACCGCGCACGCCATTGCTTGGTAATAATCTTCAGCTTCTTTGCTGTTTCCAGGAGCACAGGCAAGCTCCCTATCTGGTAATACAATTTTGTACTTGTGAACAGCCTTTTCCATCACCCTTAAATAGTCAGAACATACCTGATGACCAAACCCTCTTGAGCCGCAGTGAATCATAATTGTCACTTGCCCTTCATGTCCAATTCCGAAGGTTTTAGCTTTTTTTGGATCATAGATTTTATCTACTTTTTGGACTTCCAAGAAATGGTTTCCGGAGCCCAATGTGCCAACTTGTGTCAATCCTCTATTTTTGGCTGTTGTTGAAACTTTCTCTGGGTTTGCGTTTTTCATGCATCCATGTTCTTCATGGTGTTCAGCATCTTCGGACCAGCCCAATCCTTCTTTGATAGCCCATTGGACACCTTCCATGAGGAGACTTTCCAAATCATGGATTGTCACCCTGAAGTCTTTTCGGCGGCTTCCAAGTCCGCATGGTACATTGTCAAAAATGGTGCTTGTTAACTCGGCGAGTCTCGGTCTCATATCTTGTTCTGAAAGGTTTGTTGTCAACAATCTGACGCCACAGTTTATGTCGTAACCCACTCCACCTGGACTGATTACACCTTCATCATAATCTGTTGCTGCCACACCGCCTATTGGGAAACCGTAACCTTCGTGACCGTCAGGCAATGTTATAGCATATTTATAGATTCCAGGTAAATGAGCCACGTTTACACATTGCCCAAGGGTTCTGTCGGTCTGCATTTTTTCCATCAATGTCTTATCTGCAAAAACCCTTCCTGGAACCTGCATACCTGGTTTATACTTTGGAATATGCCAAGTGTAATCGTCTATCTTTTCGAGGGGAACTTTATCCCCGGAACGACCGCTTTCTTTTTCCATCTGCTCACCTATCACATAAGAGAACAGATGTTTTGATATAAACACTTTTGGCGTTCATACCAAAAGTCTACCGCGGAAGGAAATCATTAACATTTCCGAATTTCCCTACAAATTCGGTAATACCTTCTACGCTTTGATTAAAAACAGTCTTGCTCAAAACTAGATGGTTTCTAATGTATTCAGCAGCTTTTTGGAGAGCCATATCGCTTTCAAGTATTTTTTTACGTATTGCTTTCAGATTCTCGCCTTTCTCTATCCCATACTTTGCAATCTCCGCCCAGAGTTTAAGCTGCTCTGCATAAGCTTGAAGCTTTTCCACAGCATCGTGTGCCTTGCCGAAGTGACTGTAATATAAAACCTTAGGTTTAAGGTTGACAAGTTTTTCTAAGGATGCTAAAGCGACGTCTAAACGGAACGGCGGAGGCGAAGTTGGCACAATCACATCTAGCTTGTTCAGGTAAATACCGGCGGCATCCCCTGTGAAAATTCCTTCGCTTGATTTTTCATAATAGCTTAGGTGATGCGGGGCATGACCAAGGGTTTCCACGACCTTCAGTATGACGCCGTTTCCAATGTCAACCAACATGCCATCCCTTGCTTTAACGATCCTGTCTTCTGGAACAGGTTCGGGTTCGCCGTATATTCTTGCTATGCTCCCGAGAACTTCTTCTGATTGAGCCCAAAGTTTTTCCGGGTTTGCTATGTGTGGTGCTCCCCTCTGATGAACAATAAGTTTGGCTCTAGGCAAACACTTGAAAAGTGTTCCAGCCCCTCCACCATGGTCCAGATGAATGTGTGACACAGCGACGTAGTCTACGTTCTCTGGTTTGACATTTAGCTCTTTTAAGCCAGAAAGCAGATTCTGAACTGTTGATGCAGGTCCTGTTTCAACTATTGCCACATGCTTTCCTTTTAAAACATAGCTGGCTATGAAATCTTTCATTCCAACGGGTTCAAGGTCGATTAAATGTATGTGTTTGTTAACGTGTGTAATTTTCATTTTTTACGCCGTGTGTTGCTTTGAACTTGAAGATGGAATCCTTAGGCTGCCAACTGCTTAAATGTTTTCATCATGAAGAATTTTAAGCTGATTATTGGTACTTTACTTGTGAACTCTTATGCTTCTTAGAATTGTTCAAGATCTAACATCTGAACAGGTGATGCAGAGAATCAAAAAGTTTGAGAAAGAGTTCGGCATGAGCTTCGAAAAGTTTGAAGAACTATTCTTTAAAAAACAGCTTGACGCTAAGCTTGTAAGGACTTATTTTGAATGGGCTGAGCTTGTGGACAGCTATAAAGGCTATGTTGAAGATGGACAACTCGACTACACTGTTGAAGAGATTAAGGATTTTGAACCAAAACAAGCTGCTTCGCTAACACCAAAAAGGATACAGTTACTGTATCGGCTTGCCACTTTACGAGTAGAATCAATAAATGATTTGGCTCAAAAGATAAGGCGAAATGTCAAAAATGTTTATGAGGACCTGCAAGTGCTAAACAATTTCGGTTTTGTAACGTTGAACAAACGTGGAAAAAGATCAATTGTGCCAGAGACTCATGTCAGAGAGATAACGTTTCTAATCCGCTAGAGCTATAGAAGAGATAATTTAACTCCAGAGATGCTAAACAAAAAAGACTATATATCAAGAATGAATTTAACCGTTACATTTGCTGGTTTTTTCAATATTTCCATCCGATGGTACGTAACGGCTTTCACCCCGACTTTCTGTGGATGCATTTTAGGATTGAAGTTTTCTCCCCAAATTTTCGCTTCAAGCCTAAAGCTTCCTGTAGTTTTCTCCAAGTTCAAAATTTCAAACTTGGAATAAAGCATCTTGTTTATATCAGATTTCACAAGCAAATCCTCAAGCCAACTATAAAGCAGGGCATACTCATCCTCAGCCTCAACTTTGACGTAATCCTCCACTTTTGCGCTGACCTTTTCAACCTCAGTCATTACATCAAACATTGCAAGAGCCGCATTCTCAAAGGCCTCAGCTAAATCTTTTCCGTAAGCAGCAATATAAGCGTCCGCCATGTGCTCCAGAAACTCAAAGTTCCTTCCTTCAGCCATTTTCAACCGTAAAACTAGTAGAAGTTCTTTATCTTAAATCATTTTGTTTTTTCTTAACAATGTGAAGCTCTGATTGTGTCACTGGATTCAAGAAAGAAACACAACAGAATTGTGAAACATAAAACTTTTGGATGTATTCTTAACCTACGATCTGCAACTGTTAATGATTGATCCTTTTCTCCGTTCTTATGGTGCTTTAGAGAGGGGTCTAGAGGATCTTTCCGTCCTTCATGATTACTTTTCCCGTATCCACTATTTCTATCGTTGCACTTGGATGAGTCACAAAATCCCAGTGCATACTTGACTTCGATGTTCCTCCGTAGCTGTAGTTTGAGCCGAAAGCAACGTGAACTGAGCCTCCCAACTTTTCATCTGTGAGTATATAACCGATTGATTTGTCGATCGCTGGGTTGCATCCTATGCCCAGCTCTCCAATGTTTGTTGTTCTAACTTCCTTCTCTTCCTTGTCAATTTCCATAGATTTCTTGAAGGAATCGATCATCAGGTCTCGGTTTGTTCCGGCGATGCACTCATCGAGGAGTAGTTTTCCATCTTTGAAGTGAAGTGTCACATCTTTTATGATCTTCCTGCTGAAACGAACATCCATGGTGATTGGGCAGCATATGGTTCCTTCACCGAACGTTTCGTGCGGGGCGATGAAGAGTTCCCCAGCTGGCAGGTTGTTTCCTAGATCGTTCATCTCGATGTCGTTGTCGTCTATGATGCCATCATCTTCGTTTATGCGTCTTCCCTTGATCTTGCAAGTGAAGTCAGTGCCCTTTGTATCTGTTATGCGGAGTACATCTTTCCCCCGTAGGCTTTCAGCTAGCTTGGAAGTGAACTCTTTCAGAGTTGAGGCAGGGACAATCATACCTTCTATGATCAAGCGTTCCAGATCATCGTAATCGACTCCAAAAAACTTTGCAGCTTCAACGGTCGGCCACCCTGCATAGGTCCATTTCTTGCCTCTGCCAGTCTCTTCTCCATATAGCTCCTTCCGAATTGGAATGTTCGATTTACTTACTGCGCTGATCTTCTCCCGTGGGAACCTTGTCTCAACCTCTGGATCCTTAAAAGGTTCGACGACTATGTATGCGTCGGCTCCTTTTATCGCACCTAAGTAGTGTTTCGGAACGATCTCAAGGGTCTCCACCGGAATCTCAGCGTAAACTCTCGCCGAATAATTGTCAGAGGTCGCCATGATCCGGGGCACGGCCGCTTTCTTGTAGCAGAGGAAACCGATCTCTTCGAGAAGCTCCTGAGCATGGATTCCGCCGCGTACTACAACCGCTTCACCCCTTTTGAGGTTCATGGCAGTTACAATCGACTCAGCACACTTTACTATTTTTTCTTTGGTGATCATAAAAGCACCGTTTGCCTATCGTGAAATGGGTGGTAATAAAATTTGCGTCTGTCATTATGTTTTTTCGTTATTCTCAACATGAAACAAGACCAGTTGCCAACGATTTCGAGAGCCGGCATCTCTATACTCTCAGGGTCCGCGGGTGTTCCCGTTTTTCGGATTATCCTTAGACTTCGAGGTGCGATCGTATTTTGTCTGTTTGCTTTTCTAAATTCTTATAAACCGGTCAATGCAGTTACTACAAAATTACATGGTTTAAAATGTCGAGGTTGCTGTGAGATATGGGGTTGACTATTAGGCCTATGAGGAAGGATGATCTGCCTGCTTTGCATGAGATCGTTAACGTGCCTGAGGTTGCTGATGTTTTAGGTCCGATCCCGCCTTTAACCTATGAGAAGTTCGAGAAGTGGCATGGAAGGTTCATTGAAGATCCCAAACATGTCGCTCTTGTAGCCCAGGTTGAGAAGAAAGTCGTTGGCTTGGTGACGCTAGGCATTGGAGAGGAGATTCACAGGCACGATTCTTGGTTATCAATATACGTCCATAAGAATTTTTGGCGTAAGGGCATTGGGACACAACTCATGAAAGCGGTGATAAATGTTGCCAAGGACATAGGTCTGAGAAGAATCAGTTTGGTTGTGTACGCTGGCAATGATGCAGCCATACACATGTACAAGAAAATTGGTTTCAAAATGGAAGGCTGCCAAAAATATGGGATTTACACACTTGGAAAATACATGGACACCATCTTGATGGGTTTACTACTTGACGAGGACCTGCCGAAAGAGGAATAGCCTATGGAAGTCAAAACTCGCTGCATGGCAAAGAAAGATTTAGAGGACATCAACAAGATACAAAATCTTAGATACCCCTTTGGAAACGATCTCCACATTATTCCTAGACCCTATGAGCGAACCGTTAAGGACTATGAGGATCAAGCAAAGGACGAGCATGGATTTCCACTGGTGGTGGAGGTCAACGGAAACGTTGTGGGATACTCGATTATTTATATTTGGAGATTCAGATCGAGGCACATCGGCTCTATCAGCTTGTCAATAGATCAAAAGCACGTCAAACACGCTGCGAAGCCGCTCTTGCAAGCTGCAATTGATGTAGGTAAGCGTCTCAACTTGGTGAAACTGTTCACAGAAATTCTGGACAAATCAGATGAGCTGCAGAGACTGTTTGAAGATTTCGGCTTTGAAGTCGAAACAAGGAGAAGAAAAGCAGCATTTTTCGGTCGAAAATTCATTGACTGTATTGGGATGGGCCTTGTGCTGAAAGAAGTTGAGTAATGATTAGGCTTCATCAATTTGTCTATTAAAATGTATTTATTAACTTTGATTGGGTTTTAGAGTTTCTTTGACGCTTGTGTATACGACCAATGCGGTCGGTGATACTAGTATTCCGGACAAGATAAACATCATTCTTGGTCCGTAAATCTTCCACACTAGCGACGATATCCAAGGTCCAGGAGTTGCAGCTAGGCCGGAGATAAAACCGTAGAGGCTAAGCAGTTTTGCCCTGTGCTCTTGAGGCATCAATTCCGTTTGCAACGCTCTAAATCCGGGAATTCCAATTGCAACAGTGAATCCGGTCAGAGCATTCAATAGGATCAAATGAATGGGTGCCTGAGCTAGTGCATACCCGAATTGAATGGAGATATAGAGAATCTCGTGTGCGAGGAGAGGCGGTACTCTGCCTATTTTGTCACTTAGCTTTCCCGCCGGGATCATGAAGACCAGTGATGTAACCATGTACACGCTTGTCATTAATCCTCGTTCCATATCTCCAGCTTGAATGACTTCTGAAGCGTAGATAATGGATAGCGAGCCTCCGAAAGCTCCCCCAAAGCTTATGATTAATTGTGCCAAGACCAGCATGTAAAGAGATTTCGCATCTGGCAACGAGTGATGAATCTGTTTTATCTCTGAAGGTCTCCAGGGAAACATTCTGACTTGTTTGCCCCCCCTATGGGTTTCCCTTAGAACTGAGAGTAACACCACAAAGCCTAGTAGATACATTCCGAATGCGAACAGGAACGGCGATCTAGTCCCGTAGCTTATAGACGCCCAACTGCCGATGATCGGACCGAGCGCAGAACCCATCGACCCTAGCATTTGTACATAGCCGAATGATGACGCTCTCTTATCTTTTCCAGCAGATTCTGAGACCATCGTAACACTTAATGACAAAGTCATTGCTCCTCCAACACTCGAGAGAAGCACAGCTGCAAGCAAACCGATTGTAGTTCTTGTCTGGAAGTATACTATTGCACCCATGCATGACAGAACTGTTCCTAATACCATCATCGGTTTTCTTCCATATTTGTCTGCCACAAAACCGCCTAGAACCGCAACTAAGCTTGAGGCGAGCGAGGCTATTGTTAACATCGCACCTAGCGCTGTTATATCCTCTTCCGGAATTATTGAGAGCATGAAAGGCTGAGATATAGG
>JGI24422J19971_10002458_pt1 | contig 11533 bp, 14 predicted proteins | sample DeeMarSWOR152_54_FD_19971 | JGI IMG/M metagenome (IMG submission 19971)
TGTGGACAATCTCTTCTACAGACATAACAGTGGAGGGGTTGGTTTCGCCTTCTCTGTGGCAGTAGGGGCAGTGCATGTTGCATTTTTGGGTCACGGAAATCCTTAGATTAAGAACAGGACGTCCATAATTGTCGTAAATCATTGGGTATCACTATTTTTCGCGGGCGTGTTTCAGTATGTGACCCGCTTCGGGTAAAATAAGCTTTTCCAAAACAAGCTTAACAGCCTGCGGAGAGCCTGGAATACAAAAAATAGCCTTCCCCTGATCTGCAACACCCGCCAAGGCGCGAGTCATAACAGCCGCCGAACCAATCTCGTCAAAACTCAGCTTTCTAAACAACTCTCCGAAACCAGGCAAAGTCTTAACCAACATAGGTCTCACTGCCTCAATCGTCACGTCTTTTGGGCTGATTCCTGTTCCACCGCAAACAATAATTGCGTCTGCATCCTCTGATCCGATGGCTCTGCCAACAATTTTTCCAATCAAAACCATGTCGTCGGGCACGATTTCTCTAAAGGCAACACCATGACCAGCCTTCTGTAAGGTTTCAACGATTAAATCGCCGGAAGGATCGTCAACGGGCTTTCTTGCCTTGACGTTCTGGTAGCGAGAAGAGCTACAAATGATAACCGCAAAGTTCAGTTTCTTAGGTGCTTCAGCCTTGTGTTTGCGGGCGGTTTCGCTCATCTGTCTTCCTCTTTCTTTTTCCGAACCACACGTATGTCTTGAATAATTGTGTGAAGATATTGTCCACGCTTATCTTTCTCATACTGTTTGGTCATGTCCCAAATCGTCAACAGAGCCACTGTAGCCGCAACGAGAGCCTCCATCTCAACTCCGGTCTGAGCCCTAGTCTTAACCGTTGTATCCACCTCCACCGTAGAATCGTCGACGATCTGTAAGTCAACTTCCACGCTGGTTAGAGGTAAAGGATGACATAAGGGAATCAAGGAACTTGTTTTTTTCGCAGCTAAGATTCCGGCAACCTTTGCCACGTGAAAGGGGTCGCCCTTCTCAACTTTTCCCTCCCTAATCAACCGTATTGTCTTAGGCTTTAGTTTGATGGCTCCCTTCGCCTTGGCTTCCCGATAAACCTCCGGTTTCCCGGTTACGTCAACCATGGACATGTGAATGTCACTCTTCTAACTCAAGCAATCTCATATATTCGGCGTTGCGCTTTTATTTACTTCTATCTTCGGCACTCAGTAGCCCTGTTGTATTTCGACTCCTAGTCACGATGATATACATAGTTAGCAACTGCATACAGGTCCACAAAACTCAGAATTGAGTATTCTGTTAACAAGTTTTTTGCCAGACAAGATAAAGGTAGCCGTCATCGCTAACATTAGCTGAATTTGAACAATGCGACCATCGCCATAACTGTTAGAATCGTTATTACTGTGAACATAGCCACCATTGGCACGTTATTTTCATGAGCGTATTTTCCTGGACTATTGATAACACTATAGAATAACATTCCAAGCGATATGGCTGAAAGCATTCTTGCCCAGTCGCTACCTAAAAATAATCCAGCTCCAGATATGATCAAAAAAATGCCTGTCAGAAGCTCTGCAACAACGTGGTAACTTATCAATTTAGGAGCATAACTTTCTGGTTGCAACTCTGGCACTTGATTTTTTAAAAGGAGATAAAGCCACATTCCAATCATCATTAAACCAATTAAAATACAATAAATTGCAATCAGATTATTTGCAGAAAGCAAATTCATCGATATTTCCCCTTTTTCCAAGATAGATGCTCTAAGTTAAAAAATATTTATGGTTGCATGCTACTAAGTCTAAATTGTCCAGAACCTAAAGTCAAGGCTTATTTGTTTGTTCCCAAAATTCTATGAGTTTTTTAATCATCTTCGCCCTAGGATTTTCTTCATCAAAACGAAAAATGCGAATCCTCCCAAACCTCTTATGCCTGATAAGACCATGATTTTCCAGAACCAACAGATGCTTATTTGTCGTAGCATAGTTTAAGCCAGCTCGCCTAGCAATCTCCGAAATGTTCAACTCCCCAATCTCAGCCAAAATTCTCAGAATCTTCACCCGCCCCTTCGAAGAAAAAACTTCTTCTATCGCCACTCTAGATTCACCTACCTCCCTTGCATAAGACCCTTACTCAACTCCTGCTCTAGGTCAGAGGCTGGAACCCGAGGCAAACTTATGAGGGTAGTTTTCCCTCGCTGACCCTCTCCAGAAACCTTTGTTTCAATTACACCCGAAGCAGAAAGATCCCTAACATACTTCCAAAGTTGAGTGTGACCACGCCTCTTTTCACCATATTCTTCACAAACAATAGCATAAGCATCCTCCGCCTCCCCCATAGACACGTAAGCAGCATCGGTTTGCTTGAAACGTCTCGCAACACCAAGAAGAAACAACTTTTCATGAAAACTGAGAGCGGAGATCACGTCCTTCCGCACAACCGGATAAACGCTGACAGCTGCTTTCCGAACACACTCAGGCAAAACCTCCCGCATTTCCAAAGCGTCAGCATACTTGCCAGCTCGCCAAAGAAGCTCAATAGCGTAACGGGCGTTTCCCCCTTCCGAATAGCCCAATTCAGCAATAAGACTCATAGTTTGGGCTGAGACAGTTTCTTGCCTAAACGCGAGTCTCACTCGATCGTTAAGAATGTCTCCAAGCTGCGGTTTCGAGTATTCTTCCAGATGGATGACATTACGTTGAAGCGTGCTTCTTGTGCTCGGGTCCAGCTTCTCTAAGTATTCAAGTTGGCGAAGAATGCAGATGAGCGAAAGCCTTTGAGAAGCTTTGAGGCGGTCCTCTTGGACGCGAGTGAGGCGGTAGATAGGATCTGATCCCTCACTGCGGATGAGGGCTTCCAACTCGTCTAATGCCAAGATTAAATACGCATTTTCTTCGTCGAGAATCTGCATGAGCGCCTGCAATAGCTCCTCTGCCGAATAGCCGCGCCTTGGAAAACGAGGATAAAACTTCAGGATGGTTCGCTGAAGAATCATGAAGAGACTTCCCTTGCATTCGCGACAGTTAACATGAACGTAGTTGAGATTGATGTTCCGTTCTTTCGCCTCCTTCATTACGTCTAAACCAAAATGCTGGGAAAGAACCGTTTTACCTGTTCCAATCTTTCCCACAATCAACACTCGCTGCGTCATTTTTCCAGGACTTTCAACGGCGAAGCGGAAAAACTGGTCTAAAAGATTAAGCTGAGGCCATCTGTGGGGGAGGCGGGGCGGAACATAGTTGATGTCGAGTTTGCTTTCGTCCTTGAAAACGCTGAAATAGTGAGGCATGAGGGTGGTCCTCATTTTTGATTGGTAAGCAACTGAATTTATGGTTTTTGTCTCTTAAAAAGGAGATTGAAGTCTTAGAAAAGCGGAAGTATAAACTAACAGCCTAGAAGCCTTCTCTTCTTCTGTTGCCTAACTGCGCGCTGTATGGTGACTCCAAAGTAGAAAAGTACGCGCATCTGTATTTGTAATCTATATATCCGATATGTTTATTAAATCGTAATACTTAATATAATGTGGCACGCTCGCATAGCGCAGCCATCGGAGTTGCAACGCACAATGCTCGGAGTCCTACTGTGGCTACTCGTCGGCTGGACAATCTATGGCCTAATCTGTATTCTGGAAAGACTCGCGCAACCAAAGAAATAAAAGATTACGCGCGTTAATTTACGTTATGTGCATATTTGAAGCCTAACAACAGCACAATATTGAAAACAGTATTTTTCGGAAACAACAGCCTAAGCCAAAAATTGGAGATACGCACGCATGAATCTCTGGGGTTTTCATTAATAAGCTATTATTTTGGAGGCTTTCTCCTCCTCTGTTGCCCAAACTTGGTTCTCATTCGTTCAGCCTTTTGCAACTTTTTTAACGCGTCTTCAGGAAATTCTACAACAGCGGCGCCAACATAACCGCATTTGGAACATTTATACATCTGCCCTCCACCACGACCCAACCATAAGTGAACTCTGCGACTTCGACACATAGGACAGACTTTAGGCAAAATTAAAGCCCAGCGTTACGGTTAGAGTGGGCTCTCGCACTCAAGATCTCAATCACTGATCAGTGGGGCCAGAGTCGTCATCGCCCACCGAGGCAAAGTTGAATGCTAATCCAACATAAAAGTGTTTGCGCGCAGTTCATCTGAGAAACTAGGTTTGAGTTTATTTTAGGAATGCTGATTTTGAGGATTTTAGACTTTTATACAATACTTAACTTGGATTGTTGACAATCTCTTTCTTGGGGAAAGAATGAAGTTCACGGTTTAGAATAGTGTAGTTTGTGCTTTACGGGGGTAGTAGAGGAGTATACTATTGCGTTCCGGATCCAGTCCTACTTCTTTCATGGTTTCTCTTACTGCTCGGTCTATCATTTGATTTTCAGTGACTAGATGTTTAACCAATTAGATGGTTGCTTGGTCGATGTGGCTAGGTGAAACTGGTTCGTTCCAGCTTATGTTAAGCCGTTACAGCCCATCATGATGATTGTGGTATTATGGAATGATTGTTGTCTTTGCCATCGTCGCCTACTTTGGGCGGACCAGTAAATACGGGATCAGAGGTTGTACTGTTTGGGGGCAACCAAATCCCATACATCCGGATACAGGGTAGTTTTTCCGCCGGAATGTTTTAACCAGTAGAAGGAGTCTGCTGCTGATGTTTCTTCCGAATCCTTATTAGTTCTCTTAGTTAGGCCATAACCTTTCCAGGTCTATCAATAAACTCATAGAAAGAAAGGGAAGTAACACCGGTTTATAACGAGCTTTCACCTAGATGTCTGCCGATTAATGATGCTATCTTGGGCGCCTATCTTTCCGTCCTAGTTCACGTCCGCGTCTTGGTTAAATCGGTTCTCCCAGCTTTGCAAAGAGGAACGTGCCTACTATGATCTGATCCAAACCACTTTCTTTGCCGTCTCCGTTCAGATCTACTGTGGGTTCTTAGATTAACCATTATGTAACCTTGCTGTAGACGTGCAGGACTATCATTATGTCTGCGGTGTCGACTACGCTGTCGCCGTTCACGTCCGCCTTCGTTGTCCAACCCTCCCAACCTGGAACCTTGCTGTAGACGTGCAGGACTATCATTATGTCTGCGGTGTCGACTACGCTGTCGCCGTTCACGTCGCCCAGCAAGCGATCAGTTCCAGTTATGAGAATGTCAAAACTGAAATTCGATATTCCTTGTATGTAGCGAGATACAGATAAAGTCAGCGTTGTTTGGAGGACTTCACTAAGATTTATCCATCGCTCCAAAGCATAGTTCCACCTAAGATTTAAGTATTCGGATGCTTTTGACGGGTTCCAATTCGCCGTCGACAAGATGAGAAGCACTGGTTTCGCTCCTTCGTTTCGAATATAAACCGTAAATTTCTTCACTGATCCGGGGTTAAGGGTACCCCAGTTAATTGAAGACACTGCATTGCTGCAGTTGCTGTCCCAGTAGACTCCAACCCCAATAGCCTCCACAGCTGAGACGTTGGTAATGGTGTTCGTGGTCACCAAAAGCATGAAAGCTAAAAGGATTAAGCTAAGGACAACAAGAGCAAGAACAACCTTCTCTTTAGGAAAGTATCGCATTTCCCCTTTCTCTCATTCATATTAGGCCATCAACAACGTTTTAAAGTTTTAGTACATTCTCATATTGAATCAAGAAATTGCAAAAACGCTTTAGCATTACAGACATGAACAGAGTGTTGAGCAAATGCTTAAGAAAATTAGGGTTGTCCCCTTAGCCGAGGAAAGTTTCGGCGTAAGGTCCATGTGCACCTACGTGGAAACCTCGGATGTAAAGGTTCTTTTAGATGCTGGAGCTTCATTGGCTCCGAAGCGGTTAGGGTATCCTCCTCATCCACGGGAATACCAAGCTATAGCTGAATGCCGAGAAAGAATATCAGAAGCGGCGGAAAAAGCTGAGGTTGTAACCTTAAGCCACTATCACTTTGACCATCACACACCCTCCTACACCGACTGGTTCTGCAACTGGTCTTCAGCGGAGGCTGCCAAAAAAATCTACGGAGGAAAACTTGTCCTTGTCAAGAACTATCGTTCCATGGTCAACTTCAGCCAGAGACGCCGAGGGTGGATGTTCAAGAACACCGGGGGCAGCTACGCGGAAAGACTGGAGACAGCTGATGGCAGAACTTTCGAGTTTGGAAATACAAAGCTAAAGTTTTCTAACCCCGTCTTCCACGGACCAGAAAACTCGGCGCTAGGCTGGATTTTGATGATCACTATCGAATGTGACGATGAAAAGGTTTTGTTTGCATCCGACGTTCAAGGACCCATGTACACTCCTACTCTAGACATAATACTCGCTGAAAAACCTCAACTAGTCATCATGGGCGGACCCCCAACCTACCTAGCGGGATTCAGAGTAAAAGAAGAACACATAAAGCAGGGAATTCAAAACCTAGAAAGCCTAGTTAAGAAAGTGCCAACAACAATTTTGGAACACCACACCCTTCGAGACGAGAAATGGAGAACCATCTCTCAGCCAATATTTGACGCCGCGTCAGAAGTAGGTCACAAAGTTGTTACAGCAGCGGAAATTGCAGGGAAAGAAAACAACTTGCTGGAATTTCGTCGGAAGCAACTCTTTGAAAGCGAACCGCCAAGTTCAGAGTTTAAGAAGTGGATGAAACTGCCGCAACAGAAAAGAAAACTGACTAAACCACCAATCTAATCGGCTTTTTCTTTAATAAGCATTCTACGGAATTTCCTAGCATCGTCATAGTCGGATTTAAGACGTTTCAGTTCCCTAGCTTCCTCCTCAAGCTTGGCAATTTTCCTTCGAATTTCTTGAAGTTTGGCGCTCATCGTCAACTCCAAGGGAGGATACGATGTCACGACAAAAATTAGTTATGAAATGCAAATATAGATTCAAAATCAATTTTTAGAATTCATAATCCATTTTAGTAGAACGGATCAATTCGAGACCTTAGTGATGTTCTAATGCTTTCACGAGTCAAGGAATTGAAGAAACTTCCGCAATTGGAAAAATTGAATAAACTTGAAGCGCACAGTAGAGAGAAAAAAATACGTGGTAGTCTAAAGCGTAGCGGCATAAACCTTGACTACCATGAATGCAAACAAGCTATTCATTTACCAAATGGCGTCTATTGTGGGCTATGTAAAGAGAATGTAAGCGAGAGTTTGTGTAAGTCTTGTCCTTACTTCGATCGGGAACCTTTAGAGTACAGATTGTTTAGGAGGACATGAAACAGGAAGGTGAAAAGATGGAGTGTCCCAATTGTAAGGGAGAAATCATCAAGGGCGGACAGAATAACGAAGGCAATTTTTACCATTGCAAAAAATGTGGAACTGTAATTTATCGACAGAGCGTTTGATGAGGGAAAATGAGGATGGCGGAATTGTTAGACTCCGTTGTTTACGTATTAGTTATAGGTGGTTTCGCTGGCTACTTCATTGGATACTTTGTTAAGAGGCTTTCGCATCTGGCGTTAACTATTGGAGTTTTCGCCTTTTTACTCATGTACATGGTCTATACAAATGCTATCAACTTGAATTTAGATGAACTAGTCGCAACGATAACAAAATTCGCCAACATTCTTGCTCCCCTAGGATTTGCAACTTTCGCGTCCAGCGCTCCCTTTGTAGGCAGTTTTGTCGTTGGCCTTGTCCTCGGCTTGAGAAGAAACTAACCACCTATTATTCTCTTAGGTGCATGATTAGTTTTGGCATGAGTTCGGTTCCATGCAGTAAAATGCCTAATTCTCCTTTTTCGCATTCTTTTTCAGAGAATTTTTGAACCTTGTCAGCTTGGATTTTGTTGCCTGATATGAGAAGGGGCACGGGATCGTCGCTGTGGGCTTTTAGTTTGCAGGGTGTTGAATGGTCTGCTGTGACGCAGATGATGTGGTCTTCGAGGTTTATTTTTTGCAGCACGTTCCCGATGAAGTGTTTGTCAACGGTAGCAATTAGTTGGGTTTTGAGGTTGAAGTCTCCGTCGTGGCCTGGTTCGTCTGGTCCTTTGATGTGTATGTAGAAGCAGTCGTGAGAGGGCAGTTTTTCTAGCAGTTTTTGCACTCTTAGTTTGCAGTCTTTTTCAAGGTTCTTGGATGGAGGGGGAAGGTCTACCATGTGCATGCCTGCTAGTTTGGATATTCCTCTTTCAACAGGCATGTCGACTAGGCAGACGAAACTGAAGCCATATTGTTGGTTGATTTGGGGAAATTTTGGTAGGCGGTTGCCGGCGTCTCTCACGAGGATGACGTTTGCTTTTAGTTTTCCTTCTTCAACGCGTTTCTTGTTTACCTCATGTTGGTCTAGAATTGCTATGGTTTTTTGGGTGAATTCGTTGACGAGGTTTGCTGAAATTTTAGCTTCTTCAGTTTTTTCCAAGGCTCTGCATTTTTTTAGAATCATTTTGGCTTCGGGTTCTGCTACGCCGATGCCGTGGATTCTGGTGTAAGCTGGGTCTGTGTTGCTGATGTTGCCTGAGAGTTGCTTTTTCTTGCTTCTTATGATTAGGGCTCCTCTGTGGCTCAGGGTGTCTTTGAATTGGAAACTGGCGGGGTAGGATTCTAGTTGTATTTGCGTGTTTATGGCTTTGGCTATTTCGGTGGCTTCTTCTGTGGTTAGGCTTCTTCCCACCCTTCTATCTATGATCTTGTTGTTGGTACCTAAAGTGGCGAAGTTGCATCTCAGAGCCAAGTCGCCGTCTTTCATGGTTAGACCTGCGCCGAGGGCTTCGAGGACTCCTCTACTTATGCCGTATTTGAAGGGGTCATAGCCCAAGATTGAGACGACGGCTACGTCGCTTTCAGGAGCTATACCTTTACCAATCGTATACATTAGTCCTGTTTTTCCAGTTTTGGCGAGAAAATCCATGTTAGGCGTATCAGCAGCTTCAAGGGGGGTTTTATTTCCTAATTCTTCGATTGGCAGGTCGCCCATGCCATCTATAACCACGTAAATCAACTTCAAACGCAGCGCTCTCCAACATCAATTGTAATACTAATGCGCGCGCATATTATATAGTGAGTGTAATGAGAGTAACGCTTAAACAAACGTAAAACAAAACCTTCCCTCTTTTTCCTCGATTTTGTGTGCACTCGATCGCATAGAAGGTTGTTCCTCAAGTTTTTAATGCAAATCCTTAAGCGAAGAAAGTATGTAAATGAAAAGAAGGAAGTGAGAAAATGGTTAAAGAAATAAGTCTTGGAATATCTAACAGGACATTCATAGCTGGGCTTATCGTTGCAATTCTGGCTTCCAGTGCGCTTTCAACCGTAGTAGCTACGCAACGGGTGACAGGCCCACAAGGACCTAAAGGCGATAAAGGAGACACAGGGCCACAAGGGCTACAAGGTGAGCAAGGACCACAAGGAATACAGGGGGTTCAAGGAGCTAAAGGCGACACGGGAGAACAAGGAGTGCAGGGACCGCAAGGGATACAGGGAATTCAAGGAGTTAAAGGTGACAAAGGCGACGAAGGACCACAAGGACCGGAAGGGCCTCAAGGCGAACCAGGTCTCGGAGTTGAACCAGGATTCTTAGTTGCACCAGCATATGACAGCGGATGGATAGATGTTACTGATTACTGGTTCAAGCTTTGGCATGGATTAAATACTACTGAAGTCTTTGTATACGCTATTAGGAATAACTCTGAGTATGGTATTAATCAATTTACTCCTGCTGGTGCTACCTTTTCAGTAGAATGGCTTTCGCTATCAGAAAACGAGCTCGAAGTTAGAATAGCACAATTTGCGCCTTCACCATCTTATGATGAAGTCCGTGTCATGATCTGGAAAGTCTCAGAACATTAAAACAAAACCTTCCCTCTTTTTTATGATTCGTATCGACAAGCCGTAGCGTAATTCTACACACAAAACATCATATTAAAACTCCAGCTATCCGGTTTACCGGGGAGAAAATGAGAGGCGCATGAATAGTCGCTCAATCATCCACCTACGCACACACTTAGCATTTGGAACTCGAACAGGTGCGCGCGTAAATACTAGGCGGTGATTAAAATGCATGTTGACGTGTCACGAATTGCAAAGTGTCGCAAAGGACTTAGCATCGTTGTCATGACATTGATTCTCCTAGTCATTTCAATCTTGTTAGCGTTAATTGCCACCCTTTATGCTATGGATATGACAAGCGGCGGAATGCCAATAGAAGATTTGCACATACACCCCGGGCGCACGCATATTTGGCACAATGAAACTGGTGACTGGTGGGAGGCAGGGTTTGTCGTTACAAACATTGGTGACACAGATGCAAGTCTTTACAGAATTATGGTTGGCGGCAACCAGTGTGCGTATTCGAACGTTTACTACTGGAAAACCAACACCGTGGCGATAACTGAGGACCTAAACGTTACGAGTAGCCAACTCTCTGGGGCATCGTATAGCATCACGGTGATGAGTGAATCGCGAAGTTTTACTCAAGCCTCCAGCGATTTAACGTTGAAGTCGGGCTGGACCATTGTTTTGTACATAAACATCCCTAGTTTCGTATGGACACATAATGGGTGGTCAACAATAAAGGTTTGGACCAATCTTAGACCATACATCGAACAATGCAAACTGGACACAGTTTATTAGCGCGTGTTAGAGCCAAAGCTAACAGTAACAACCCATGCGCGCCTAGAAAAGTGAACAAAATGAAACGGTCTTTTGACCCAGAAGAGCTAAGGAAATTTTTGAACGGTACATTAATGAAAAAGGAATCATCAACAAATAACAAAAGAAGGAATTGGTCATTGACGTGCGCACATCATCTTTGACGGTTAGTGCGTGTGCATATGAGTTTTTGACCTCGATAACATGGAAAGGATTTGAGCAACTAGCTTTTTTCGTTTAAGATTTATTTCGAGTGTTCCGTTATCCATGCAATCTAGGCATATATTAAAATCGCATACTAAACCGTCATGAAAAATAAACTTGCATGGATATACAGCTTTGACGATATCACCGCAACAATCACAAAACCAAGGGTTCATGTTGTTAACCTTATATGAAATGAAGGATAACAAATCTTAAAAAGAAAGTTTCGCGCGCAAAAATGGTGGGTAAACTAGAGTATTTAAGAAGACTGATATATTGTGATTTGCGTAAAAAGCACGCGCGATTAGGCTATAGGTTGCGTGAGGATTCTTGCTCGTCTATTAATGATGAACAAAAGTACCGTTACTGCTACGAAAACCATCGTGGTGACTGCTAAGAGATACATTATGTTTGTGGTATTCCTGTTAATCGTTTGTTGTTCTTCTAATTGTTCCTCTAATTGTTCGTTAATCGTGGCTTGTTCCTCTAATTGTTGTTTATATGGTGATTCTATGTAGAGTGTTGGTTGGTAAGTTGGGTGATCTGATTCGAACCATCTGTCTGCTTCAGTGGACCATAGTTCGGTTTTGGCTTTTACGTAAATGTCCGTGTAGCCTGACGCGATGTTAGTAGGCAAGCTGAACGGGATGTAAAAGGTACTTGAATTTCCTCGTTGAATTTCGATGGGTAGAGTCGCGTTGGTGAAAAATGATTGAAGGTACACGTTTTCGTCA
>JGI24422J19971_10002459_pt1 | contig 11533 bp, 16 predicted proteins | sample DeeMarSWOR152_54_FD_19971 | JGI IMG/M metagenome (IMG submission 19971)
ACGAATTATTACCAAAAAGTAATGTTTATATATTACCAGATAGTAATTACCTAATAGTAACAAGAGGAAGCTTGAATGAAACTAAAACTACAATTAGTTCAAGACGGAAAAATCTTATTCGAAACCCCTCTCTCTCCCACCGACTGGCCAAGAAAGCAGCTCAAAAACGAACTAGAGGCTTTCGAAGACGATTTTCAAAGACTTTCAAAGATTTTTGACGCCTTATCCCATGAGACCCGTTTGAGGATGATGAAGCGACTTATGGAAGAAGAAGATCGCACAATGAACTTTGCGGGTTTCATGCGAGACCTAGATCTGAATCCTAAAACTGTTTGGGAAAACACAAGGAAACTCAGAGAAGGCGGGCTTGTAGAAAAGGTAGACAGGGGAAGATACCGTTGCTCAGAGGTTGGGCAGAGAGGATTCATGTTGATTAACTTCGTTCTGAGGCATCTTGTAGAGACTCTAGAAGAAATGGAAAGCTATTAGGGAGGTGAAAAATAGTGTCATTTCACGAATCTGGAGAATTCGACGCGTTCAATAGCGACCTTAAGAAACTAATTCAAAGAATGATGAGCGAGATCGAGAAAGCGACAAAAAACGGAAACCTCAAAGGCGAGTGGAAATTCAACGAAATTGACAGAGACGGCGTAAAAGGATACAGGATTCAGGGGCGCTTTGAATCAGATCAACCTTGGGATCCATTTGACCCAATTAAACCATTGAATCCTATGACACCCCGACCGAGGCCGCAAAGACCATTTGACGTTTCAGACAGTACACTGAAAGAGACAAGCGAACCGTTGACAGATATCTTCGAGGATGAGAAGACTATGAGGATCTATTTTGAAGTGCGTGGCGAAAACAAGAACGACATACAATTGAATGTCACTGCGGACAAAGTTGAAGTTAAAGCCAAAAACTTTTACAGGGTGGTGAACTTGCCAGCGAGAACTATCGATCTTGAAAAAGCATCTTCAAAGTACAAGAATGGCGTACTGGAAGTAACGATCCCGAAAAAGGAGAAGACTCCTGAAAACGAAACACGAAAAATAAAAATCGACTAATCCCAGTGAGCATAATGGTGGAAATCTTCAATATCAACTATAATGAGTATATCGATATCGTCGGCACGGCTCACTTCACAAGACGCAGCATTGACGACGCCTATCAATCAATAAAGTCTTTAAACCCTAAAGACGTAGCCATCGAACTCGATTGGAAACGCTTCCAACATCTCAACACTGCATGCTTGAACTGCCCAAAAAAAGGATCATGCAAAGGCCTCTGTGAATTCACGGAAGCCTCGGAAGCCCTAGGAAACGTCGACGCCAACGTATGGCTTATAGATATGACAGAAAGAGAGATAAGCCTTAGAATAAGAAGCAGAATGACCCCTTTTGAGAGATCACGTATGGGCTTTCCAGTCTACCGCAAGGTTGATGAAGATCCCATCTGGCTCTGGGAGAAAGGATTCAAAGATAGAGTGATAAACAATACCAAGAGAGAAATGGAGGCTGGCCGAAAACTCTTCCCTTCTGTATGGCAGGTTCTGATAGATGAACGTAATGCTTTGATGGCCGCTAGATTAGCTTGGATAGCGTCAAAGAATCTAGAAGAGAGAAGAACCTCCAAGATACTTACATTTGTTGGAGCTGCCCACGTTGAAGGAATAAGGGAGCTGCTTATGAATCCCGTTACGGTCAAGGAAAATCTTAGAAAATCCAGCTTGACGTTTACAGAACCAACCCTTGTCCGAAGAGTCGCTATTCAATGGAACTAGCAACGTTCTCCTTGACAGATGGAATAGAATAGTCAACCACTTCTGTCTAGAGCTACGTCAACTTCTGAGACCCTTGGATTTCTGATAAGGCTTTTTCCATGCATCTCCCATATCACATAGACCCGTACGCATGAGCTCACTTCGCAATTTTGCACAAATGGTTCATGACTTGAAACTAAGTTCAGATGCCAAGGCGCCATCAAAGAAAGGGGCCGCAAGAGACGTCGCCGATTTCGGCTTAAATAGGTTTTCACTACAACAAAGGAAAGGAGAGAGAAGCAAATGAGCTGCGAATATTGTGGAAAAGATGCAGTTTATAGATGCGGTGTGTGCGGAAAAATCTTGTGCACAGAACATGCAAAGCTGCGAACAGTTTGTTCCTCGTGTATGAAGGAAAATATTGCAGAATACAGTATCCAAAAAATGGTACCGGATGACAAAAGAGAGAAAATTCGAGAACTTGTGCAACGATTTTGGGGAGAAGAAGAGCAAATGATCTTTGACAGAAAACTCATGGTTGCAGAACTTCCTGCTTACACAGCGAAACTGGGAAGTGACATAATTGGATTTATTTCCTTTGCAGAAGCAGACGAAGCTATCATGATTGCGGCTCTAGCAGTACTACCGCGATATCAAGGATCTGGTGTTGGCAGAAGCCTGATCAAAAAACTTGAGACTGAAGCAAAAAGAAGAATGAAGAAAAAACTGCTGGTTTCAACTTCAAACGACGATTTGCCAGCCTTGGCATTTTACCAATCTCTTGGCTTTCAGATTTTCATGGTAAAGCCTAATGTCATCGCACAAAAACATGGCGAAGTTCTGAAAGGCATAGGTGGGCTGCCTATAAGAGACGAGTTGAGACTGCGGAAAATCCTTCGTTAAGTCAACCTTCAATGCTATTTTTCAACAACGCCCAGCCCACGTCTTATTTCGTCCAAGGTCTCCTTTGCCTTTGAATATTCGTTGAAAAGCTTGGAGAGTTTTTCGCATGGATAATCAAGGCAGTGAGCGCAGTTCTTAAGATTTTTCTCCCTTCCACATTTTCTCATTCCGCAAACACCGCAGTAGCTGAAAATACGTTGGCTATCGCCTGTGCAACCATCACAGTTAATGTCCTCTGGTTTGTATTCCTTCCCGTACTGCTTAGTGAATATTTGAGCCACTTGCTTTCTTTCTTCATCATCGTTCTTCTGTGTCGCTACTAAAACTGGACAATCTGAACAGATTATTCCACGATATCCGACAATCTCTTCCATTTAAACCCTCCATGTCACAAAATCATGGGAATGACTTATTTAGCGTTCCGCCTTGATAAGCACAATTGCCTCGAAAAATGGCAAAGTACGCTTCGCAATAATGCAGGTCCGCAAGCCACTCTCCTGAAATCTCCGCAAAGTTTGGTCAACACCAGACAAAGTGGACTGCATCAGGAGGATGCATCCAGTTTCATTGACATATTCTGGTGCTTGACGAATGAAACGATCAATGACTTGTCTGCCAGTGGCTCCACCAGCCCAAGCACGTTCAAGCCACGATCCATTTTTCAAAGGTTTGGAAGGCAGATAAGGGGCATTGAAGAGGATTCGATCAAGCTTTTCTTCCATTCTTATGGGTGCCAGCAAGTCGCCTTGTATGAAAAGCATTTTCTCCCAGACCCCGTTTACCTTTGCGTTTTCCTTCGCGCATCGAACAGCATAGGGATTTATGTCCACTGCAACGACTCTTGAAGCTTTATCCGCCGCGATTACGCCCAATATGCCGCATCCTGTGCCTATATCCAGAACGACTTCATGTTTTTCCACAGTTAGATTCTCAGCGAAAAGGAAAGAGTCTTCGGCTGGTTCGTAGACACTCTCACAAACATGGAAAACATAGTCTGCGAAAAACACTTTCTTACTTGACGAGAGCATTTGCCAAGGCTCCGAAATCTTCAGGCACCAATTCTCTCACTCGTTTGTCGTGAAAAGGGAGCGAATCAGCCACTTCAACAGCTTTTTCCATGTTTGTAGCAGTTTTGCTTTTCACAAATGGTAAAACAGCATTTCTAACCTTTCTATTGCGCTGCGTAAAAAGCGTTTGAACGAGTTGTCTAAACATAACCTTATCTCTCAAGGCGAAAGGTGGCGGCTTTTTTGGTTTCATGCGTGCAACAATTGAACCCACTTCTGGCTGGGGATAAAACATCCATTTCGGGATCTTGTCCAAGAGTTCGACCTCAACATGATAGTACGCAACAACTGTTAGCCACCCATAACCTTCACTCCCAACACAAGCCACGAGACGATTCGCGAATTCCTTCTGAAAAATCAGGACTTCACACTCGAGATTTTTGTCGAAAAGCCAAGGAAGAAGAGAAGAAGAAATATAGTAAGGTGGGGCGGAGACAACTTTATTGAATTGTGGTACGTGCACCCTAAGCACATTGCCCTTGACTAGCTCAACGTTAGAGAGATTTCTGAGCTCTCCGCGCAAAACACTCAGAAGTCTTGAATCAGATTCAACAGCCAAAACACGTCTGCATTTGCCAGCGAGAAAACACGTCAGGAAGCCTAAACCAGCACCAATATCTAACACTATATCGTTCCGGCTTAGTGATGCATAATCAGCCATACATTGAAAAATCGAAGGTTCGACCATGAAATTCTGTCCCAAGCGCTTCTTCGGAAAAATTCGATACCGTCGAAGTAAAGACTTCGTTTTTCCCAAGAGGCTCATTATGCTCATTAACCAGTTAAGTTGTGTCTGGCGAGCCTTGTGAACAAGCGATACTTACTCTCGCCAGCCAACTCCTCTAGAATCCTCTTGGTAATCAGCTTAACAGGGTCAGGTATTTCCGTGCGATTCTGCAGGTCTTCGAAGTTCTCAAATGGTTTTCTTTCACGCTCGTCAATGACTTGCCACATGTACTTCTTCCCTATTCCCGGAATCAACTCCAAAGCGTGCATGCGCGGCGTCATGGCATGTGCCGTGTTGAAAAAGNCGACAAACTCTCTTTCNCGATTATGCACTATTTTGCTGATTACCGCAGGNAGCTCCATCTTGGCGGCTGCAGTCAACTCATCATGAGTTATTCGNCCAATAATGTATGTGATTTCCTCACGAGCCTGCTTCCCAACGTAAACTCGATTATGAGGCTTCAGTACAACACCTTCCTTGACTAAGGCTTCCAAAAGAGTGAAAAATTCTTCACCAAGAAGCTGGACGAGAGCTCCCGCTCGATATCCGGCTCTCCCAGTGGGACGTATTCCGGGGCGGCCGTGTGGCAGAAAATCTAGAACGTAAGCGTGCTCTTCGTATCGCTTCTCCATCATATTCGCCTTTAAGTTAGTCTCTTATTGCTTAAAAATATAAAGATGTAAACCAAAAAGGCTATTTCGCTTTTCGATGTTCATCCAAAAGGTTAACTATGGACTCAAGTTTGGAGGTTTCAATAATTTTGCGTCCCCCAACAAGGAAAACTTTCAACTCATCGATACTTCTGGGCATGCAGTTAACGATTTGAATTGCCTCTCCCTCCTCTAAACCAAATTCCTGAACAAGTTTTTCTACAAGTTTTTCAGCCGCTTCAGCATACACCTTGGAGAACTTGGATGCGTAATCCAGTGTGCGACGCTGAAACTGGTCTAGATCTTCTTCGGCCAAAGATTCCAGTAACTCCTTAACTTGCGGAACTGTCAGATTCTTTTCCGTTATCGCTTTTTTGGCCATTTCAAATCANCTCTTATAAGGTTCCAAATGNTCAGGTCTCACAACNATTTCTTTGACGGCTTTTCCCTGCNTAACGCTCACAACGTAGCTTCTTCCACGTTTTTCAATCACTGTGCCAACTTTGCTGTGATAACGTCTATGAGGCATACCCTTTTGGACACTTGGTTCTATCCCAATGACCACAAGGTTTCCAGGCTCGTATTCATAGAGCAGTTTGCTTGGCCTCACTTTACCCTTTTCTCGCGGCTTTTTTTTCAAAAGATGACGGGTTCCTGCGCGAAAACCTTTAGATTTCTTCATTTCCTCTACCTCTTAGCTCTTCATAAGCACGTTCAAAACGTCAAGTTCTATGGGCTCCGCTTTGGTTTTGAGAATTTCTGAGATGCTGGGTTTAGTTCTTCCATTATCACCAGCCACCAATTCCTTAACATATAGCCCCCCTTGACAACGTATTCTCACTTCAGCCTTTCTAGGCGACAACTTCTTTACCTTAACCTCGTATATGTACTTTTCTCGTGTCAAGTCTGCACGTCTATGCAAGACACGTATCGGGGTCCTTTGCTTAATCACGGTGTTTGTCAGCTTCTCTTCAAGAAGNCGCAGGTTTCTAGCAGTGATTTTGTGTTCGAACTCTATAATCACACGGTATTCCTTTTGCGCAGACTCCGCCTTTTTCAACCTTCTAACGACATCTTTATCTGCGAAACATAGATTGGCAACGTTGACTTTTCCTTCAGCGTAGGCATTTACAGCCTTCTCCAACCTGTTCAGGTCTAAAAACCGCTTCCTTGGTTTTGAAACTTCTATTACAAAGGGTCTGCCCTCACCAAGCATCCGGGCGTCAATATCTTCTCTTCCTGAAGCATGAAAAGAGGCTGTAACACCGTCCGTAGCGTCTAGAAAAGGTTGCTCGATTATTTCCTCTACTGATTCCAGATACATTTTTCCAGTCCAATCACATTCTTCGCAGCCTTTTCCCCTACAGTTGGAACATAGCCATTTTGATTGNGGTATGCCTCTAGCCAGTTTTCTNTAACGTCCAGCTACGTATAGCGGATTCACTTGAAGCCTTATTTCCTCTGTGAACGGATTGATAAGCACAACCATTTCAGGTTTCTTATACTCCACGGTTTTCCGGCTGCGTTCTGCAATTTTCTTGCCTATCATTCGTCCAAACGCGTTTCGCATGTTTTCGCCATAGCACACCTCGAATTCAGCTTTGAACTCATCTTCACGTTCTTCAACCACGACAGGAAGTTTTATGCCGGCCAAGAAGTCGTTGCATTCATAGCCTTCAAGTGTATCTAAGGCTTTTTCCACAAGTTTGTCAACGATTTTGAACTTGTCTTCACACAGCAAGCAGTTTCTTGGCAGACGTTTTCTTGGAACACGTTTTTTCATTTTATGCAGTATTTCTTTTGCTGTTTCAAAGAAACCATTTGTAGCAAGAACCTTGAGAATTCTTGCACCTTCTTCGCTTTTGGAAAGGGCAAGCGTGTGAGCATCCAGTGTCAAAATGGTTTTTATCACTTTTCCTCTTTCGTTGTTTTCCATGCCGTGGCCAAGCAGTGCGAACTGTCTTCCTAAGCAATGATCACACAGTGGGTGCTTTTCAAGCATCTTCAAAGCTTTTTCTAGAATATTCATAAGATTATTCCCTTTTGCCTTCGAAAAAGGTTACTTGAAATCCAGTGGCATTCCGCCCTTGAAAAACGGTAGTTTCTTTTTTCGGCGTAGGGTTTTCAGCATTCGTCGCATCATGGAGTATTGTTTTAGGAGTTCTTTCACTTCTTTTTCGTTTGTTCCGGAGCCTCTTGCGACGCGTCTTATTCTTGAAGCGTTGAGGATTTTCGGGTTTTCCTTTTCTTTTGGCGTCATGGATTGAATTATTACACGCCACTTCTCCAAGTGCTCTTCAGCCATTTCCAGCCTTTCTTCAGGTATATCGTAAGACATGCCTGGAAGCATTTTTAGAAGTTTTCGAAAGGGGCCCATCCCTTTTACTGCTTCGAATTGTTCATACATGTCTGTCAGTGAGAATTTGCCGCTTAGGATGGCTTTGGCCTTTTTTTCTGGAACCTTTATCTCTGCTTCGCGCACCTTCTCAAGCAGGGTTTCTAGATCACCCATGCCTAGTAGTCTGCCTACGAAACGAGAAGGACTAAAAGATTCGATGTCTTGTATTTTTTCTCCTGCGCTGATGAATTTTATAGGTGCGCCTGTTGCTGTGACTGCTGAGAGGGCGCCGCCTCCTCTGGCTGACCCGTCCAGTTTTGTTACGAGGATCGAACCTATTGGTGTTGCTTCATTGAAGGCTTTTGCCTGGACCAATGCTTGTTGACCAATTGTTCCGTCTATCACCAACATGATTTCATCTGGTTTGATCTTTTTCTCAAGCACCTTCATCTCTTTGATTAGTTCCTGCTCTTCTTTGTGACGACCAGCTGTGTCAAGAATTACTAGGTCCTTGTTGCTGAATTGTTTCAGGCCTTCTGAGGCTAGTTTGACAGGGTCTTTCGCTTTCGGGTTTCCATATAAAGGTATGTTTATTCTGTTTGCGAGTTGCTCAAGTTGTGCATAAGCGCCTGGGCGATATGTGTCGGCACATATCAAAGCCGGTTTTAATCCTCTTTTCTGGAAGTATCTCGCAAGTTTGGCAGCGGCTGTTGTTTTTCCAGACCCTTGGATGCCGACGAGCATTATTACTTTCCGTTTCTCGGGCTCTATCTTTATTGGAGATGGCTTTTCTCCGAGAAAGCGTGTTAGCTCATCATAAATTACTTTTATTATGTGTTCACGTCTTGAAATGCCTGGAGGAAGTTCCTCCTTTAGTGCTCTGTCTTCTATTCGCTTAGAGATGTCGAGGACAAGTTTGACGTTTACATCTGCTTGAAGTAGGGCTCTTTGTATGTCTCGAACAAGTTCCTTAACTGCAGCCTCATCGACAATAGAGACTCTGAACACCTTTTTTAAGGCTGCGTGGAGTGAAGAGCCTAAACGTTCTAAAGCCATGGTTTCATCCAGATTGTAAGTCGTTTACACCTTTAAATAGATATTTGGCATTTAGGATTTGGACTTCCACAAGACTTTTACATCTCTTGAACTTTAAGGTGTCTGAGGATTTGAATTGAGCCAAGAAATCAAGATTATAGAGAGAAAAGAGATCTCACCTGATACTGTGATGCTTTTTGGCTTTCCAGATGTTGGATTAGTTGGCGTCATTGCAGCTTCACATTTGATAACAGAGCTTAATCTAAGCGAGGTGGCATACATGGATTCAAGGCTGCTACCGCCTCTGATCGTTTTGCATCAGGGATTGCCCCATTCGCCAATAAGGGTTTTCGGAAACCACGACGTTCTTCTAGCTGTTTCTGAAACAGCCATATCAGCAGATACGATCTACCCTATAATGCACGCCCTAATTGATTGGGGAAAAAACAGAGATGTAAAAACAATGATTTCGATGAGCGGCATTCCGATTCAGGACAGACAGGAAATTGAGAAGTCAGAGGTTTTTGCTGCAGCGTCTAGTCCAGAGATGTTGAAAACGGTTCAAGACAAAGGCGTACAAGTGTTACAGGAAGGGTACATGGTTGGCCCTCAAGCAATTATGATGCAGTATTGCGCCAAAGCAGGGGTGCCAGCCATTGCTCTACTTGCACAGTGTTTCTTTAACTATCCGGACCCGGAAGCAGCGGCGGAATTGTTGAAGGAATTGGCAAATGTTACAGAAATAAAAGTGGATATTTCGAAGCTTCTGGAGAAGGGTGAAGAAATCCGTTTGAGGGCTAGAGATGTGATGAGGCGAACTCAACAAGAAATGTCAAAGATGAAGAAAACGCAAGAGTATGACATACCATTGTATGTGTCATAGGATGGTGGTGAAATGTCAACGAAAAGAAGACGTTCAATCTTTGAAATCATCAGCGAATACTTTGAGAATTCAGAGGAATGGACTGAGAGATTCGGAGAAGCGCTAATTGAAAAGCCAAGCTGGGACTATAGAGCTTGTACGATGGAGCCGTTACGCAACATTATGGTGACTCCGACGGAAGCGATAGTTACTGCCGATTTACCCTATGCCGAAGAGAATACAGTACGCGTTAAACCCTTAAGCAAAGACACCATCGAGATATTGGCGAAAATGAAGCAAAAAATACGATTTGACGATTTCGGCATAACCCACTACAAAGGCGAATTCCAAACGCTTCACTGTCAAACACGCATCCCAGTACGTGTATACATGGATAAAATGGAATTACGGTTCAAAAAAGGAATTCTGGAGATTCATCTACCCCGCAAACATGAACATGGAATTCCGATAGAATAGTAGAAGCCTCAGCCTGGATTTACATTATCCTCACAAGTCAGATTGCTCTTTTTGCATCATCGGCTCCAAAAGACATTGTAGCGAAGACCAAAATGAGTCTTGATGAAAAATCTTAACTGTAACCTGCGCTGACTATTTAGGACAAGTTTAGAAGGTGAAACGTCTTGACGGTAGAACGTGCAATCCATTTCGCCATGTTCAGCCTCATATTGGTGGGCTTGTGCGCGACAAGCGCTTGGGCAAGCTGGAGCTACCTAAGCGAAAACGTAGTATTAGAAGTGGCAAGTATAGCGTTGAGTTGGGGAGTCATACTCTCGATACTTTATTTGGCGTTTAGACAGCTCAATTGGGATTGGTGGAGTTAAACACAATCAAAAACAGCAAATCACGATGGAAAGACAAGTGTAAACTTCGGAAATAACCCTTACAGCTTTTCTTTCAGACTCCTTAATTTTGTTGTTCGAATGTCAAGCCCATTACAAGCTCGTCATGATATTTTCCGTCCTCTCCAAAATAAGAGTCTTTCATCACGCCCTCAATCTTGAAGCCAGATTTTTTGTAAAGATGAACTCCAGGCTTATTGTCTGCTACGACATGTAGCCCTATTCTGTGTAATCCTTTCTTTTTTGCAAGCCCTATGATTTTAGCGAGCATTGCTGTGCCCAACCCTACGTTATGGAAATCTTGGTGAAGATAAATGATTAAGTCACCCGTACCTTTTCTCCGAGGATGAGGAAACTTAAAGACATGAGCGTGACCAACGGTTTTATCGTTGTAAAAAGCCACTATAGCTATTAAGTTTTGCAGATTACTCAGCCACCTTTCAATTCTTTCCCTGGTATAAGGCGGCAACGCCCAACGCACAACCTCAGCCGAAAGAGACCGATACATCTCAATAAGTTTCTCTTTATCCTCTACCCGAAACTCTCTCACAAGAACAGTTCTACCATCTTTTAATTCTACATTACCCAAAAATGCAGCCTCTTAAAGCAAATAAAGACTATGGAAGTGATCTTCTCTAAACTGGCCGTTCATTTTATTCTATTTAGTCCTGACGATTTTTACTCTGCCCATTATCTGCCAATATTCGATTTCAACGCCTGGTGCAAGTTTTGCCTTTAGATCTTCGTCGTCGGGAAAAGGTGCATCCAAATACTCGTAGGTTTCTAAATCCATTATTTGAACGCCGGAGGGCATGACTGAGAAAACTTGTCCACTTCTCTTATTGATCATCGGCACTTCAACGTTTGCATCTACAGGTTTAACAAAGCTTCTTTTGAGACCATCAAAAATACCTATAGCGACGATTCTTGCCTTGGCTGACCCATGTTTTCCAGGTTTTGATTTAGTTATGTCAACTATGTGGCACGGTTCACCATCTACAACTATGTAGCGTCCTACNCGTAGGCTTCCAGCATCAGCCGGCTTACTCATACCACCACCAACTAACTATTGCCGTTATCCACAGCANTTTTANACAACACCCATATATAAGTTAAGTTTCGAGCAACAAGGTTTGANCGGGGAAAATAACCTATGAGAAAAATTCCTTCGACAATGTCTACACAACATCCGGACAATGCTACACTTCCATCTTGGATTAGAGGAGAAATAATAGCGGGAGAAGATGAAGTTCGCGAAGTGTATTTCGCATTCAAAGAGTTGAAGTGCGAAGAACAAATGTGGGATTGGGAAGGAAAGGATGTTGACCC
>JGI24422J19971_10002460_pt1 | contig 11529 bp, 9 predicted proteins | sample DeeMarSWOR152_54_FD_19971 | JGI IMG/M metagenome (IMG submission 19971)
AATCTCGGAGATCGTGGCGGTGGTGGATGTGTTTAGCGGCACAAACGCCATTGCCCAAGGTTATCAGATTGAACCCGATGTGTCACCGGATCCGGATTAGCCCTATCCATAACCGAATGTAACGACTAAACCAATTTCCTCTGAGGGCAAAAGAGGCGGAGCTGTTTCGAGCCCGCCTTTTTTCTGAGCCAATCTACCCTATTTCCGCTCTAGTGAAGACCTTCTTCTCCCCCTTATAACGGAGCGAATCATGCCCTCATTGCAGGCCCACAGTCAAAAAAGAGTTGCAAGGTTTGATCAAAGAGGGCATGATGGGACAGTAAGAAGGGGGGAAGCGGTCAGAGGTAAATAATGGTGAAGGGGATTCATAAAATCAGCTTGATCATCCTTATCCTGATGCTTGCGGTTCCGACTCATTCCACCGCTGAGGATATAGAGAAACGAGAGATGCCTCCTGCAAATGTCGTTGTGTCAAGGGTTACTACCGGCACGATCGCCCCTGAGGGGGAATTTATCGGAACGGTTTACTATCTCGAGGTCTCAGATGTCTCTGCCGAAGTAAATGGAACGGTCGAGATCATAGAATTTGAAGAAGGACAGCGGATGAAGAAGGGGGAGATACTAGTCAAGCTCAATACGGATCTGCTCGAAAAGAACCTTCAGGCAAGTGTGGCATCTTATGAACAGATCCTCTCGGACCTCGAAAAGACGAGAAAGGATTTGGGAAGGATAGCGAATCTATACGAGAAAAAGATCGTCGCAGAAAGGGATTATGACGATCAGCGGTTCCAAGTGAAGAGCCTCGAAAAAAAGTCAGCTGCCCTTAAGGCAGAGGTTGAACGCCTTGAAATAGAACTCAAGAAAACGGTCATCAAGGCACCTTTCAACGGGGTGATCATTAAAAGGCACGTTGCACGGGGCGAATGGCTTTCACCAGGTGGTCCCGTGGCAACGATCGCACGGGATGAGGCTGTTGACATTATCGTGGAGGTCCCAGAGGAGGTTACCAGATACCTGAAACCTGGCACAGCTGTGAAGACGACAGCAGCTGGAAAGGAAAAGAAGGGAACCATCGTTGCCATCATACCGAAGGGCGACGTCTTAACGCGAACCTTCCCGGTTAAAATCAGAATTAACAACGCCGCTTCACTCCTGGAGGGAATGGAGGCAAGGGTAGTATTGCCCGTAGGTGAAAGACTGCACACCCTTATGGTGCCGAGAGATGCAGTCCTTACCATGTCCGAAAGAACAGTGGTTGTGACGGTCGTTGACTCAAAGGCGGTGATTATCCCCACTCAGGTCGTAGGGTATCAGGGAATGAAGGCTGGTATAAACGCACAGAGGATTTCAGAGGGGATGAAGGTCGTTGTCAAGGGTAATGAAAGGCTCAGGGATGGGCAATCGGTCACCATCATCGGGGAAATTGAGTGAGCAATGGATCCGGTTAAGTTTTCCATAAATGATCCCGTCAAAGTCATAGTCGGTGTTATCGTAATCCTTCTCTTCGGGTTTATCGGGCTTTATAGAATGCCCTACCAGCTAAGCCCCAGTCTGGAAATACCCCAGATCACCGTTACAACAGTCTGGACCGGTGCTACACCTTACGAGATCGAGCGGGAGATCATCGAAGAGCAGGAAAAGGTATTCAAGGGAATCCCCAATCTCGACGAGATGGAAAGCTCATCATGGAACAGCATAGGCTCAGTCACGCTCAAATTCAAGCTGGGCACTGATATTGATGATGCCCTCCTGAGGGTTTCAAACAAGCTGAACGAGGTCAAATCCTACCCCGAAAACGTGGAAAAACCCGTCATCAATGCCACGGGAGCGGCTACATCTCCTGTAATCTGGATGGTCCTGAAAACGACCGGAGATAATCCCAATTCCATCTATACCTACATGACTTACTTTGAAAATGAGATAAAGCAGTATCTTGAAAGGGTGGATGGTGTTGCTGATCTCTTCATAGGCGGCGGCACGGAGAAGGAGATGCACGTCATTCTAAATCCTAAAAGGCTTGCCGCATATGGCCTGACCATTGGGGAAGTCGTAGCGGTCCTGGATGCGGAAAATGTCAATGTATCAGCGGGAAACATGTACGTGGGGAGGAGGGATTTCAGGATCAGGACGGTGGCTGAATTTCAATCGGTCCAGGATCTGGAAAATGTGGTTGTCAAATCAACAGGGCAGAGGCGGATCTACCTGTCGGATATTGCCACTATAAGCTTTGGATATGCAAAGCCAACAGCCGAGATCATCCACGACCGTGAAAACGGAATCATAATGGGCGTTAGACCCGAACCAGGTACCAATATACTTCAGTTGACTGATCGGGTTGAGCAAGCCGTTCAATGGCTCAATGCCGAAAAGCTCAAACCGGAAAAAATCTACCTGCATTGGCTTTACGACCAGAGGCCCTATATCAGGGGTGCGATCAAGCTGGTTCAACAAAATATTCTCATCGGCGGCACGCTGGCCATTCTGGTCCTTCTCATCTTTTTGAGGAGTTTTTCCTCTACTGTCGTTGTTGCCACCGCTATTCCCATAAGCATCATTGGGAGCTTTATCTTCTTGAGTTCATTTGGAAGAACGCTCAATGTCATTTCCCTTGCAGGGATCGCATTCGCCGTAGGAATGCTCCTGGATAGCGCTATTGTAGTCCTGGAAAATATCGACCGGCACAGAAAGATGGGCAAATCCGCCTTCGAGGCCGCCTATGAAGGAACGAAGGAGGTGTGGGGAGCGATACTTGCCTCATCCCTCACAACAGTAGCCGTGTTCCTGCCCGTTGTGTTCATAGAGGAAGAGGCTGGTCAGTTGTTCAGGGATATTGCCATAGCCGTGACCTGTGCCATCATATTGAGCCTCTTCGTTTCTATATCTGTTATCCCGATGTTCTCTAATAAGCTGTTTGGCCTCCGAAAGAATCAAAATGCCCCTAAGCCAAGTCGCCTAGCTGCATTAGGGTCTTTCCTCGCTAAGAAGATCATGGGCCTGGTTCAATTGGCCACGAGGAATTGGATAACGAGGATAACAACTATCACGGCGTTGACCATCTTCTCCATATCATTAGCGTTATTTCTAACGCCCAAGATGGAGTATCTTCCCCAGGGAAATAGAAACTTCGTGTTCAGTATCATGGTTCCTCCTCCCGGGCTTTCCTATGAGGAGCGAAGGGAAATCGGGGAAACCATATTCAATGCCGTTGATCCTTACCTGAACAGGGACCACGATGGTTACCCGGGTATCAAGGAGGCATTTTATGTGGGCTCAGATAGATTTATGTTTGCCGGCTCCAAGAGTATTCACGAGCAACGCGGCGGGGAGCTTGTGCCACTTCTCTCTCAAATAGTTAACAGTATTCCGGGGATATTCGGCGTGACGAGCCAACGTGGTATCTTTCAGACAAGGTTAGGCGGTGGAAGGACCATTGATGTGGACGTCAGTGCACCGGATTTAGACACAATCGTTCGGGTTGCAGCTACTATGTTCGATATGGTGCAAAAGGAGATCCCCGGGGTCCAGGTAAGACCCGTGCCTTCCATCGAGCTTCTCTACCCAGAAATCAACATCATCCCTGAAAGGGATCGTCTGAGGGCGGCTGAAATGAGCGCCAGTGACCTGGGAATCCGCCTGGATGTCCTCATGGATGGAAGGAAGGTGGGTGAGTTCAAGCAGGAGGGTCAGAAGAAGATTGACCTTGTTCTGAAGGCATCGGATAAGGATTTTTCCACACCTGAGGAGCTCTACAGGGCCCTTATTTCCACACCGAAGGGGAAGATTGTGCCTATCTCCTCCCTTGCACGGTTGGAGAGATCAACAGGTGTTACTGAGATAAGACACCTTGAAAGACAGAGGACAATCACTCTGCAGGTAACGCCACCGAAGACCATATCCCTTGAGGAGACAATGGACAGGATTAGTGACAAGCTGGTACCTCTTCTGAGGAATCAGGGGATGCTACAGGGTGTAAGTATCAAATTGAGCGGTGAGGCTGATAAATTAACGCAAACGAGAGAGGCGCTGCAGTGGAATTTCGTCCTGGCCGCAGTAATCATCTATCTCTTGATGTCCGGGTTATTTGGCAATTTCATCTACCCCTTTGTCGTATTATTTACCCTCCCCCTTGCAGCGGCAGGAGGATTCGTCGGCCTTAAACTCTTGAATATATTCATCCATCCTCAGCCCCTCGATGTGCTGACCATGCTGGGTTTTGTTATACTTATCGGAGTCGTTGTGAATAACGCGATATTGATTGTGTATCAGGCGCTCAACAACATAAGGTATCACGGCATGGGTTACCGTGAGGCAGTACTTGAATCAACCAGGGTAAGGTTGAGGCCGATCTATATGAGCACGACTACCAGCCTATTTGGTATGCTCCCCCTCGTCCTTGCACCGGGACCTGGTTCTGAGATCTACAGGGGGCTCGGAAGCGTTATCCTCGGGGGGCTTGCCATATCCTCTATGTTCGTGATCTTTATCATACCTTCACTCCTCATGTTCTTCATAAAGATGGAAAAGATAAGAAAGTAGAGAAACAGGCAGGGCACCGGAGATGGACGAGCTTATAGGTACCTGTTTTGAACGCTCGTGTGAGAAATGGCCTGAAAATCCAGCGCTTGTCTACCTGGGCGAGACCTTTTCCTACAAGCGGCTTAGAGAGCTGATTAGCCGATTCGCCACCGCCTTACACCATCTGGGGGTAAAGGATAACGACAGGGTTATGCTTTATATCCCAAACTGCCCGCAGTTCCTCATCGCCTATTTTGCGGCCCAGTGGATCGGGGCCATACCAGTGCCAGTCTCTCCGATTTATACTTCCCACGAGATTGAATACATGATCAATGATTCCGATACTGAGACCATAGTTTGTCAGGACACAAATCTCGGCTACGTCAGGGAGATCTTCCCTAAGACCCCCCTGAAGAGGGTCATAGTCGTGAACCTAGCAGAACTGCTGCCCTGCTGGAAGAGAGCCATTGGTAACCTCTTTGACAAGGTTCCACATGGTACCGTCAACCAGGATAGAGGGGTCTATTTCTTTAAGGGCCTGATCCGAGAATATCCGCCACAGCCACCAGAGGTACAGATAAATCCAAGAGAACATCTTGCCTACATTCTTTATACGGGTGGGACGACTGGCTCCCCTAAGGGAGTGCCAAACGCGCATGCAGCGATGGTGTCAGCCATCGATGGGTATCGTAAGGCAACTGAGGGGTATGTCAGAGAGGGCGAGGATAGGCTCATCATAGTCAACCCGCTCTTCCACGTGATGGCACAGCAGACAATTATGGCCCTGGGATTAGGCCGAGGAAACCTTACGGTACTGATGCCTACGCCACAGATAGACGCGGTTTTGGAGGCGATACAGAGATACAGGATAACCCTATTTGTTGGGGTACCGGCGCTTTACCGCATGATCTTAGAAAATGACCGATTGGGCTTCTATGACTTAAGCTCGCTGCGATATTGTACCAGTGGGGGCGATGTCCTCCCATTGGAGGTGTTTAATCGCTGGAAGGAGCTATGTGGACTACCAGTGCGCCAGGACTATGGATGCACGGAGCAGGGCTTAACCATCCTCAGCCCGTGGGACAGGGATCCCGTGCCGGGGGCATTGGGATTTCCCATTCCCTCTAAGGAACTTAAGATCGTACACCCTGATACCCTCGAGCCGGTGCCAGTGAACAAGCCAGGTGAGTTATTGGTTAGCTCTGATTTTCAAATGAAGGGGTACTGGAACAAGCCGGAAGAGACGGCCTCATCTTTCGTCGAGACCGATGGCAGGCAATGGTACAGGACGAAGGATTACGTCAGGATGGATGAGCACGGGCAGATATACTACGTTGATAGGAGCGCAGACGTAATAAAATACAAGGGCTACAGGATTTCCGCATCGGAGATCGAGGCAGTGTTGCAAGATCATCCGGCAGTAATCGGGGCATGCACTGTCGGGGTGGCAGACCCTAATGTGGGTGAGCGCATTAAGGCAATGGTAGTGCTCAAGGAAGATGTGAGAGGCGTTGGCTCATCAGACCTTATCAGGTGGTGCCGGGATAGGCTCGCTTCCTACAAGGTCCCTCACTATATAGAATACAGGGACATGCTCCCTAAGTCTAAGGTCGGTAAGCTCTTAAGGCGTGAGATACGAGAGGAGGAACGGAGGCGGCTTGCCAAAGACAACCAGGCGCCTGGCTAATCGAATTGGCGATAGGGGTTATATGCCGAAATATGCGGCTTTGACATCCGGGTTGCTTATCAGTTCTCCTCCGGTTCCCTCTAAGACCAGGGATCCATTCTCAAGTATATAGCCGTAATCTATTGCGGGGAAGAGTGGCCTGGCGTATTGCTCAGTCACCAGTATAGAGATTCCCTTCTGATACCTGATTTCCTCAATTGCCTCAACAAGGGCTCGCTGTAAACCAGGGCTGAGCCCGAGCAAGGGTTCATCCAGCAGCAGTAGCTGTGGTTGAGCCATCAATGCCCTGCCGATGGCAAGCATCTGTTGCTCACCCCCGCTCAAGAACCCCCCCGACCTCCTTCTTGCCTGCTTGGAAGCCAGTGCCGGAAAGAGGCTGAAGATATAATCGAGCGTCTCCTCTGCCTCTGCCTTGGTAGCTAGGTATCCGCCTATCTTCAAATTCTCAAAGGTGCTGCTCTCAGGGAAGATATGGCGCCTTTCCGGGCAGAGCACGATCCCCCTCTTGGCCCGTTGGCTCGGTTTGAGGTTCAGCACATCTTCCCCATTGAACCTTATTTCACCGAGGAGCGTTATCCTCTCTCCTCCTCTCATTGCCTCTTTCTTTCTTATATCAAGCATTATGCCCGAGAGGGCATACATTAGGGTTGATTTGCCGGCGCTGTTGGCCCCAAAAATCCCCACGATCTTGCCCTTCCGGCAGGCCATACTGACATTATTTACTGCCAGCATGTTTTCGTAAAAGACCATCAGGTTTTTGACCTCCAACATCCCTACGTTGCCTCCCAGCCGAGATAGGCCTCTCTGACCTTCTCCTGTTCCATAACCTCCTCAGGGGTGCCCTCAGCCAGCTTTTCTCCAAAATTCATCGCAATCACCCTGTTGGCAACGCGGAAGAGTTCCCTGAGCCTGTGCTCTATCATCATCAAGGTGATCCCTTCCATCTGCAGCCTTTCAACTATNGGGACCATGCTCGCAACCTCACTCGGGCTTAATCCTGAAAAGATCTCATCACAGATGATGACCTCGGGCCTTAAGGCAAGGCACCGGCAGAGTTCAAGGCGTTTAAGATACCCTGTTGGCAGAGCAGATGCGGGTTTATACGGAACATAGGCATCTCGTTCAAACCCGACATCCTCTAAGATATCAATGGCCACTGCATCTCTGTCGCCAAGTTTCCCCCCGCCCTCCTTCTTACTCGCGGGGCATATAAGGGCACGATAAGATTCTTGTACGCTGGCAAGCTGTAGTACGGTCTCATTACCTGGAAGGTGCGGACAAGGCCGAGGTCAGCGATCTTGTGCGGAGGCAGGTCGGTGATATCCCTTTCCTTAAAGAGGACCCTCCCGGAGTCTTTCCGCACAAAACCAGTAATAAGATTGACCAGCGTGGTTTTCCCCGAGCCATTGGGGCCAATGATGCCCATGACTTCACCGCGATGGAGGTCAAGGCTGACATCATCTACCGCCCTGACGCCCCCAAAGGACTTGCTGACATTTTGTACCTGGAGCAAGATTTCCCCGGCCATGCTTCTACACCTCTACCCAGTGCTCAAACTGATGGTATTTCCTCTGCGCATATGTCATCAGGCCCTCGGGCTTAAACACGATAAATCCGGCCAGCAGGAGGGAATAGAGGACTATCCTGAGGGTGCCAAAGGCACGGAGCAATTCAGTGAGAGGGGTGAGGATAAAGGCACCCAGCAGGGGGCCAACAAGAGTACCCATTCCGCCTATTACGCTCGCAGCGATGGGCAATATTGAGAAATCGAGGGCAAACAGGGAAATCCCTGCCCACCCATAAAGATGAACAAGATAAGCCCCAGCGAAGCATCCAAGAGCTGAGGCGATAAACGTGCCGTAAGCCTTGTATCGGGTTATACTTATCCCGGAGGCCTTAACGGCCTGGTCATTATCCTTTACACCGCGGAACACAAACCCAATGTCTTCACTTACCAGCCTTCTCAGTGCAAACAGAGAGAAAAGGAGCACCGGGATGATAGCATACAGGGCTGACCATATGTTTGGGAACGTATCGAGGCCAGGCATGCCCTCAGTACCCCCAAAAATATCCAACGCTTCAATGATCCTGGACACAGCCAGAGGGTACATGAGGGTTACTATAGCGAAATAGATCCCTCGTAGTGGGAAACAAGGCGATAAGAGCAGTGTGCTGAGAGCTGCGCCGCCAAAGGTGGCGACGGGAATACTCACTATCATCGGCAAGCTCAACGTTGAGTTCAAAATCCCAGCTATATATCCGCCTATCCCGGTGAAGAACGCACCACCTAAGCAAATAAGTCCGACATAGTTGGCCAGGAAGTCAAACGCCATGGCAAGCAACCCGAAAATGCCCATATAACAGATGACCCGCTGCCAATACAAGTTCGGCATAAAGAAAGGCACAACAAGCAATCCCAGAATGAGGGCCAGCCTTGGCGCAAGGAGATAAGAGATTTCCCTCCACGAAGACAAGGCATAAATCCCCCCCGTTCTCACCTTTAGTCCTCGATCCAGCCTCTCCTTGCGCTTTTCCCTAGCTCTTCCCTCAGTGACCACCTATACTCTCTCCTCTAGTTCCTTTTGCCTTGCCAAGAGCCCCGAGGGCTTTACTATGAGGATAATGATGATTGCTAGTAAAGCCACCACCATCTGCCACTGTGCCCCGACGAAATACACGGTAAGCATTTGAGCAAAGCCCAGTATGAAAGAGGCGAGGACCGCCCCTCCCCAGCTGCCAAGCCCTCCGATGATGCATACTGCGATTGCCTTAATGAGGATGTCATAGCCTGTCTCAACTGTTATACTGCCCAAAGGCAGTATAACTATGGCAGCTAATCCAGCTAAAGCCGAGCCCAATGACAAAGCTATAAGCGCCGTGAGGTCGGAATCTATGCCAAGCATTAAAGCGGCATGCTCGTCCTGAGCTATGGCCCTCAGGGCTAAGCCAAGTTTTGTATAGTGCGTGAAGAACCATAGCAGCGCAACTAATACGACACCTATCCCTATGATGATGAGTCGCTGAAAATCGACTGGCACATTACCTACAGTGACTGTGCCTTCAAGAAACGCCGGAAGCGTGTAGGTCTTGCCACGGAAGCCAACAAAACGCAGACCTTCCATTAAAGCCAAACCAATGGCAAAGGAAGCGATAATCTCAGAGGCCTCCATTCCCCTTATGCGGATTAGCATGAACCGGTATAGAGCTGCTCCGACAGCGGCAATAATAATGAGCGAAAGGATTATGCTTACCGCATAGTTGAGGCCCAATTTGAGCAGGAAAGTCCAGGTCAAAAAACCGGCCAATACATACAGTGCCCCGTGGGCAAAATTAGGTTGCCCGCTAATGCCATAAACCAGCGCAAACCCGATCGCTACCAAGGCAAAGACGATACTGTTTATTATCCCATAGATTAATAAGCCCATCCCTTGTAACGTGGCCCTGTATGTGCCTTACTTTTGAGCTTATTGGTGGATATGGGTATCTTTTTTTGTTATGCCCTATAACACGAGTGTGTACTGGGTTGTTTCAAAATGGTTTATTGGCCATACCCCTTAGAATTATGCACTCCGTCTATATAAACCATTTTGAAACGCCCGCCAATCTGCACTATGCAAGGGCATAACCAAAAAAAGATACCCATATCCTGGACTTTGACCTTACCCTGGGTTCACTTCACCCATGGTGGAAGCTCGAGGGCTGATGTGGCCACCTTTGGTGGGAAGACGGCGACGCGCTTTCCGCCCAACCACTGGGCCCACGTAGTAAGCGCGCCCTTCAGGGGATCATCGCTATAGACGATTTGGTGACTTCGCGGATCAAATCTCGTTCTCCCCCACACGCTCTTTAGATCTGTGTTCTCCAACGCTGCTATTACCTTATCGGGCTCAGTGGTGCCTGCTCGCTTGATAGCATCCGCTAATACATAGACGGCTTGATAGGAGACCGGGGAGACCCAGGTCACACCGGGCTCTACCCCATACCTTACCCTATAGGCATCGATGAATTTCCAGGCAAGCGGTATTGCCTCACTGGGGACACACCCAGCCCTTGGCCACACATTTACCCAATATGCACACTTGCCCCCGGTCGCATCCCAAAAGGTCGAGTCTGCCATGGAAGCTCCAAACCCGACAGGCAATGCCTCTATCTTCATACCGAACCATTGTTTCGTTAAGATGGAGATCTCAGGCATATCAAACCAGTAAAATAAGATCTGTGCGCCAGCACCTCTTGCTTTCAGTAACCCCATCGAGAAATCCGTACTTCCCGTGGGATACTTCTCGAAGCCCACGACATACCAGCCTTTCTCCTCAAGCTTTTCCTTTATTTTACCGCCAGCGGCACGGGCATGGGCCACGTCCTGTACCATTATGAAAACCTTATTGTAACCCCGCTTTTCCTTTATCGATTCCAGGATGCCGACCGACTCCCTTATTTCGGTGACTACATTACCAGTCATCCTAAAGCAGTATTTGTACTTATCGTAATTCTCGGCTATTCGCTTGTGATAGGCTGGAGTCAGAACACCTGCGGATATAATTGACACTTTTTTATATTTAGAAATTAAGTCCATGGCTGCTAGGGCCGCCTCAGACCGGCAAGGGCCCCCAACAACGAAATCGGCCCCTTTTCCCAAGATAAGCTTCTCTACTGCCAGGAGCGCCTCGCTCACAGGAACGCCTGGCTCGAGATCACGAGTATCCATCACTTCAATCTTTAAGGGACGCATCTCCCCTGCAACATCAACACCACCGGTTGCATTGATTTCCTCAACAGCCAGTTCCAGGCCCCTTTCAGCATCCACACCATCAGGAAACCCCGTAGGTAGAGGACATCCTATGACAATGGTCTTTGCTGCCAGGGCAGGACGTGGTGGTAGTGTAAGCAAGCCCGCTGACAGTACTAAGACCAGGCAGGCAAAAAATCGTGTTTTCATGGCTCTCCCTCCTTTTTGGTTTATCGAGGCTATTTGCGTAAACCCCCTTCTCACCTCCCCTTCCCGAAGGAGATGAGGGAGTTGTGGAGTATCACCTATAACCCCAGCTTATTACCTTGTCAAATCTATTATGTAAGAGCTTATCTCGTTCGGGCCCTAAGCTTACTGTTCGCCTTCCGTTTTTTCTCCACCACACAGTAGATCCCCTCTCCGGCCCGAGCTGGCTTGAAGCACTGGTTATCCGACAGGCAGGTTGCCCTGCGAAGATCCCCCGACGCCCAGCGATTGATCAGGCCCGGAGGATATCCAGGAGCAATCTCGTTCGATTTTCGACCGTTCCCCCGTAGGCATCCCTGCGATGGTTGAAAGCTGGAGAAAGGAATTAGCT
>JGI24422J19971_10002462_pt1 | contig 11525 bp, 14 predicted proteins | sample DeeMarSWOR152_54_FD_19971 | JGI IMG/M metagenome (IMG submission 19971)
TATCCTCAACGAATTCTGGGCAAGTGCGTTGTACAGAGCAAGAATGCTATCTTTAAATACATCGGCGATGGATAACGATTTCTCAAAATAGGTTGCTGCCTCATCAAATTCGTTCTTCTTTAAGTAACACTGTCCTAAGAGATACTGAATTTCTGCATCCTTGTCTCCACGAAAGGCAATGATCTCAGTGAGTGCACGGTCATAATTCCACTCTCTGATGAATTGTCGTGCATTTTGTATACGTTCTGGTTTGTGTGAGCAGGTGATGAGGAATAGCATGAGCAATGATAAAATAAAACTCGCTATTACTCTGTTCAATCTCCACACCACCTTTAGCGAGGAAATAAATCCTAATTTCAAAATGCAAATGAGCAAAACTTAAACTCAAAGAGATGAGTATCTCGGATTTGAGATTTGGCGTCTGTCCTGCTCGGCGAGGATTCTCGCACCATTGAGTGCGGAATACAAGTATTGACAAAGTTTCTATACCCGGTTCTGTTCATATCTTTTCGACGACTCCGGTGACGATCTTTGACAATATGGGTTCTGCCTTTGTTGCTGCTCTGATGATCTTTAACAAACTCAACGGCTTTAATGCATCGGCGACACCCATATCGGTAATGATTGAGAGCCCAAGGACTTTTATCTTAAGATACCGTGCCATTATTACCTCTGGAATTGTTGACATTCCAACTGCATCGGCCCCAAGAGCTCTCAGAAAGCGATATTCTGCTCTTGTTTCGAGATTTGGACCGGGTACTCCAACGTAGACACCTTTTTTTAGCGATATCTTATTTCGCAATGCAACATCGTCGGCACATCTGATTAGTTTTGAATGGTAACAGTCATACATATCAGGAAATCGTGGTCCGAGTTTGGGGTCGTTTGCTCCACGCAGAGGATTATCAGGGAAGAGATTTATGTGATCGGTGATGACCATGACATCACCAGGATTAAAATCTGGATTTAATCCACCACTCGCATTAGAAATGATGAGAGACTTTACGCCGAGAAATTTCATTACTACCACAGGTAGAGCGATCTCTTGTGCACTATATCCCTCGTAATAGTGGAATCGACCTTGCATGGCTACAATATTTTTTCCTCTGAGGCTACCCACAATCAATCTGCCTTTATGAAATTCAACCGTAGCAGTTGGAAAATGAGGAATCTCAGCATATTGAAATACCGTGCTGACAGTGAGTACCTTGACAAGTCTACCGAGCCCAGTGCCGAGCACAATTCCGATCTGAGGTTTTATCTTTGTTCTCTGCTGAATGTATTGCGTTGCCTCCAATGCCTTCTTTCTCATTTTTTCTCTAATCGCTCAAGCAGCCTCATGTATGACTCCAGAAGACCTCTGAATTCTGATACAAGAAGTAACTTCTGATGCTCGATCATTTTGGTCTCTTCTTTTACTCTTGCAAGTTCTGTTTGGGCCTCCCTGAGAAACTTTTGAGCCTCAACCCGCGCATTAGCTATTATTGTCTCTGCCTCTTTCTTTGCGCCATTTTTCAGTTCGTCGGCTGCCTTCTGTGTTGTCGTGAGCGTATCCTGCAGAATCTTCTCCATGCGACGGTAGTCTTCAATCTTCGCGTCCATATCCTTCACCTTTTCATTCAAACCAGAGTTTTCTCTGAGCAGACTCTCGAGCTCCGTAGACACCATTTCAAGGAATGACCTCACTTCATGCTGGTCATAACCCCTCAGTATCTTTCTAAACTCCTGTTTTCGAATCTCTAAAGGTGTTATCGGCATGTTACCTCCTTGTGGAAGTGAAAGCTTTATTAGTCACACGAAACTGCTTTACCGCCACCTTCCTGTTTTGCCTTACGAAGGGCATTGTCCGCCTTCTTGATCAATTCGTAGGTCCCTCCAGCATCTTCGGGAAAACCAGCAATGCCTATGGATATACTCAGTTCTTTCACACTCAATTTATCCCTAAAAAAATCATAGTTATTGAAGTGATCGAGTATGCGGTCCGCAGTCTTAAGGGCGTGTACTCTTTTGGTCTCGGGCAATAAAACGATAAACTCGTCACCGCCATAGCGCGCAACGACGTCTACACTACGCACACTTCCCTTGAGGATTTCGGATAATTGTTCGAGCACGTGGTCACCTGTCTGGCGGCCGAATTCATCATTAATGTTTTTAAACTGATCAATATCAATTAAGAGAATCGAAAGAGTATGTTCATACCTGGATGCACGCTGCAATTCCTTACTGAGCTGATTTTCAAAGTATTTTCTATTGAAGATACCAGTCAATGGATCAAGCCAGATTCTATGCTTCATTCTTGAATAGAAACAGTTTGGTTTGAGAAGATTTTCAACGAATACGTAAGGATGCCCTTTCAATATGCTATAGAGCTGATCAGAGGAGATGCCACCAATCTGATATTGACACAGAAGGAAGAGTTTCAAGTCTGGCTGTGTATTGAAATCATCGAGGATATCTTCGTAGTTCAAGAATTCTTCGGTGCTCTCTAAGAATACCCGCAGACCATGATAATTTTTGGTGAGTTTATCATACTCATTTTTAATCCACGGAATAAAATCAGCAGCTTCAATTCCTTTGCTGACAGTATTAATCTGTTTCTTAAATTTTTTCTTGAGGAACTTGCATTCCTTGTCTTTCCCGATAAAAATGCATTTCTCCTTCCGCTCCAATCCCTCAGATATTAAAGGCACTATATCAGCGAGAAGTTTTTCACTGTCCCGATAGAGATAAAGGGCGTGAATCGGAAGTTCGAACTCAATACCTTCGTATCCCAATTTTATATATCTCTCCATTTTATGCCCTCCGTTGGTCGAGTACATCTTTCAGGGCCTCAAGTGCCCTACCCAATTTCTCGATGTTGTAATTCCCCATATGGCCAATACGTATTATTCTACCTTTCAACTCTGATTGTCCATCAGCAAAGAGTATTCCATGTTTTGTTTTTACCTCCTGAATGACTGCTGAGCTATTCACGTTATCAGGCATCTTAACGACGGTGAGGGCATTGGAAGGGTGCTCAGCCAAGAGCTCCAGGTCCATTTTCTTGACCTCCTTACGAACATAATCTGCCATCTCTCGGTGATATTCGAAATTTTTTTCCAGTCCCATTTCGAGAATTCTGTCGAGACCTTTTTTAAGGCCATAGAGAATAGTAATTGCAGGTGTCCAGGGAGTCTGATGTTTTATTCTGAACTTTTCATAGAGGGCGAGTTTGAAATAGTATTTGGGTAAATTAGACGTTTCTATTTTTCTCGAGACCCGTTCGCTTACAGAAATAAATGATACACCCGGAGGTGAGCTGAGTGCCTTTTGTGATGCGCCAACTAAAATGTCTACGTGCCAATCATCTTGAGGACAGAAATCTGCTCCAATGCCTGCGACGCCATCAACAACAAGATATGCACCATATTTTTTTGAGATTTCGCCAAATATCTGTATGTCATTGAGTGCACCGGTCGATGTCTCGGCTAAGGTTGTAAATATCACGGTGCCCTCTTTCTCTTCCTTCAATATCTTCTCGATAGATTCAGGATCGATCGATTTTCCATAGTCTGCTTTAACTGCGATTGGTTCAATATTGTACGCCTCACACAGTTCAAGCCAGCGCTGACCAAATTTCCCACAGACTGCGACAACGGGTATATCACTACTCGATAGAATATTAGTGCACGCGGCCTCCATTGCACCAGTACCCGAGGAGGCGAAGAAGAATATCTGTCCAGTGCTCGAGAGGACCTTTTTGAGATTCTCGGAAATATTTTCAACCAATGCCCCAAATTTCTCCTCACGATGATACAGAAGCGGTCTTGCGGTTTCTTGCAGGATTTCGTCTGGCACGTCAACAGGGCCAGGCGTAAAAAGTGTATAGTTACTCAATCCTACTCCTACAATCGTTACAGAAATTAATCCCCTTTTTGTCGGTGTCGGTTACTGTGTTTGAAAAATACATGACACATTTTGGTCTTGAGCAGTGTCCTAGCCCGAGCAGATGCCCTATTTCATGGATGATTTCTTTTGAAATACGCTCGTTTTCTTTCTCACCCCTGAGCCGATACGTCGAGACGATGGCCGTTTTCTTTAATGGATCTGCCAAGCCAAACATGAAATTCATCCCTTGAGAATAGATGTCGACATCGACGAGACCCAATCTCAGGTCGAATCTGAGTCCGTCTTTTCCCGCTATGTGGTTGAGAATACGCATTGCGTCGTACTGTTGTCGTAACGGGTTGTAGGCGTCCTTGGGCAATTTGAAAGAGCCAGCACTCTGGCTGTTTTGATTGAGGTATTTTTTCATGACATCATTCACAATGGTGAAGTGATCTACTTTTTCCTGTTGATATACCCCAATCATCCTTTTTCAGACAGCTTTTTCAAAAAAGGTGTGAAGAGATCGATCGGAACAGGAAAGATCGTCGTCGAATTCTTTTCTGTAGCTATTTCGCCGAGTGTCTGCAGGAAACGGAGTTGGATGCCAGTAGGTGTTTCACTAATAATCTTTGCAGCCTCATTCAATTTGCTGGCAGCCTGTAGTTCACCTTCAGCATGAATGACCTTTGCCCTTCTCTCCCGCTCTGCCTCAGCTTGACGCGCAATCGCCCTCTGCATGTCTTGAGGAATATCGACGTGCTTGATGTCGACAGCCGAGACCTTAATGCCCCACGGGTCAGTCTGCTGGTCAAGGATCTTTTGAAGTCTCAAATTTATCTTTTCTCGCTGTCCGAGAATATCATCAAGCTCGTATTCACCAAGCACGCTTCTCAGGGTGGTCTGCGAAAGTTGGCTTGTCGCATAGAGAAAATCCTGTACTTCAAGAATCGATTTTGCCGGCTCAAAGACCCTGAAGTAGGCGACTGCATTTACCTTAATCGAGATATTATCCTTTGTGATTACATCCTGGGGTGGTACATCCATCGCAATAACCCGTAGTGATACCTTTGCCATCTTATCGATTCCAGGCCAGAGAATAAACAGACCAGGTCCTTTGACCTTGTTGAATCTGCCGAGTCTGAAGACGACTGCCCTTTCGTATTCTTTTAACACTTTAATCGCACTGAGGACAATGAGGATGAGAATAATTATAAGAATTCCAGTAAGTCCCATTTTTAACCTCCTTATAGTGTCAATTCTACGGATATATGCAAGAAAGTCAATACTCGATTTCTTGGAGAATCTTGATGACAGAGATTATCAGAAAGACTACGGGACAATAGGTGTCATCGTTCCTTCTGAATTGACAATATGGCTATTATGAGTACAGTATACCATGGGTATTTACCTGCTCGTTCTTGCCCTCGCTACTGATTTTAGAGGCGTTTGGATTCCGCGGTGGTCAATTCCAGACAGCACTGACATATTTGTGCATCTTGAAGGCAAATTCAATCATATCTTTCTACAAATTTTTGCCTTGGGACAGGCATACTACCCATCCAAATACGCACCGAGCGAAGTTCAATCTGACCGATGGTTAAAGGAATTTCTTGATGAGGCACATCGTCGTCAGATCAAGGTCTCAGCCTGGATCAATGTCTTCTACGCCTGGGGCTTTGCACCGCGAACAGATGACAGAGAACATCCGATCAATCGTGAACCACAGTGGTATGTGCAGGATCGGTTTGAGAGGTCGATACTTGCCTATGATATCAGTGAGTTAAGAAATCTTGGTATTGAAGGATATTATCTCGCACCATCAAATATCCAGGTAAGAGCATATCTCACCCGCATCATTGAAGAGATTATCTCTCAGTATGATTTCGATGGCGTTCATCTTGACTATATTCGCTATCCGAGTAAACAGTTCATCTACGATATCTCTTTGCGGAGCAAGTTCATGCGTCGATATTATGTTGACCCCTTAGGATTATTCAGGACATCTGAGTTGAAGACACGGTATAGCCTCTGGGGATATGATGATTTAAGGAGACGATGGCAAGAATATATCAGTACTGATTTAACTCAATTTATCAAGGACCTTAATGAGAATCTCAAGAGACTGCGACCAGGTATAGAACTCTCGGTTGCTGTGAAGCCGAATCTTCTCACTGCACAAAATGACTATTACCAGGATTGGGTGGACTGGCTCAATTCCGGGTATGTAGACTTTGCCTGCCTCATGGCATACACCAGAAACATAGAGCGTTATCTCAGAGAAACACAACTGGCGATAAGAGAACCACACCGAGTAACATTTGGTCTCGCTCTCTACCTCTTGAGTCCGAATGAGATAGGACGTCAAGTAGAGTTAATATCCTCGACACCCTATGCTGGTGTTGTTTTCTTCTCCTACAAACAAATCAAAGAGAATAAGAGATACCTCTATACATTGCCCTAACGCAGACCTTGTTTTCCTTGACAAGGGTAAAGTTTCGTATAAACTGAGAAGGATGGAGAATATTTTGCTCCTCATGGGTACAAATGTTGGTAATCTCAAAACAAATCTCCTCACCGCACTAAGATTGCTTGATGAAAACGGAATAAGAGTCGTAAAAAAGTCAAAGATATACAGAACAAAACCCCTCGGCAATGAAGATCAAGCCGATTTTCTGAATATGGCGTTAGAGGTTGAATGTTTATATGAACCATTAGAACTCCTCCGCGTGTTGAAGAGGATTGAATCACACATGGGGAGAAAAAGAACAAGACGGTGGGGGCCACGAGTTATTGATATTGATATACTCTTTTACGGAGATAGAATAATCAAGAAAAAAGAACTTGAGATTCCACACAGAGAGTTTTTCAACCGGACTTTCGCGATAGAATTGTGTGCCGAGATTGCGCCAGACTTTGTTCCACCAAGATCCAAAAAAAAGATAAAGGACTATCTCGAGGATTAGATGGCGAGGGATATGAGATTTGTTGCGATTGAAGGTGTTATTGGAGCAGGAAAGACAACACTTGCCAAGATCCTTTCAGATAAGTTTCATGCAGGGTTTATTTTGGAGAAGTTTGAAGAAAATCCTTTCTTGGAAAAATTTTACTCGGACCGTGTAAAGTATGCGTTTCATACCCAAATGTATTTTCTCATGTCCAGATACCGACAACAGAGAGAGATTGCTCAGATAGACCTTTTCAATTCACGGGTTATTGCTGACTATCTTTTTGCCAAGGATAGAATCTTTGCAGAGATAAACCTTAATGAAGACGAATTTGCGCTCTATGATAAAATATATGCCCTCGTCGAAAGAGATATTCCGAGACCCGACCTCGTCATTTACCTGCAGGCAGATCCTGAATTTCTCTATAAAAGAATTAAGAGTAGAGACCGCAGCTTTGAACGTGAGATTGAGTATGAATATATTGAGAGGCTCTGTGATTCATATAACACCTTTTTCTTCCATTACAATCTATGTTCCCTTTTGATTGTAGACATTAGAGGATTTGATTTTAAGTCAAACAAAAAAGACGTGGATTTGCTCTACAATGAAATTATAAACTTAAGAGAATCACGTAAAATCATTTCAAAAGAATGGTGACAGTAAAGACGGTAATCTCCATGAAAACCAGGCAGGAGAAGATTGTGTGCCTTACTGCCTATGATTATCCAACCGCCAAAATTCTCGATGAATCAGGTATTGACATTATTCTTGTTGGAGATTCTGCGGCGAATGTTTTTGCTGGTGAAAAGACCACATTACCGATCACTATGGATGAGATGCTCTATCATACAAGGATAGTGAGCCGTGCGGTGAAGCACGGATTGGTAATAGCGGATATGCCCTTCCTATCTTACCAGACTTCATCGGATACTGCGGTGTATAATGCAGGTAGGTTTCTCAAGGCCGGTGCCTGTGGTGTGAAATTAGAAGGCGGAACCCCTGTCATAGAAACAATACAGCGTCTTATCGATCTCGGGATTCCGGTAATGGGGCATCTCGGATTGACCCCTCAGTCAATTCACAAATTTGGTGGATATAAACTTCAGGGTACGACAGAACAAGAACAAACAAGGCTTATGAAAGAGGCAGAACTCCTTGAATCGGTGGGTTGTTTTTCGTTGGTTCTTGAAAAAATACCATCTCGTCTTGCAGAAAAAATCACCGGCAAGATTTCAATACCAACAATTGGCATTGGTGCTGGACCCAACTGCGATGGTCAAATCCTTGTCTTACACGATATGCTCGGGCTCTTCGAGAATTTCGTGCCAAAGTTCGTCAAACGCTATGCCCATATAGGCGATGAAATTCGGAGAGCGGTGCAACAGTATAGAGATGAGGTCAAAAAGGGAATCTATCCAGACAAGATGCATTCGTTTGACTGATGTATCATAACAACATGAAAGACTTATGGTAATGCGAAAAAAGCAAAATAATTTTGATAGGGTAAGGCTTAATCGCCTCTGATTAAATCAGGGGAATGTAGGTTAAAATCTTATGAAATGTAATAAGATTCTCCTCTCCCTTGATGGGAGAGGACTTCGACGTGAGCTCAGTCGAACGATAAAGGTGAGGGTGATAAAATGATTACCCCTCATCCCTGCCCTCTCCCACAGGGGGAGAGGGATTTGATATGTTCGAGGAGGTACATCATGCACGGATTATGTCATTATGAGATTCCAACAACAGATGCAAAAAAGAGTAAAGATTTTTATGGAAAAATCTTTGGCTGGCAATGTGAAGAGAGTTTTGGTGGATACGTGATGTTTCGACCTCCAGATGGTGTGGCGGGCGGATTCACCACAACGAGCAGACCTTCGAAGGATGGAGTAGTTCTCTACATTGAAGTAGAAGATATTGATAAAAAGCTTGATGAGATTGAAACAGCGGGTGGTGAGAGGCTTGTTCAGAAGACAAAGATTTCTGAGGAATTTGGATTCTACGCACTCTTTCTTGATCCCTGTGGGAACGCTCTAGGCTTGTGGAGCAAGCAATAGCTCTTTTCGAGAATGAGATAGGTGATTCAATGAATGACGAAGAGCAGACCAAGAATCAACTCTTGAGGAAATTGGCAGAGCTGCGTCAACGGATTGCTCGATTGGAAGAATCAGAGGCAAAACGGATGCAGGCTGAAGCTGCCTGGCACCAGAGTGAAGAGAGGTACAGGCGCATATTTGACTCCTCTCAATTAGTCATCGGGATTATAGACGCAGCAGGGAATGTCTTAGAGTTGAACAGGGCGATCCATGACTTTACCGGCTATGCACCAGAGGAGATAATCGGCAAACATGCCCTTGAACTTCCATTCATGCCGGGGGAGAGTAAGGCACGTGCCATGGAGAGGCTTTCCCAGACCATACAGGGTAAGAAGATTGGTCCCTATGACCTCAATATTGTCACGAAACAGGGTGAAGCACGAATTGGGAGCATAGTCACGAATCCAATACGTGATGACAATGGAAAATTGATCGGCGCACTTGTTATGGCATCTGATGTCACCGAACAGAGACGTGCAGAAGAGGCACTGCGCCAGAGCGAGGAGACATATAAAACCATAACAGAAAACGTTAATGTCGGTGTGTATAGAAATACATCCGGTCCACGGGGGAAATTTATAGAGGCGAATCCAGCCATTGTAAAGATGTTTGGATACGAGAACAGGAATGAATTCCTTTCAGTGGATGTCGCTGACCTCTATCAAAATCCTGAAGATAGAAAGAAATTCAATGAAAAGATGCTGCGCGATGGTTTTGTAAAAAACGAGGAATTGCGATTGCAGAGAAAAGACGGGATACCTTTTTACGGCTCTGTTTCTGCTGTTGCGGTAACGGATGCGCAGGGACATGTTAAATATTATGATGGTATCATCGAAGATATTACAGAACGAAAAAAAGCAGAAGAGAAATTTAGAATGAATCATGAGAAATTGCAGAAGATTATCGATGCAACAGTAAACGCACTCGCATCGACAACCGAGAAGAGAGATCCATACACCGCTGGCCACCCACAGCGGGTGACTCAGCTTGCCTGTGCTATTGCGCAGGAGATGGGTCTTTCTGAGGATAAGATAGAGGGCATTAGGGTGGCAGGTATTGTTCATGATATTGGTAAGATTCATGTTGCTGCGGAAATACTGAACAAACCGCTTGGCTTGAGTGATGCAGAGATGAATTTGGTGAAAACACACTGTGAGGTTGGATACGAGATACTCAAGAACATAGAATTTCCCTGGCCAGTTGCTGAGATTCTTCGTCAACACCATGAACGGGTGGATGGCACTGGTTATCCTCATGGTCTTTCAGGTGAAGAGATCCTCATAGAGGCAAGGATTCTCGCAGTCGCTGATGTTATTGAGGCTATGGTTTCGCAGCGGGCTTACCGATCAGCATATAGCATCGCTCAGGCCATGGAGGAAATTTCAAAGAACCGAGGCCAACTGTACGACCCACAGGTGGTTGATACCTGTATAAAACTCTTTGATAAGGGTTTCCAATTTGAATCAAGGGAGGATGTATGATTGATCTTTCCACAAAGTACATGGGGCTCGATTTACCGAATCCGCTTATCGTCGCAAGTTGTAGTCTGACCAAGACACTCGAAGGGATACGTCAATGTGTGGACGCTGGTGCGGGTGCTATTGTCCTCAAGTCGCTCTTTGAAGAACAGATAGAAGCTGATGCCAGGGATTTAGAAAGAAATCTGTGGCTTTCCGGCCACCCTGAGGCAATCGATTATGTCAGGAATATCGGTCTCACCCTTGGTCCCCGTGAATATCTCAGTCTTATTGAAGGGGCAAAACGCGACGTCTCTGTGCCGATCATTGCGAGTCTCAATTGTGTATCACCCCAATGGTGGGCAGGCTATGCTCAGCAGATCACCGCAGCTGGTGCAGATGCTCTTGAACTCAACATCTCAGTAATGCCGAGTGATATGCAGCATAGCGGTAAAAAAATTGAGAATATCTATTTTGACATTCTTGAAGGCGTGAAGAGTCGTGTCACTATCCCTATCGCGGTCAAGATTGGTCCCTACTTCACCTCGATGGCACAGATGGCGAGTGAGCTCTGCAGACGAGGTGCCGCCGCCCTTGTGCTCTTTAATCGTTTCTATCAGTTTGACATCAATATCGACAAGCTAGAATCTGTTCCAGGATACCGATTCAGTTCACCCGAAGAGATGGCTCTATCGCTGCGCTGGATTGCACTTCTCGCAGGTCGTGTAGCATGTGACCTTGCGGCATCAACAGGGATTCATGATGGACCAGGCGCTATCAAGCAACTGCTCGCGGGTGCTCATGCTGTTCAGCTCTGTTCCACGCTCTATCTGAATGGGGTGAATTATATCACAACCGTGCGTGAACAGATCGAGGTGTGGATGAGGCAGCACAATTTCTCATCTGTTGCACAGATGCGTGGTAAGCTGAGCTATGTGGAGAGTGATCAACCTGAGGCGTATGAGAGACTTCAGTATGTCAAGGCTCTGGTAGGTATTGAGTAGGTCCAGGCGGTATTGAGAAGATAAAGATGCTCTTTGTATCTCGAGGTCATCACGTGGTCACAAAAGGGAAGCAGTACGTCGTGGGAAATTACGAAGAATTATCCGTCAGACTGTAACACGCAACAAGAAAGCTCACGCACTCATCTGGAGGAAAAGTAT
>JGI24422J19971_10002463_pt1 | contig 11525 bp, 12 predicted proteins | sample DeeMarSWOR152_54_FD_19971 | JGI IMG/M metagenome (IMG submission 19971)
GGCGGGGGTGATTGTTGGAAACATGGAAAGAAGTGGAATCCTAGTAATGTCACCGTTTATTATTGAATTCTTTTTGAAACTAGGATCTAAATTTAAGGCAAGTTGTCTGGGAAAATTGAGAGATGACGGAAAACTCGATCCACCTTACGGAAGAAGAATATACAGCTGGACTCATATCGTAATGAATCTAAGACCGCTAACAGAAAAGCAGGTTACAATTTTACTGATCCTCATCCAACTCTGTTTTACCATTCTTCCCTTTCTGGGAATGATTTAGGTAGAGTTAGAATTGCCAGTTAACCTTTCTTCTTTTCAGTTTCTTTCTTGAGATTGAACGGTTTGCCACCTGAAATGATTTTTTGAGGAATTTTGTCCTTCCATTTCCGCAAGAAAGGCAGCTCATCTTTTTCTTCTCGTAGTTCATCAGGTAACATTTCGGGAATCTCGTCTCGAACGGGATACCAACGCAAACACTCTGGACATATAATTACGCCTTCCACAATTTCTTCCTTTTCTTCGAAGATATGCAGTTGAAGGGGATAATGTTTGTCAATAGGGCAAGCCAAAATGTCCATCAACTTTCTTTTGATTGTCCTAATCCTCCTACAGGTGATCGTTATGGAAATGATTTGTTAATTATGAAGTTTATAAAGATTTGTTGTGGTCAGCGTGTATTATGCTAAAGTTTCGAACAAGCCGTCTAAGACAAGCAAATATTCTCTCTCAACAAAGACGATAGTTAATCTTTACGGTAGTATCCTTATATCGACAACTATTTGATACCATCTGGGTCCTGTGGTTCTGACAACTCGTCGAAATGGCATTTCAAAGCTAACCCCAAAATTCCGTAATTTCTTAGCCACCCTCGCTTCTACCTTTTCGATCGGATTCTCGCCTTTCTCGGCATGTTCAAAATCGTAATAGTGAATCCATCCCCCCATCGGTTTGAGTGTTAACACAGCATAGTCCAGATATTTGTACGCTTTCTCAGGCAAGGGCATGAGAACTCGGTCAGCAATGTTTCGCAACTTTTCTTCTACGACAGTTTTTGCGTCTCCTTGAAAAGAGACAACTCGCTCACCAACCTTGTTGAGTTTGACGTTTTCTCTCATGTACCGGATGGCTATTGGGCTGATGTCTATGGAATAGATTTTTTCAGGCCTAGAATGTTTAGCAATTAGAATGGAGTAACATCCCACGCCGGCGAACATGTTGACAACCGTCTCGTCTAGTTGAATCTGTTGTGCAATTCGCATTCTCTCATACGCAAGTCTGGGCGAAAAATAGCATCTTTTCAAGTCGATTTTGAAGGTGCAGTCATGCTCTTTGTGAATGGTTTCGGTTTTTCTTTCACCAGTAACCAACTCAAGCTCGCGTAGCCGATAATCACTGGTAACTGGACTAACTTGGCGTAACACCGTTTTGATACCCTTATGAGTTTGCATAATGGCTTCAGCAATATCGTCACTATACTGTTTGAGAGTTTCAGGAACTCTGATGATAGCGATGTCGCCGACGATGTCATAGGATTTGTAGAGAAGCTTGAGCTGAGAGGGTTCAAGTCTATTTGCAAGAACAGCTTTGAGACTCTTTCTCATCTTAAAAACCCTCAGACAGATTGCTAAGACTTTCACTACTGTTCAATATTAAGATAAACTGGCTCTATGTATATACTAATGACGGTTGTTGTAACAACGCGTACTAAGGACCAAGTAAATTGATCCGTGTATAACCGTAAGAGAAATAAACGGGTTGTTTGAATTGTTTGACGAAGGAAGGACATCCATATTGAAAATCCGGAAAGTGTTTAACAGAGAAAAAATTGTTGAGATTTTGAAGAGCTTCAAGGTCCTTCACTTTCCAATATCCCATTCCACACTAGTATATGCTTCATTACTTTCTCTCATCCTTTTCCTCGCCTTCATAGTTCGATTGCTTCCCCTTCGTTGGGGCTTTTACCTTTCGGAGTTTGATCCTCACTGGCACTATCGCCTAACCAAGCATATGGTTGACAACGGGCTGTTAACTTGGACCTCTGGTTGGTCAATGGCAGATCCTTCGCGCGACATGATGAGCTGGTATCCATGGGGACGCGATGTTGCGGGCACATCTTTTCCAGGACTAGCACTCACCGCTGCGTTTCTTTATCAAATAGCCAACGCTCTCGGCTTGTCTTTCAACTTTTCCGCCAATCCGCTTATCTCAGATCCTGTTTACAATTTCTGCGTGATCTTTCCCGTTATAATGGGAACATTAACATGTTTAGTTATGTACTTTTTAGGCAAGGACGTCGGTGGTAAACAAGTGGGTCTTTTTTCCGCGTTCTTTCTAGCTCTAAGCCCTTCCTATATCGGTCGTACCTCTCTAGGTTTCTTCGATGATGAGTCGGTGGGGATTTTTGCCATTCTTTTGTTTGTCCTTTTCTTTCTAAGATCCATTGAACCTGAAAGGTCGCTGAGAAACAATTTTGGTTATGCGATCGCTGCGGGATTATCACTCGGGTATATGTCTGCTTCTTGGGGGGCTTCTCGATATCCCATTGGAATGGCTGTTCTTTTCGTTTTTATTTTGATTTTGCTCCGCCGATATTCATCTCGTTTACTTCTGTCTTACAGTACAACGTTCAGCGTAGCCCTTTTCATCTCGGTCAATGTGCCCTGGATAGGACTCAAATATTTGACTGAAACTACCATTTTAGCCGTTTCTGGAATCTTCTTGTTGTTGTGCCTCTGCGAAGTTTCCTGTTATATAAAAACGCTTAAGATGAAAACAGTGTTCGTATTAGGTTTCTTCGCTTTCTTTGCAGGTTTTTTCATTGCGCTTTCGCATTATGGATATATTATGCCCCTAGGCGCTAAGTTTGTATCTGTCTTGAATCCTTTTGAACGTCTTTTATATCCCCTTGTGCAGTCTGTGCAGGAGCATAGACCAGCTGCTTGGGGATCGTTTTATTACGACTTTGGGATAGGCGTCTTTTTTGTACCAATTGGTTTGTTCTTCGCTATGCGGACTCCTACGAATCGGAATCTTTTCTTAATTATCTTCGGCTTGACATCCATCTACTTCGCTGGTTCCATGGTGCGGTTAGTTTTGCTTATGGCTCCGGCTTTTTGCCTGCTTTGGGCCTTAGCGTTAGTCCGATTGATAAAACCTTTCACTACCGTCGTAAAGGAAGCCCCAATTATTCCAAGGCGTAAAATGCGTTTTGAAACTCATGTTGGGAAGGAGTTCAGTGGAGCCTTCTTGATAATTATGTTTCTTTTGCTCACTCTCACCTTCGTGTTGCCTACCCAGTTGTCACCTTATCCAAGAGTTTTCGACCATGCATATGCACCCACAACGATTGCCTCTGCAAGCATGCCAATAAAGCCCCTTGAACCGGTGAGCGATTGGATTGACACTCTAAAATGGATGCGAGACGAGTTGCCGCTAAGCCCTCCATATGGTCCAACCGTGGTGGCTAGCTGGTGGGACTATGGATATTGGATCACAACTCTTGGAAATAAAACAACTCTTGCTGACAATGGTACATTCAACTCAACTCAGATAATGCAAATTGCATGGATGTTTATGTCGGACGAAACCAGAGCAATCGAAATCTTGCAACAAAACCTATCAAAACCAACTCACGTTGTTGTGTTTACAACATTCTATCCTGACGAGGAAGGCAACATTGTAGAGGTTGGATGGGGTGACGAGGGAAAGTGGAGATGGATGGCTCGAATTTCTGAACCGATTACTGGTGTAAATGACACGGCGTATAGACAGTTTGAGACGGACCCAGAAACAGGTGCTGTTCAAGATGTTGGGTGGAACGAGCGTGGGTTGAACACTGTTATTTACAAGTTGATGAGGTATGGACAAGAATTACTGGTTTTCGGTGTGCCACAGTCCGTTACGTTAGACCATTTTGAGAAAGCGTATTTCTCTCAAACGGGTGATTCTCCCAGATCTTATGGGGGAGCAATACCTCTTGTGTGCGTATATAAAATCAATTATGAAACATAAGTAACCCTTTCTTCAAAGGTACAATCACTTCTTGGTGTAGCATGTATAAATTAAATCTCTCCCTTTACCTTTTGTTACATTGCTTGTGTGTATCTCTCTCTTTCTAGACCCCCCTATACGGGGGGGGTAGTCGGTTATGAATAGGCGAAGTTTTGTCACCATGCTCGGGCTAAGACTTCTCTCGGCTCCTCTTGTTTGCTGGCGTAACACGCGAGTGTCAAACTCCATAGTTGGTCGTCATGGCTGTTTGGCGGGTGCCAGAATCTGAGTTGTCCAGACTTTGTGTATTCGTAGCGTTGCTCGTTGATCTGTTGACAGAGCCTATGGTTGTATGGCATCTTGAATGTGCCCTGCTCCATTTTAACACGTAGATTGGCGAGCATCTCTGCCTTCGACTGCACTGTAAAGGGTTTGCCTTCAGCGTTTGTTAGACCTTGCGCCTTAATCTCCTCGGTAATAACTTCTCCGACACCCGATTTATCAATGAGAATTCTTCGGAAACGAAACTTTTCGTTGGCTTGAACTATGAAGCCGATTACTGAACTGTACGATGTTTCAAGGGGGAATTCTCTTAGGAACACCAGTGTGACATGGTCTTGAGTTTTCTGAGTCACCGCGAAAACGCTGTAGTCTTGGAGCTTACCCAAGTCGCAGCCCGCGTAGAAATCACCTTCTTGAGGCCCGAGCGCTTCTAAATCACGTTCCAACTCCAACTCTGAATCGATGCACGAACGGATAAGGTCCTGTGGAAAATAGCTAGTGGCTGCTTCAACGAACTCTGCTTCGTATTCCATGCGATAATTCTCAGTCGTCATGAGTTCTTTCTGTTTTTTTAGGAATTTCTCCGAGATCAGCGGACACTCGCTTGACTTAACTCTGTGGACGCTGAAGTCGGGGTCCATGAATGCACGATAGAAGAAGTGGTTTTTGCCCCAAGGGGTGCTTAGCAGAATCAAGCTTCCATTTGTTGTCGCCAACATCGGATAGAGAATGTTTGTGACAACTTCTTCGGATATGAAGGCTGCCTCGTCCACGATTACCATGTGGGCCGTATATCCACGTAAAAGATGTTCAGAGCATGGCAACGCTATTATCTCGCTACCGTTAGATAGCTGAATCGTTGTTTGTGTTGCACGGACAATGCTTTTCCTTAGGACTGTGCGAAAAATGAAACCAGCAATCTTGGAGAACATAATTATGCTTTGCCTTCGGGAAGGTGCTGTGATCAGAACCGTAACGTCAGCGTTACAGAAGGCGAAATGAACAGCCTTAATCGCTATCGTCGTGGTTTTTCCGGATTGACGGCCCATGCAAGCACAAAGCCGCTTCGATTCATCCCATAACAGCTTCTCTTGATAGTAAAAGGGCTTCAGCCCTAACACGACTTCGGTGAAGAGGATGGGGTCTTTTCTTATTTTTCCGAGCTTCTCTTGCCTAGAATCGTTTTCGACTTTTACTTTTTGGTCTTCCAATTTTCTCTATCCTTCTTCTCACGATTTGTCTGTACTTTTTGGGAATTTTGGAGAGCAGAGTCGCCATGTCATCTTTATCGAATTTCCCGATTCCCGCTTTGTAAAACAGTTTGTTTAACGTACCTATGGTGCCCGCTAAAACACCTGCCCATCTAATCTTGTCATTTTCACTTAGCGTGGAGGATTTCAACCGTGCATCGATGTAGTTGATAAGGCTCCATGTTCTTGCGATCAATTCGGCAAGTTCATGTCTTTCTTTCTCAGTCATTTCGTCACCTGCATATAGGGTGTTGGATTTTTCCAAATCAGGTAAACTTTTGTTTGGATTAGAAAACCAAGGACACGTAACATCTTGACCAACTTTTCAAGGTTTGCTGCATCCACTCGGGCGGTAAATTCTTCTCGATTCAGATATGCCTGATGAATACTCATGATGCGTTTTCCATAGATTCCTGAAGGAATCTGTTTGAAAGCGTTTTTGACCATTTGTACTTCGTGAGTAGCCATTTTTCTAAGTTTTTTTACATTAGTTGTTTCTGAGGTGAGAAAAACGGGATTAAATCCGAGGGCTCTCAATTTTTCAACAGCACCAAGAATTTTGGGGTTAGGTGTGCTTTCTGCAATTTTTCTCATTCCTGCACGTTCGAAAAATGGATTATAGCGTGCCATAACTGCAGTGGTTTCCACATAAGGCTTTCCAGCTAAAGGAAGCGTTTCACGCACAAGTTTTACGCCAAGCCCAATGGTACGATATTTTGGGTGAACAATGACACGCGAAATCAGTGTTAGATCACGATTTATCTCCTGAATCGTTAATTTTCTTCCGAAGGCTTTGCGTCTCCCAAAAACTGCGATGGGTGGTGAGCTATAAACAATTACGCCGGCGTTTTCGTCGCCTCGCTTTAGAACGAAAATCTTTTGGTAAGCAACTAGGCCTTTAGCATCTCGATAGTGAAAAACCGCTAATTTGTCGTAGTCTTGTCTTTTTCCCTTCTCGATGCGGATTCCTTGTATAAGAGAACACGTTTTGTTGATTTTGTTCGGAAAGTACTCAACAGCAACTTCCCTTCCAAATCTTTTGTGTATGTGAACTGAAGGTTTTAAATCCTCGAAGAGGTCAGTGTGTGTCGTGGCGGCTAAGACCGCTTTCCCCTCCTGTCTCGCGATTTTCTGTACGTTAAAAGCAACAATCTTTGCAGTACCTCTATCCAGCGTACTGCAGAACTCATCCATAATCCAATACTGTTTTCTGGTTTCAATGAGCTTGGCGATTCGGTAACGGTATTTCTGTCCGTCTGAAAGTTGATTGTAACGTCGGACAAATAGAAAAGCGTCATTTAAACCTACCCGAGAAAGCAGCTCGAGGCCCTGCTCAAGTGTTTTGCCAACTGTATCAATGAGTGGCTTAGATGGGTTGACGTTAGTGCTTGCTATGTCGATCGCTTTACTTCTAAGGTCTTTCTTTAATGCCTTTAACAACACGGACTTGCCAGATCCAGAGTCTCCTGTAACATAAACGATATCTTGTGGACCGATTTTCAATTCAATATTGTCAAAAATCACATGCTCTTGAGACTTGTCCACGCCGAGACCGAAAGCCTCTCCAACCTTAATGGTTCGGGGCGTTATCGTAGTTCGTGTTTTGTATCGAATGTTGAAGGTGAACCTTCCAGTAGCCTTGTCAAACTTTCTGGCGAATTTCGTGATTTTGAGGATATCTTTAACATGCATGGTCGTTACACTCGTTGTGAAACAAAGATGCCGGATATTGTGCCTATGAGGCCCGTGATTGCTGAGAAGATTTCGCTGTTCCAAACACCGAAGAATACCATGTGAACAATTTCCAAGGCGGTTAAGCCTACGAACGCTGCAATTGCAAAATAGACTAGGTAAACAATCTGTTCGCTAGGCAGCACTTGAACTCGCTTTTGCTTCTTACGAGTCCCCGCTTGAACAACAACTGTTTTTGTTAAGGCTTTACGAATTATGTTTTTTAGTCGCATATACCCATCCATCCTTTTTACGAAGTTTCGGAACAGTGATAGCAGCAAACTTTTTCAGAACACGTTTTACGGATGGCTTCAAACCATTTCGTTCGACAATTCTGATAGATCGAATCATGCCAACTGGAATAACATTATAGTGGTAGCTTTTCTTGGCGACAATTTCCTTTGCAATAACCACATGCGGAGTTTTGCGGCCTTTCACAGCCAAAAAGTAGCCTACACTCTGCACTGGCGTGTCAAACTTGTTATGCTCAAGAGGACCTGTAGCTTCGCTGGCATCAAGCCAATCCACTTCGATTGTATCGCCGAAATTTAAGCTGGAAATAATTTCAGTTATGTCCATTGGAGCCCCTCTTATGGAATTGTTGCCGAACGAATGCTTCTGGAGATTGCCCCCAAGGAACATCAGTCAACTATCTCACTCCCGCTTTCGTCCTCGCTAACCTCTCCAACGTGACTGCTCCAGATCTAAGACCATACAAGTAGTCGGCGAGCAGAGGCTTCTCTTTTCCAAGCTCCAAAGTAATCTCTAAGGTTTGGTCTCTCGCAATCACGTGATATTCACCGTTTATGATCCGATAGTCTGAGTCGATGTTTTCATTAGGAAGCGTAACAGGGATTTTGTCAGCTGGCAAAAGCGGATTAACGTAATAGTCGATCACTGTGCTTCGTAACGTCAAATATTCAGCAGGGTCTTTCAGTTGCTCGAGCAAAGCCTTTGCCCGCAATTCACATTCATTATCACTATGAAGCTCCTCATCTACTTCTACAAGCTCACGCAGTCCATAGCTTACTTGGCTACCCGAATCCTCTTGTGTGGCTTCCCAGCGTTTGTCACCAAAAAACTGTCCATCTATCCAATAATCTAAGACACTAGCGTTCATCCGAATTTCTACTTCTATGATTTTGCTCCAGTCAAAACCTGATTCTGCTCCCCACCGATCGGCGTTTTTGCGGCCTCCTCTAACAGAGATAAAGTGAAACTTCTCGTCATTACTAACACTTGAAATGGATGTAGAAGCCTGTTTGAAATCATTGTCTCTTACAGAGATAATTCCACTTACAGTGACACTTGACCGAGTGAAAATGTTGTGTGTGACATATTTGTTCATGTCTATCGGTGAATCCCAATGATATAACGCGCCACCCCAACCTCCGCCATCATCTACAGCTATTTTCACGCTTTGGCTTCCAACTTCTTTGTTAACTGCATCAGCTGTAATGGTCGTGCCTGCTGAGGTGGGTCCCCAGCCTGGATAAACAATAACTCCTGTGTTGACTCCGTATGTATGCTGAAGATTGTTTACGCAGACTAGATGGTCTCCGGCAACTATGCTGTCTACTTCATTCTCTTCGTAATCTGGATGCATGTAAATCCAAATTTTGTCTCCTACACTGAAGTCGGTGGTGCTTGTGACGTAGAGATTTTTCTGGCCAGAACTACTTTGCTGATCTACCTTCGACCCTTTATAGGGGGTGGCCATGTCTGTGCCAAAATCTTTTGATGAATCATTCGCCTTTTCAGCGGCTCCATACACGGTGATGTGGTTTCTTATGCGGTGGGTATCCTTGCGGTAACTGCTCACCTCGATCCGTTCTGAAAGGCTGACGGGAGAGGTTTTAGTGTTCATTGGGAAAAACGCGAATTTACCATCAGGTTCAACACGAAAATCAAATCCGATTACGCCAGCTTTGTCAGCGGTTGCCGCGATATATTTTAGAATGTCGAAAACGGGCGTGTTTTCGTATTCCAAGAGTGTGTATGTCGTATCTGTATCTTCAACTAACTCGGTTGAGTTGCGGACATGGCTCAAACCCACATAATTGTCAATGAGGTCTTTGACGATGGCCTCTCCTTTCTGATTCTCATAAGTTTTTGTCACTACTCGTCGGAAAATCTTCTCCCCGCTACATCTGCCTCTGACTCGAATATAGTTTTCAACCGGTGTGGACTCAGGTTCAATCTCTTCAACTCGGCCCGTTAGGATAAGAGGGCAATTAACGCCTCGCCCTATGCTTATGCTTCCGTTGTCACCAACATTAATTGCGTTAGTCTCGCCCGGGCTATACTTCTTGTTGAAATTCTGTAGCAAGCAGTCGAAGCTTGAGACCTCTTTTGTGCAGCCTAAATGAACCCGTAGTTCCAGAACGTCTCCTTGAGGAGGAGTAACAGAACCGAAAACAACTGCAGCTTTGGGAATTTCCACACTGAAACTGTAAGCCCAATATGTTCCAACTTCAACAGTATCAAGCAAAACGTTACCAGACGTTGCCAGAGTGAAAGACCCGATGTTCGTTGAATTAAGCAGAATATTACCTGATGTACCCTCTGTTTGAGGGTTGAATGTTCCAACTTCAGCATCGTCAAGCCAAACTTTACCCATCTTTAACCTTCATCCAAAATTATTATGTCTTTCTGATGGTCTTTTTCAATCCGCTTGAAGGAAACTGATTTTTCCTTTATCTTGACGGTTTTCGTTACAGGGTTAATATCTTCAGCATTTTCAGTGCCAATAGCAAATCTTCCGATGATTTTTGGACTTTTAGAGTGAGAAGGCAATATAGCTATTACTGAAGAGCGTTTAGAAATTCTTTCCAAATCTTTTGTAGTCACTATCTTTTCTGCAAGCTCATGGTCTGTTCCCCAAACTTCTACGATACACCATTTTTCTATTTCATTGTATTCAAGCACCAACAGGTTCATACCATGTTCAGGTTCAATGTCTGGCTGAAGGTTCCCAGCCTTTCGTGAGCCTATGGTTTTGACTTTCAAAATTTTCCTTTTCATCAGATCAATCACCTTTACAATTCTTGGAACTCTTTCAAAGACCAAATTCCGAATTCTACTCCAGGGGGTGTTGCAAGTGTGAATGTTTCGATGTAGAGACACATGGGAGTTTGATGAATGTATGTTGTATGCGTTGCCTTCAAAACGCCGTCAACATAAAATTTTACTGAACCTGAAGTCCATTCAATCTTAAAGGTTTTCTCAGTAGTCCAATCTTCGCCGCCAAGAGTTGTTATTGTATAAGGATAAGTTCCATCTACTTGTGTGCGAGTTCCAACTCCATATACTCCAGCAGTATTCTGGAACCAGATTAAGCCTTCACCAGCCCAGCCATGATGATATTCGAAACCAAACACATGCATTCCACGATTAGCACCTGGCGCGCTGATATAGGCTTTACACTGGTAAGTTCCGAAGTCGAAGAGTGCTCCAATAGTCCAAAGTGAACCATAAGAATTGCCTGGGGCAGCAGAAGAAGCTCTGGAAGTATAGTAACCATCTGCAAAATAGCTGAGAACCATGTCACCGCTTCTTGTTCCAATAGTCCAAAGAGGTAGTGCATCACGTAGTTTTTGTTTATCTATGTTTATGCTCACTCGATCCCTCTCCTTCGAAGCTCCTCTTCCTCACCAGCCCGACGAATAGACCGAGTATAACTAGGCGTTTCCGCTGCAGCCGCGTTATATCTCTCCACAGAAGATGTTGCAGCATTCATTTGAGAAGCAAAATAGGCCATAGCAGTTGCAGCAGCAATAATCACTCCGATACCAACACCGGTCAAAGCCAAACCCGTAGCGAAACTAATGTTAAAAGCATTTTGAGCTGTTGTGGCAACCCAACAAGCTCCTGCATAAACCTTCTGAGCAACAGCCACACCCCAGCTAGTTCGCATAAACATGCCAAGCGCCATGACTACCGAGCCTATGCTTGAAAGCCATCTAGACTGTTCGGCGTTTAACAAGCCGAATTGATGACCCAAATGTGCAACGGCGACGCTTGCAGACCCTAAACCAGCAAATGTTGCACCAACAGATTTTATTTGAGCTTCCATGGATTCTGCGTCTGTCTTAATGCGATCAAAAGTTGTGCTCGCACGGTTTACTGCTCGAATAGTAATTGCCATTTCATGAAAACTCATGTTGAAGCCTCCTCAATAGCTCGCCTAATAGCTCGATTAATTCGGTTGATGAGACTCTGTATCCGAAGTTCAACCGCGTTCCTCAAAAAACGGCGAGCCTGAATATACCGTGT
>JGI24422J19971_10002464_pt1 | contig 11523 bp, 10 predicted proteins | sample DeeMarSWOR152_54_FD_19971 | JGI IMG/M metagenome (IMG submission 19971)
CGGAATTACCTTGGCTAAATGTGAGACTTGAACCAGTCAACAGTTGCCTCGACCGCCTTTTTGCGATCCAGGGTTTCGGTGTAGACATCGAGATGCCTACAAGGCAAAATCTTGATGGACTTAGGCTGTTCTCTTGTAGTTCACCAAGAGAACCTCAATTCTTCGTTTTCTGATCTTTTTCAGTGAACCTCTAATCAACATGGTTGTAACAACTTTTTTAACATGATTGTTAATTGTCTTTGAATATTTTTGCAAGAAAAAGGGAGCTTAGAGGTTCTTTCATGGGAATCCTCTAAAAAAACATACTAAAATAGGTGCGCGCGCTACTGGAACAAGACAATTTCCAAGTTTCCTACATTCTGACTGGGGCTCATAGCATAAATGGACAATTTATTAATGTGACTTTTGCTAAGTTATTTTGTGATGAAGTTTTTACATATCTATTTGAAGGTTATCGATAATGGAGTGGAAATTCGGTTTCGCAAAAATCTCTACCCTATAGCTTATCCAAGTTTTGTTTGGGGAGCAACACCTAAAGAAACGCGCATAGCTTTGAAGGATAATCTCGCACTGGCTACTACCATGCATTTGCCACTTGTATTTAATTCACCTGGTGCTGTTTATCATTCGGGGCGCCCTCTCTTGGAACCGTATTTTGTTCAGAATTTTTGGAAAGATATCCCCTCCTGTACTGAGGTTGATGGGACCAGTACTGACGAATTGGTTCGAAAATTCTTCAATACTGACTATCAGTTTCTAGATTCCGTTATAATGTATCCTTCTCAAGAGCCAGTGGATTCGCCATTCTGTGCTCTTGTTGGAATGAGTTTTGGAAAAGACAGTCTCCTCACTTATGCGGTAGCAGATGAAATCGGCCTTAGACCTGAAATGATCTATGTTGTAGAGCAAAGCATGATCTATGAGAAGAAACACAAAACCGAATTGGCGAGGCGCTTCAAAAACGAATTTGGGAAAGAATTGAACATTTTGAAGCATGAAACTGGGAAGCTTCGAGACTATTCCTATCTGGGGATACCCAAAACAGAGTTTGGGTGGGCTCTTCAGACAACCGAATATGCGCTGGAATTCATACCATTTGCATACGCTCTGAACGCCAAGTATCTGCTATTTGGCAATGAACAAACCACTGCTGCGACTTACATGGATGCGGACGGTCGATGGGTGGTTCATCCATGCTACGATCAATCACATCGCTGGACTGTACAGATTGATCAAATTACGCAGGGTTTCTCTGGCCGTTCGGTACACACTGGAAGTCTAATTGAACCACTTATGGATATGATGATCCAATTTATTCTAGCTCATCGCTATCCTAAGCTTGCCAAATATCAGATGAGTTGCTTTACTGAAACTGAAGCAGGTCGAAACTACCGCTGGTGTCAAAACTGTTCTATTTGCGCCAAAATGTACCTGATGTGTGTGGGAAGTGGAATCGATCCGAAGACAGTTGGATTACGCAAAAACATGTTAGAACGAGAGTATAAGCGATTCTTCACGTTGTTCGGCGGAAAATCCATTACGTTGACATACGCCCATAGTAAGGTAGGTCGTGATGAACAACTCTTTGCGTTCTACTTGGCAGCCAAGAAAGGTGCTCAGGGAGGTCTAATTGAAGAATTTAAATCGAGTCCCTTATATCAGGAGGCGAAGAATCGGGAAGAGGAACTCTGCAAAACCTTTTGCTCGTTATATGATTCAATTTCCGTCCCTCACGAATTAAAGAACGAAGTCATCTCAATTTACAAAGAAGAAATAGCTTCATTTCAGATTTAGCAGAATAATCGCGAGGGGCTAATATTTTAATTCTACCAGATTCGTTCTTTAGAGGGGGTGAAGCAAACTAATGCGAATAGCATTAATCTTGAATACTCGTTGTGCAGAATCTGAATTTGAGGTGGAGTACGATCCCCCTCATACTATTGAACTCATAAAACATGGCATTTTAGCCGCTGGCCATGAGTACGTCTTTATTGAGGGGGATGAAAATCTTGTTGAAAACGTCAAAGCATTGAAACCAGATCTCGCATTCAACCGAGCAGAGGGGCTAAGAGGGGACAGTCGAGAATCCCATGTGCCTGCCATACTTGAAATGCTTGGCATACCCTATGTTGGCTCTAACGTGTTGACCACCGCGATTGGGCTCAACAAAGCGTGGGCAAAAAAGGTTCTTCTCTACCACGACATATCCACACCGAAATTCTATGTTTGCAAAAGCGATCAAGAGGCTGAGAGAATTAGAGGAGGTTTCCCATATATCTTGAAGCCCAATGAAGAAGGCTCTTCCATGGGCATCACCGAAGAAAACGTGGTTCATGACAAGAGGCAATTACGCATAAAACTCAAGCAGATGATTGAACAATATCAACAACCTATCCTTATCGAACAATTCATTCAAGGTAGAGAATTCAGTACTGGACTACTCGGACGACCTGGTCAAGATCCGGAAGTTCTTTCTATTCTGGAAATTGATTTTTCAAAATTCCCAGAAGTAGGCGGAATATTCGGACAACGAGCCAAAACCGTGCTGGACTCGCTAGATCATTACATTTGTCCGGCACAAATCCCCAAAAAGTTGGGGAAGCTACTTGAACGCCTTTCAATTGATATTTGGTATGCTTTGGGCGTCAAAGATTTTGCGAGAATAGATTTTCGGATGAATGATAAAGAGGAATTCTTTTTCTTAGAAATCAATCCTTTACCTGGTATGGACTTTGATACAGAGGAAAATGATCTATCGTTCTATCCTTATATGGCAATGAAATCGGGTTATACTTATGATGAACTTATTCGTCGACTTCTCGAATCTGCATGTGCCCGCTATGGCCTGAAACTGTAGATATCGGAACTCTAGCTGTTTCATGACCAATTTTGGGAGAAAGGAAATTATGAGTGGAGCAAAATCGATCTATCAACCTGAAAAAGGTAACCCTTTTTGGCGACAGCTCTTGTTCGAGTTAGCCGAGAAATTTGAAGGAACACTTGACATATTCTTTCCAGAAGAGTGGAATGAGCAATGTTTCTCTTGGTTTCATATAATTGAAGAGGAAGATTTTCGGTGGGAGTTGCGATATTCCTTCGAAGAAATCGCGAAAATTCTTGAAAATCCAGATTTAGTTTTTTTGTTCGTCACTATGGAAGGTGAACCTCAAATCCTCCTCCTTGGCTATTCGATTCCTTATGAACCAGTGAAATCCTTCTATTTGGACACTTTAGCCGTTCGACGAAGGGGTAAAGGTATTGGTCACATTGTTATGGATTTCCTGATTCGTTGGACCCGAACAAAACAATATCAGACTATAATTTTAGACACTGAATTGACTGATGAGAAAGGGACTCCTCTACAGCAGTTTTATGCAAAGCACGGGTTCAAAATTATTGAGCAATCCGAGACGGGAAATGTTTTCATGAAACGCGTTTTGTGATATCCAGCATTTGAGGGCTATCTGGGCACTTGATTAATCAAAGTCTCTGCCGGTTAGAATTGCTACAAAGGTTCCTTTCACGACAAAACCCTCTCTGCCAAGGCTTTGCATGACAGCAAGGGTGCTGGCGGCTGCGGGAAGAACGCTTAGACCTTCTTCGGAACGGACTAGCTTCGAGAATTCGATCATTTTAGCGTCAGAAGCGTATTCTGCGAAACCTCCAGATTCATAGATTGCATCTAATGCAAGCTGTCCATCGAATGAACGCCAGTTAGTTAGAGGTTCATTAATTTTGCTCTCCCTGATTTCCTCAGGTTTCAGGTCAACTATGGTTCGTCTTTTTTCTTTGAAGGATTTTATTATTGGGTTGCCTCGGCGTGTACTGGTAGCTACCATCTTTGGAACTGTCATCGTCTTACCAGAAATGTATAGTTTTTTGAAACCTGCGTAGACACCTGCAAGCGTTGTACCGTTTCCCACAGGACAGAAGATATAGTTAGGAACCCGTCTTAATTCGCGATAAATCTCAAGTGCAATTTCTCCATAAGCAGCCAGAGATAATTCGGGAACCTCGTTCACACCGGGATTGGCGTCAAACCATTTGTTCTCTACCGCCTGCTGCGAAGAGTAAGCCACTGCGTCTTCGTAATATCCTTCAACAAAATGTACCTTTGCTCCGAAATTTTCCATTCTTCTTATTCGGTCTTTTGGTACCTCATATTTTTGAGGAATGCAGATGTGAGCAACTAAATCATAGTGACGAGAAGCGTATGCGAGAGCAACACCAAAGTTGCCACAGGTTGCGGCCGTAATTCCTTCTAATCCCAAGGCAACCGCCTGATCGGCGAGTAACATAGCTATGCGGTCTTTTTGTGTTCCAGTAGGATTGCTTCCTTCGAATTTTAGATAAACGCGTTCACAGCCTAGAATAGGTGCGAGATTTCGTGCTTCAAGGAATATTGTGTTGCCGACCATTACTTGCCATGAGTGACGTTTTAGTTTTAGTTGGCGTTCGCGCTTATCATCCCAATCTTTTGGTCGTGAATCCGATAATCCAGGTATTGTGCTTCTGGAAATTCCACTATTTCGGTCTCTTGACATTTTCTAGTAAGGCACCTCAAATAAGATTTGAGAATCCCTATTAAGCAGTGGTTTATGCATGGCCTGTTTTAAAAGCTTACTGGAAGCAAAGTTGCACATGTGCTGTATAGAATTAACAGCCGATTTCCTTCGATCGAAGTCTACAAAACCTCCATGACGGCTCGTAGCTAGCGTTTAAAGGAATCTTCCAATCCGTTTCGCATCACTAAAACATAATTACATGCGTCTTAATTGATCTTTCCTTACCGCCCTAACTTGTGCGAACTTCTGCAAGAAAGCCATGAGCCACCTCTTACAAAACCACACGTTAAAAACGCTTTAAACATTAATGGTTGTTGTTTTAAAACGCGAGGTATAGGTGTTGTTGGACCCAGCGCGCGCTATCTGCAACCATCTGCACACAACGCTTTAGTCTACTTCGTTGTTCACTCTTTGTATTAATCGTGGTGTTGTAATGTCTATTTTGTACTGTTTGCATGTTTCTAAGACTGTTCTTTTGAGGTTTGCATCAATTTCTGGAAGCCGTTTTATTTGATTAACGAATACATATAAGGTGTATTCAACCGCGAAATCTTGAAAACGGGTAATCCAAACATAAGGTTTAGGTTCTTTCAGAACTACTGCTACTTTGCCTGCTGCTTCTAACAGAGCTTTTTCTACTTGCTCGGAAGCTAGTTCGTATCCAGCAGTTATTGAACAACTTCTTCTTACTATTGTCTTCTTTCCGTAATTGTCTATCTCTGATGTTAGTAATTCCTGATTTGGAACCGAGATTAGAACGTTGTCAAGAGTTTTCATTCTTGTGTAAATTAAATCTATGGCTATCACATCTGCAAATTGACCGTTGAAAAGTATCCTGTCTCCAACCTTGAAAGGTCTGCTAACCATCACAATTATACCAGCGATAGCGTTACCGATAGTGTTCATAGCGGCAAAACCTATTATTGTGCCTCCAGCAAGAGCTAAGAACCCAGCGATTAAACCTATGTCGAAACCGAACTGCGCAACCACAACTCCTAGAACCACTAGGACGGATATCCACTTGAAGGTTCTATTTAGACTGAAAGCGACGCCTTCTTCAAGTCTTCGCTGCCCTTTCAGCCTCTCTATCTGCTTCGTAATTAACTTATACACAAAATATACAACTAAAATGCCTACGACGGAAAAAGCAATTCCAGTCCAATTTGCATAAAACCATCCACAGCAAGAATCGAAAAAATCGCCTAAACCATCCATGCGCCTCACTTCAACTTCTTGAAAATCATATGTTTCAGTTTCACAGATTTAAAATATACTGATACGCGCACGCGCGCCTAACGCTCTCTCAGACCTATCTTCTCTTTCCTATTCTTGTCCATTTGGAGTCGAAATTTGGGTTCTTCTTCCAGGCTTCCATGTCTTCTACAGTGCCTGGTCTGAAATCGTTATATTCTTTGTAGGCTTCATTCGGTATCCTAACCCAAACCTCCTCATCCTCTCCCTCGGCAAACCTCATGATTTTCAACACTTAGGAACACCTTATTTGGAGCAAGCCAACCCATAACCCAGAAGGAGATATTCAAGCTTTTCCTTGGGTACTAGGTGTTGTGAGTATTATTCGTTGATTTTGTCTATGTATCCCCAATCTGCTTCCTTGTCGGAGAAATCCTTTCTTTCTCTCTCTGTTGTGGGTCTAAATACTAGTTCGCAGTAATCATCACCGTCAGGAACCGCTTTCATATGCACCAGCTTTTTGGTTGGATCGACACTCATACTCTTTGCCGGGTCAATGTAACAGTAGAGACGTCCAAGAGAGTCCTCTCCCCACTCTCTCCATTCCCTCGCAAGCACACAACCGTAAACCCTTATTCTCTTTTCACCTTTCACCTCCACCGATTCTATCCGCTCATGTAAACCATACTCTGGCAAGTCTTGTTCTCCTCTCTTTGTTCTTTCTCCAACACGAATGCCGTAATCTCTAATTGATTTCAAGATCAGTTTTCTTCCGATTTCTTCCCCAAATTCTTCTACCAATGTTTTGGCATACGAAAGATGCAGAAGAGCTATCCTTCGACAGGCAACCTCAACCTGTTTTTTAGCTTCTTCCAGAGCAACTGTATTATCCTCATCAGCAGTCATGATTCTTCTCCACCAAATCATCTACTGATTCAATTCAGCTGACACAAAAAAACTTTTTTGTGCCCTCTGTTTCAGTTTTTATGAACCAGCATCTCACAGGTACATAGTTCTTCTGTGTGAGGAAGAGAAGAAATGTAGGAGGCGCGCGAATTTCAATCTGTTTTTAGAAAAGCCTGAGTTAGATAAACATTCAACCCTTCTTGAGTCTAAGTCTCAACGTGGAAAAAAGAAAAGAGATTTGCTTCTAAGTCAGAGTTTTAAGCGCACGCCAGATAGCACTTCAAACGCATTCAAATTCTAAAGTGGTTTACTCGGCCATTTCGCCCAAGCTTTCTACTAAGATGCCTCAACTCTGATTATGCCTGGTATCCTCTGCTTGAGGTATCGCTCCACCCCGTTTTTGAGGGTCATAGTGGACATCGGGCAGCCGACACATGCTCCTTTCAACCTGACCTTAACAACACCATTCTCTACTCCTAACAGTTCTATGTCTCCTCCATCAGCGTTGAGACGGGGCCTCAGATCTTGAAGGGCTTTCTTCACTTGGTCTTCAATCGTTGTTGCCATCGTATCCACCAATAGTCTTTTTATGAAATAATTAGATATTACATGACATATGTCATACTTATATATTTTCCGAAGCTTTTGCTATTACTTCCAACATAAACCACAATTGAAGGGTCAAGGCAAGTGTGCGCGTCCAACATCAGGATCGTTCTCTATTTCACTCAGTTGGCACATTTAGACAGAAATCGCACATTGTTGTATTGATCGTTGGATCCATCTTTTGGCAAAATTGGCACATAAGTCCCTTCTCACGTATTATCCTGCAAGTTTGGCAGAAGAGTCCTAAGAATTCTGTTCTCTTTGAGTTTCCGTCTTCTAGTAGCTTTATCATGTCAGTTATTAATGGCTTAATTTCTCGCATATTGCCGACTTCTATCAAGTGTCCCCTGACTTGCCTGGTGTATTTGCTCACTGCAGATTGGGAAATGCCCAAGATTTCAGCTACACGGTCTTGTTTGAATCCATATGTCTGTACAAGTTCTGTTGCTAACGTTGCCTTTATTGCTGGCACAACTGATTTGACGGCGATCTCGCAAGGAAGTATCAAATGATCGAACACCGCATCTAAGTTATGGGGAAACATATATAAGCATGACGTATGTCATATTATATGACGTATGTCATAAGAGGTTGAGAGAGACGCGGAGCTCACAAAAACTTCCTTTTCTCCTTTCTCCTCAACACACTTCTGATATCGTCTCCAGCAATCCTTGTGACATACGCCTTTGAAAGTCCAGCGCCGTAGGGGTCAAGATCAGTTTGAGAGTGCCAATAAAATTACCTTGCAACACAAGTCTAGAAGAGATCTTACAAGCGGTAAAGGAGACTTGTGAGTACTGCCGTCCATTAACGCCTTTGACTTGCGCTACCGAATGCAACGTCTGGAGACTCAAAAAGAACCTGAGAGAACTACGCGAAAGAGCGAAAGATGGATACTTCTTGGTAGATCTGTTTAACACATTGAAGAACAAGAGGCGCTTACAGATATTGCAGATACTATCGAACAGGCAGAAATCTATAGTCAGCCTTCAGCGAGAACTGAACAAGTCTGGCTACCATCATAGCCAGCTAACAATTGCAGAAGAATATGTTAATCCTCTGTTAGATGTTGGAGTCATCGACGAAGAACACGACAAGTACCGCGCGACATTCTTCGGCTGCAAGCTCAGCGAATTGATAAAAGATTCCAATGACATTGGAGAACTCCTTCCGCCTCACTCCGAATGTTACGAGGAAAAGACCATTGAAGCCCTTCATGGAAACCCTAAAACCTATGAAGAACTGAGAAGCATAATCCCCACTGAAAGCCTTTCAAGAATCCTTAAACGTCTAAAAGAGGCCAACCTAATAGCAAAAGGTAACGAAAACAACTACGTCTTCTACTTCAGAACAAAAAGGGATCCCCGAAAAGAAAAGCTTTCCCCTACTGAGAGACGTGTTCACAACGAAATCCCAGAAGAAGGCATAGCAGCTCAAGAACTCGCTACAAGAACCAACATCTCCTTACGCAGAACATACAAATACCTAAGGAAACTTAAAGGCAAAAAACTGGCATTCAAAAGAAAAAGCCCGAAAACCTACACCCTAACTAAGAAGGGAACACAGATCGCAAAGCTTCTAAAAAAGATACATGTATTGATCACAGAGTTCACAGAAGCCTCAGCAGAATTCTCAGCCAGACCCGATGAGACAATTCAACAAATTCCGGCGCTGGACAAAGTTCTAATTAGTAATTAACGAAGATCAAACAGCTCGCGAATGGACCAGTAGAATGTCACACTTCTGTGATTTGTCCTGCACAAAACATCCACGTTTGACGAAGGGAAACTAAGACTAGAAGCGCTGCCCAAAGAGCCTCTACAGGCAAACCTCACGAGCCGTTTAGCGCGATAGCTATTTAAGAATAACTAGAGTTTGCTGAAGAAGAGTCAAAAATCCTAATCTTCTCATTTTATTTCATTTTTTCGTGCTTATCGCAACTATTTTCTCTTTTTTCCGCTTAGTCCCACTTAGCATTTTATCGATGCTCTTTGCGGCGAGTCTCCCATGTCCCATCGCATCTATGACAGTGCCTCCTCTTCCTTTATGCTGGTTCCCGATTATATCGCCACCAGCAAATACAGGGCAGTCGTCTACTGATTTCACTCTCAGGTTTTCGGGATTGACAATGATGTGTCCTTTTTTGTCTGTCTTTAGGCATTGTGCTTTCCTNGGCAGGAGGGGGTTGGGGTTTTGGCCAATGGCTATGATGAATGTATCATAAGGAGAGGAATGTGTTCTTCCCGTTTCAACTGGAATTCTCCTTCCAGAATGGTCAAGTTTGTCGCTGAGTTTCATCATAGAGTATTTCACTCTCTGAAGCTCCCCTTTATTGCCAATTAATTCTATTGGGTTTCTAAGCTCCTTGAAATTGACTCCTTCTTCTAAAGCGTGATGTATTTCAACTTTTCTGGCGGGCATACATTCTCTTGTCCTTCTGTAAAACAGATCCACCTTTGCGCTAAGTCTTAGCGCTACTCTCGCAGAGTCCATGGCAACATTGCCGCCTCCGACAACCGCAACTCTATCCCCAACATCGATAGGAGTAGAATATTGAGGAAACTTGTTTGCTCCCATCAGATTAATACGAGCCAGAAACTCATTTGCAGTATAGACCCCGATATATTCTTCCCCTGGAATCCCTAAGAAACGAGGTAATCCTGCTCCTGTCCCGATGAAAATAGCATCATTTTCCTCCTCTAAAGCCTCGAAAGATTTTGTAGCTCCGATCAAGGTGTTGTATTTAATTTGTACACCCATCCTTTCCAGCTTGTGTATCTCATTGCGCACTATTGATTTGGGCAACCTGAACTCGGGAATACCGTAGACCAGCACTCCCCCAGGTAGATGTAATGCCTCGTAGAGTGTAACATGGTAACCTTTTTTTCTCAGATCTGTAGCAGCTGTTATTCCTGCTGGACCAGATCCAATGACTGCGACAGACTTCCCATTTTCTACTATTTCATAAGACGGGACAATGCCTTTTTCTGCTGCCCAATCCCCGACGAATCGCTCGAGATTGCCTATGGCCACAGGATCACACCCCTTCTTGATTCCGGCTACGCAAGACCCTTCGCATTGGATCTCTTGAGGGCAAACTCTCCCAGTGATGCGAGGAAAGAGAAGGGAGCTTGTCAATACTTTATAAGCATCTTCAAAATCTCCGTTCTTGACATGATTTACAAATTGAGGGATATCTACGTATACAGGGCATCCTTCACTACATCCTGGTTTCTTACAGCCGAAGCATCTCGCTGCTTCTTCCATAGCTTGTTCTGCGGTGTAACCTAATGCGACTTCATCGAAATTCTTTATTCTGAAGTGCGGATCTTGTCTCGGCATTACAACTCTTTCGGGTTTCATCGTGATCTACCACCCTGTGATTTCCAGATATTTTACAGCTTTCTCCTCTTTTGGTTTGTATTGGACGGTTCTTTTTAAGAGCGAATCAAAATCAACCAAAAGTCCATTAAATACGGGACCGTCAACGCAGGCGAACTTGGTCTCGTACTTCTTTTTTTCCGGATCGTATATTCTTACTCTGCAGCAACCGCACAAACCTGTTCCGTCAACCATGATGGGGTTTAAACTCACAAGAGTCTTGACTAAATCTTTTCTGTAATCTGTTTCAGGATTATACTTGCCATTCCCAGCGACTACATTTACGACTGCCCGCATCATTAGCAAAGGACCCACGGCAATGATTTCCGCAATGCTATTAAGAGGATATCTCCCAACCATTTGGCGGGGTCCATAGTCTAGAAACTTCTTGTCGGGCTCCTTTATTCTCTCGTTTTCTCCAGCTAATAGTTGATACTTGCCGAACAAAGCCTCTAAGACACTATTTACAAAACCGCCGTACACCTTAGAGCCGTCTTTTCTTACTCTATGCAAGCATCCCGATCCATCTCTAAGGAATTTATAGGAGCCGTCGTCCGTTGTTACATAAAGTTCGTCACTTACTTCTCTCATCTCGTCTTCCAAGATTATAATGTCTTTGTTTTTTGCGCCGATTACTGATATGACGTAGTTGCCTTTTTCCTTCAACGCTTTTGTTTTGGCATAAATCGATGCGACGCCAACTCCTCCTGCAACACAAATCACAGGTTTATCATACTTTTCGATCTCAACGGGGTTTCCTAGAGGTCCTAACATATCTAAAATAAACTCTCCTTTTTTCACCGTTGCCAATTCTTCTGTGGTTTTTCCAACAACCTGAAAGATTATCCTAATCAAACCTTCATTTTTCTTGATC